>OBYP01000743.1_pt1 | contig 24620 bp, 20 predicted proteins | sample 1501461 | NCBI WGS metagenome assembly OBYP01 (sample SAMEA2580201, study PRJEB22360) | human gut metagenome | biome: human gut; feature: human-associated habitat; material: faeces | place: Denmark | collected 2008/2010 | reverse complement strand
TTTTTAATAAATTTAAAATTAAATTGGAAGAAAATCCTTTTCTTGCAAAATATCCATAATTTTTCTGAAAATTTCCATCTGTGACCGGACCTTTCTGACGAATACGCTTTTGAAGCTGCTCTTCCAAAATGTCTTCTTCCTGATATTCATACTCTTCCCAGACTGATTCCAGTAATTGTATGGAAACTCCCTTTTGCTGCAATTCTCGCTGAATTTGCAGACGGCTCTTTGAAGGTGCCTTGTATTCCATATAGCGACGAATATATGCTTCATCATTAATATACCCAAAAGACTCCACATAAGATACTGCATCCTCGATAATAAATTCTGGAAATTCCAGACGGGCAAGACGTTCTTTCAATTCTTTTTTTGTCCGATCCTGATATTTAAGCAGGGACATCGCTTTTAGCTTCGCACGATGAAGAAGCAGAGCATTCAACTCTGCAAATACTTTCTGATCCACCTCTTCTTGTTCTCTTAGTCCCAGCCGTCTTATCTCATTATGATAAAGCAGGCAGTACTTTTCTTCATCGAAGAAAAGTCTTACCTGCTTCTTACCGATCTCTTCTAGTCTGCTGATGATCATGATTCTGCCTGATCTTTTCCTTCCGGCTTCTTCCCGGTCTTAACTTCCCCGGTATCATCACTCTCATCTTCAAGAAGTCCGTAATGAATCCGCACTGCATGTTCTACTGTCTCTGCAATTTCAGGATGTTCTGCTAAATAATTCTTGGCGTTCTCCCGTCCCTGACCGATCTTTTCATTCTGATAAGCATACCATGCACCACTTTTGTGAATAATATCTGCTCCTGCTGCCAGATCCAGAAGATCTCCGAACTTGGAGATTCCCTGTCCAAACATAATATCAAACTCTGCCTGTTTAAACGGAGGCGCAACCTTATTCTTCACAACCTTAATTCTCGTGCGGTTTCCTATCATCTCTCCGCCCTGCTTAAGTGTCTCAATTCTTCTGACATCCAGACGGATAGAGGAATAGAACTTCAGCGCACGACCTCCGGTCGTAGTCTCCGGATTCCCAAACATAACACCAACCTTCTCACGAAGCTGATTGATAAAAATTACCGAACAATTAAACTTGCTGACAATTCCGGTTAATTTACGGAGTGCCTGTGACATCAGACGTGCCTGAAGACCTACATGGGAGTCTCCCATATCTCCGTCAATCTCTGCCTTCGGAACTAAGGCTGCCACAGAATCCACAATAATAATATCAATAGCACCGGAACGTACCATCGTTTCTGCAATCTCAAGTCCCTGCTCTCCGGTATCAGGCTGTGAAATATAGAGATTATCAATATCGACTCCTATATTACTGGCATAAACCGGGTCCAGAGCATGCTCCGCATCAATAAATCCGGCAATTCCGCCTCTCTTCTGAACCTCTGCCACCATATGCAGCGCAACGGTCGTCTTACCACTGGATTCCGGGCCATAAACTTCAATAATACGTCCCTTAGGAATTCCACCGACTCCCAGCGCAATATCAAGGCTGATGGACCCTGTTGGTGTCACTTCAATGGTGCGGTCTGCCTGATACTCGCCCAGCTTCATAACGGCACCTTTCCCGTAATCTTTCTCAATCTTTACTAAAGCGGCATCCAGTGCCTTGAGCTTCTCCTCCTGTTTCATATCAATACTTCTCCTTTATTCTAATTTCTCATAGTCTATCTTCTATCTTTCGAAAATCCTAATCAAAGTATATCACAGTCCGAAAACAAAAACAAGTGTTCGCACGAACATTTATTCGTTTTCCATCCCAAGGCGCACCATTGTCATAGCACGACTGACCGCTACCTCGCGCACTTTCTGACGGTTTCCCTTTAATTGATATTTCTTTACTTCTGTCTTTCCATTGATGCATACTCCTATATAGACCAATCCTGCTTTCTTTTCTTGCGTTTCACCGCCAGGCCCCGCAAGCCCCGTAATTCCGACTCCGATATTTGCATTTGCTGCTTTTGCCACACCTTCCGCCATCTGCGCCGCTGTCTCCTCAGATACTGCTCCCACAGTCTTTAGCGTCTCTTCCTGAACATTCAGATATTTCATCTTCGCCTCATTGGAGTAGGTAATAAAGCTTTCATTTAAGACATCGGAAGCTCCCGGTACATTTACCAGTCTTGCACTAAACATTCCGGCAGTACAGGATTCTGCGGCTGCAATGGTATAATTGCGTTCTTTCATCATCTCAACGAGAACATCTTCCAGCGTTACATCCTCTTTCTTCGTGTAGATCTTTTTCCCGAAACGCCGATAGAGTTCTTCTGTCATTGGTTTTACAAGTTCCTTCGCCTCTTTCTCCGTATCTGCTTTGGCTGTCACTCTTAAATGAACCTCCCCAAGCTTTGCATACGGAGCCACAGTCGGGTTACTCTGCTCATCAATAAGATCCAGAATTTCTGTCTCCACAGCACTCTCACCCATACAATCGATTTTTATTACATCCGAATAAAGAATTCCCGGCTGCATCTCTTTTAAAAGTGGTTCCACCTGGTGATGGAACATCGGAAGAAGTTCACTTGGAGGTCCCGGAAGTAAAATAACTTTTTTTCCTTCTTCTGCATGAATCATCATTCCAGGAGCCGTTCCATTCTTGTTATAAAGAACCGTGCAATTTTCCGGAACCATTGCCTGTTTCAGATTATTTTCTGTCATCGGACGCTTTGTGGATGTAAAATATTCTTTTAATCTTCGAAGTGCCTCCGGATCTTCTACCAGTTCCTGTCCGCAGGCTTTCGCAGCAATTTCCTTCGTCAGATCGTCTTTCGTCGGTCCCAGTCCTCCGGATAAAATCAGCAGATCTGACCGCTCGAGTCCCGTATGAATTACCGATTCCAGTCTTTTTGGATTGTCACCTACTGTCGTTTCAAAAAAAACGCTTATGCCTAAAGAGGCTAAGCGTTCTGATAAGTAGGCGGCATTGGTATTTACAATATTTCCTAATAAAATTTCTGTTCCTACGCAAATAATTTCTGCCGTCATTTGATTTAATTCCCTTCTGATAATACTTGTTTGTTCTTTACTAAATAGTCAACTAAAGAGATGATTGTTAATGCCGTTGCAATAACAATTAAAACATTCTCGATTAAAACTGCCGTACTTCCGCCAAGGTCGATAATTAACATAATAATCATAAACATCTGGAAATTTGTCTTAAATTTTCCCCAGTAGCTGGCTGCAATGACAACTCCATTATCTGATGCAATCAAACGGAATCCGCTGATAATAAACTCTCTTGCAATAATGATAATTGCTACAATCGAAGACAGACGATTCAATCCGACCAATGCAATCATAGCAGAGCATACCAGCAGTTTATCCGCAAGCGGGTCCATAAACTTCCCAAAGTTGGTCACAAGATTATATTTTCTGGCAATATGTCCATCCAGAAAGTCTGTAAGACTTGCCACAATAAATATTATAACCGCAATCCATTTGCTGTAATCTCCTGCATAATCTGTCAACAGAAAAAACAAAAAGAACGGTATCATAAGTGTCCTTAAAATTGTTAACTTATTTGGTAAATTCATAATCCACTTCTCCTATCACATCATATTCTCTTCCTTGGGTAATTTTAACATATACAAAATCCCCTGTCATTAATTCTTCCTCAGAATTTATAAAAACACATCCATCTACTTTTGGAGCGTCCATATAGGAACGTCCTACATAAATATCATCCTCATACAGATAGCCTTCTACCATAACTTTTATCACTTTTCCGACCAGTTCCTGCGTGTTTTCATAAGAAATCTCCTGCTGAAGCATCATAAGTTCATCTCTTCTTGCTTCTTTCACTTCTTCCTCAATCTGATCTTCAAACTCTGCCGCCAGGGTATCTTCTTCCGGCGAATATGTGAAAACACCGAGCCGCTCAAACCGGCACTCGTTTACAAAATCCATCAATCCCTGATGATTCTCCGCAGTTTCCCCCGGAAATCCGGTAATCAAGGTTGTCCGAATGACCATATCCGGGATCTCTGCACGCAGCTTTTTAATAATCGCCACAAGATCTTCCCTGGAGGTTCTTCGTCCCATTCGCTGTAAAATACGGTTTTCACTATGCTGGATCGGCATATCAATATAATGACAGATTTTTTCTTCTGTCTTGATGGTGTGAATCAATTCCTCTGTAATCTCCTCCGGATAACAATAAAGCAGCCTGATCCACTCAATTCCTTCGATCTCACAGAGCTTATGAAGCAGCAGAGGAAGCTGCTTCTCTCCATTCAGATCTTTTCCGTAGAGTGTTGTCTCCTGCGCCACCAGCACAAGTTCCTTCACTCCATCGGCCGCAAGAGATTCTGCCTCACGAATCAGATCATCCATCGGCACACTTCTGAAATTCCCGCGAATCTTAGGAATAATACAGTAGCTGCACCGCTTGTCACATCCTTCCGCAATTTTTAAGTATGCCATGTGATTTCCTGTCGTAACCACACGCTTTGTTTTCGAAAGATCCGGCAGATAATCAATGCTTTCGTAGTGTTCAAAGGATTTCCCTTTTAATGCCTCATTTACTGCATCCACGATCGCATCATAACTGGTTGTTCCGAGAACTGCATCAATCTCCGGAATTTCCTTTAAAATCTCATCTTTATAGCGCTCAGACAGGCATCCTGCTACGACCAGAGCTTTTAAGTTTTCCTCTTTATACTGTGCCATCTCAAGAATCGTATTGATACTTTCTTCCTTGGCATCATGAATAAAGCAGCAAGTATTGATTACAATTACATCCGCCTGAGTTTCATCATCTGTCAGTTCATAGCCGTTGCTGGTAAGCATCCCAAGCATCACTTCGCTGTCCACCAGATTCTTGTCACAGCCTAACGAAATAAATAATATTTTCATTTAGATTACTCTCCAAATAGTTTCTTTGATTCTACACAGTTCTTCATCAGCATCGCGATCGTCATCGGACCGACTCCGCCCGGAACCGGTGTAATTGCCGTTGTCTTTGGCGCAACCCGATCATAGTCTACATCACCGCATAATTTATTGTTCTCATTACGGTGAATTCCGACATCAATAACAACTGCGCCGTCTTTTACATAAGTATCGTCAATAAATTTCGGTTTTCCGATTGCAACTACCAGAATATCTGCACGACGGCAGACTTCTTTCAGATTCTTTGTTCTGGAGTGACACACCGTAACCGTTCCATTCTCGCGCAGTAAAAGCATCGCCATCGGCTTGCCAACAATATTGCTTCTTCCTAATACCACACACTCTTTTCCTTCAATTTCGACTCCTGAACGTTTCAAAAGCTGAATAACTCCGGCCGGGGTACACGGCAGAAAACCATCTTCCCCGATCACCATATTTCCGACGCTGACCGGATGGAAACCATCCACATCTTTTTTCGGATCGATTGCCAGTAAAATTTCATCTTCATCCATATGAGCAGGAAGGGGAAGCTGAACCAAAATTCCATTGATTTTCGGATCCTTATTGCATGTTTGAATAATATCCAACAATTCTTCCTGTGTCGTTTCCTCCGGAAGTTCATAACTCACAGATTCAATTCCAATGTATTCACAGGCACGTTTTTTGTTTCGCACATAAACGCTGGAAGCCGGATCTGCTCCTACCTGAATTACCGCAAGAGCAATCTCCTCTCCCGCCTCTTTTAATTGTGCAACTTCTACTTTTAACTCATCTTTAATCTCTGCCGAGATCTTTTTTCCATCAATGATCTGCATATTATTTTCCTCTTCTGTTCTTCTTTTTTATCCTAGAATAATCCGGTGATAACTCCATCTTCACTGACATCGATTCCCTCTGCCGCAGGTTTCTTTGGAAGTCCCGGCATCGTCATAATATCTCCGGTTAAAGCTACTAAAAATCCTGCGCCGGCATTTACATAAATCTCGCGGATTGTAATATCAAATCCCTCAGGTCGTCCAAGTTTCTTTGGATCATCAGATAAAGAATACTGATTCTTTGCCATGCAAATCGGCAGATGATCAAATCCGAGTTCTGTAAGTCTCTTCTTCTGACGCGCTGCAGCTGCCGTATAAGTTACTTTATCCGCACCGTAAATCTTTGCAGCTATCGTTTCGATCTTTTCCTCAATCGAAGCGTCATAGGAATATAATGGTCTGTAATTGCTTTCTTTCTGTTCCAGTGTGCGCAGAACTGCTTTTCCAAGATCAATTCCGCCTTCTCCACCTTTTTCCCATACCTGTGACAGTGCAAAATCGCAGTCTCTTTCTTCACAGAAGTTTCTGATAAAGGCAAGTTCTGCCTCAGTATCTGTCATAAACTGATTCAGGGTTACTACAACAGGAACTCCGAACTGTTTCAGATTCTCAATGTGCTTTTCGAGATTGACAATTCCCTTGCTTAAAGCGTCAATATTTTCCCCGGCAAGCTGATCTTTTGCCACTCCGCCATTATATTTCAGCGCGCGAACCGTCGCTACTAAAACTACTGCATCCGGTTTTAATCCTGCCATCGGACATTTGATATCTAAGAACTTCTCCGCTCCAAGATCTGCTCCGAATCCTGCCTCAGTGATTGTAATATCAGATAATTTTAATGCCAGTTTTGTTGCCTGAACACTGTTGCATCCATGAGCGATATTTGCAAATGGCCCTCCGTGAACAAATGCCGGTGTATGCTCTAATGTCTGAATCATATTCGGCTTTAACGCATCTTTTAACAATGCCGCCATGGCACCGACTGCATTTAAATCACTGGCAGTCACAGGTTCCTTATCCATATTATAAGCAACTATGATCTTTCCTAAACGATCTTTTAAATCTTCCATATCATTTGCAAGACAAAGAATTGCCATGATCTCAGAAGCTACGGTAATGACAAAATGGTCTTCTCTCACGACACCGTCAACCTTACGTCCAAGTCCCACAACAATATTTCGAAGAGCCCTGTCATTCATATCCAGACATCTCTTCCATACAATATCTCTCGTATCAATATTTAATTGATTTCCCTGCTGAATATGATTGTCAAGCATTGCTGCCAAAAGATTGTTGGCAGAAGTAATCGCATGAAAATCTCCCGTAAAATGCAGATTTAAATCTTCCATAGGAACAACCTGTGCGTAACCGCCGCCGGCTGCGCCTCCCTTAATCCCGAAACACGGTCCCAAAGAAGGCTCTCTCAAAGCACAAATCGTCTTCTTTCCTAATTTATTCAATGCCTGCGCAAGTCCTACACTGGTTGTAGTCTTTCCCTCTCCTGCCGGAGTCGGATTGATGGCTGTCACCAAAACCAGTTTCCCGTCCGGATTGCCTTTTACTTCATCCATAAATCCGGAATCAAATTTTGCCTTATACTTTCCGTATAACTCTAAATCATCTTCTTTGATTCCAATGCTCGCTGCTACTTCTTTGATCGGCAGTAATTCTGCCTCCTGTGCAATTTGAATATCTGTTTTCATACTGTATCCTTTCTGTAGAATAATTTATCCTCTTAATTTTTATATTTTAATGTATTTATCCGGTTCAGATTGTGAACTACCATGCCCAAATTCCTGTATTACAGGAATTCTTCTTTGTATTGTTCAAACTGTTCCTGACTCATAAGAACTTTTCTCGGTTTCGTTCCCTCTTCTTCACCGACGATCCCTGCTTCACACAACTGATCCATTAACCTTGCCGCCCGGTTAAATCCAATCTTAAAGACTCTCTGAAGGCTGGCAATGGACGCTTTGTCTTTATCAATGATAAACATTGCCGCATCTTCAAAATATTCATCTCTATCCTGAGAGACCGATGTCTTTGCTGCGGCAGCCTGTATCTTTTCCTGAATTTCCGATCCACGGTCATCTTCCGGGTTCTGCTCTTTCAAAAATTCTACTACACGCCCGACCTCTTCATCGCTAATAAAAGCTCCCTGTACACGAATCGGCTTCTGGTATCCTGATGGATAAAAGAGCATATCTCCTTTTCCCAACAGCTTTTCTGCTCCATTCATATCAATAATTGTCCTTGAATCCACACCGGAAGAAACAGAAAAAGCGATTCTCGACGGCACATTGGCTTTGATCAGTCCCGTAATAACATTTACAGACGGTCTCTGTGTCGCAATAATCAGATGAATCCCTGCTGCTCTTGCAAGCTGAGAAAGACGGACAATCGCATCTTCCACTTCACCCGGCGCAACCATCATAAGATCTGCAAGCTCGTCCACAATAATGACAATCTGAGGAAGTTTCTGGAAGTCTTCTCCTTCCATTCCATTTTTGATGGATTCTTCTACCTTGTCATTATATCCTTCCAGATTCCTTACGTTGACTTCGGCAAATTTTTTATAACGTTCTCCCATCTCCATCACGGCCCAATTAAGAGCACTCGATGCCTGTTTAGGATCTGTTACTACCGGAATCAACAGGTGCGGAATTCCCTGATAAGCACTTAATTCTACTACTTTCGGATCTATCATAATCAATTTTACTTCATCCGGAGCTGCCTTATATAAAATACTCATAATCAATGTATTGATACAGACAGATTTCCCGGACCCCGTGGCGCCTGCAATTAATAAATGCGGCATCTTGGCAATATCAGATACAATTACCTGACCTGCCAGATTCTTCCCGACCGCAAAAGAAATCTTTGATTTTGCATGTATAAACTCCTGATTTTCCACCAGTTCCCGAAACATTACCATCTGATTGGTCTTGTTTGGAACTTCGATTCCAATGGCGGCTTTTCCCGGAATCGGCGCTTCAATTCGGATATCTGCCGCTGCCAGATTCAGCTTAATATCATCTGCAAGACCGACAATCCGACTGACTTTAACTCCCTGCTCAGGGTGTAATTCAAATCTTGTCACCGATGGGCCACAGCTGATGTTCGTAATTGTAACATGAACTCCAAAGTCTTCTAATGTCTTTTGAAGTTTCATCGCCGTACGCTTTAACTCTGCCTGATTATTTCCGCTGTTCTTTCTTCCTTTTTCTAAAAGGTCTATTGACGGATAGGTATAATCACCGGATGTCTCCCGAATGATCGGAACATCCTCCGGCTGTATCTCTTCATAACTCTTTGCTGTCTTCTTCTGAGTCTTTCTCTGTGCACAGGGTTTTGGCTGTTCCTCCGGCTCACCGGTCACAGCCGTCTCGTCCTCCGGACTTAATTGAAAATCAAACGACGAGGCTGCCGGCTCCGGCTCTTCCACCGGCATCGGATCCGCATCCTGCGGTTTTGGTCTTCCAAGTTTCAAATCCGGAATTTTGGTATGAAAAATCTTTGAATCTTTCTCTTTTGGTTCTTCTTCTGATACTTCTGTTTTCGCTTTTTTGCTTCTTGCTGCAGTCTGCTTGCTTGAAGGCTTCTGAATCCGCAGCTTTTTCCCCATTTTCTTAAGAAACGACAAAAAGGAACGTTCTGTCACCAGAATCAGAGAAATTACAGAAATAATCGTCACAATCAAAATTGTTCCTGCCATCCCTGTTTCCCGATACAGAATCGAACACAGCCATGCGCCAAGAAGTCCTCCGCCTTTGTGAGTCCTGCTGCTTTCCAAAAACATCTTGCCCGGATCTGTCACCTGAATATCCACACTCATCTGAAGAATCGTCGAAATCATAAACAATAACAGAATTGCAAAGCAGGTTTTCTTCACAGCCAGACTGCTGTAATCATTCGAAATCAATAAAATAGATAACAAAAATCCCGCAACAGGAACAATATAGTGGACTCCTCCAAACAGACCAAATAGAAAAGAACTAATACTGTCCCCTATGTATCCGCAAACCCCGAAATTACTTAAAAATAAAAAAATAAAAAGAGCAAAGACCAACAACACTGCGATTTCTTTATAAAATGGTTCGAAATCTTTTTGCTTCTTGTGCCTCTTCGAAGATGTCTTTCTCTTTCTTGTCTTCCCTGCCGCCATAGAAATCAATACCTCTCCCTGTATATCTAAAAACTATCAATATCTCATTTTACAATTAAATAGAAAAATGTGCAAGTAGTGATTAGTATAACATAGGATATGCGCTAACTCAAATTTTCTTAGCACTTACCAAAAAGATGAATCCCGGAAAGGATTCATCTTTTACTTATCATCTCTTTAGTATTTTGCAGTTTCCGGTGGAACAAAGGCTTCCGCCTCGTTTACAAACTTCTTCACCTGCACTCCTGCCTTGACTACCGGAATATTCGTTCCTGCCCCGGCAACACAACCTCCAGGACATCCCATACCTTCGATCAGATAGCCTTTCTTCTTTCCTGCTTTCGCCTGCAGAAGCATCTTTTTACACTCTGCAAGACCTTCCACGTGATCAATCTTCACTTCCGTTCCCGGATGGTATTCATTAATACATGCTTCGATGGCTGCTGCTACACCGCTGGCAACTGCATATCCACGTCCGGCTCCGAAAGCATCATTTAACTCAACTTCTTTGTCATAAGTATTAAAGTCAATCTCTTTGGCTTCAAACATACCTGCCAGTTCTTCAAAAGTAATAACGAAATCTACCTCACTGCGGACGGTTCTTCTGGATGCCTCCAGTTTCTTTGCCACGCAAGGGCCTACAAACACAATCTTTGCATTCTGATTGGTCTGTCTCGCCGCTCTGGCTGTTGCCACCATCGGTGTCAGTGCATTGGAAATCTCGTCAATCACTTCCGGAAAATATTTCTTACCTAACATAGACCATGACGGACAACAGGAAGTTAACAAGAATGGAACTTCACCCGTCGCTACACTGTGAACATAGTGATCTGCCTCTTCTAACGCTCCGGCATCTGCACCCAGCGCAACTTCCCACACATCAAAAAATCCGATGTCCAGCAAAGCTGCCTTAATCTTATTCGGCGTTGCTTTCGGCCCAAACTGTCCTACAAAAGCCGGCGCCAGAATCGCAATGACTTCGCTTCCTTCATTCATCGCCTTAATCAACTGATAAATCTGAGACTTATCTGCAATAGCCCCAAACGGACAATTCACCATGCACATACCACAGGACACACATTTGTCCGGATTAATCTTGGCACGTCCTGCATAATCCGTCTCAATGGCACCTACACCACACGCTGCTTCACAAGGTCTTCTTCTCTCATAGATGGCACTGTAAGGACATACTTTCTTACACTGTCCGCATTTGATACATTTTTCCTGATCAATGTAAGAATATCCATCCTTAAAACTAATTGCATTCTTCGGACAGACTTCCATACATGGATGTGCCATACATCCCTGACATTCTCCTCCGACAATAAATGCCTTCTCTTTGCAGGCATTACATGCAGATGGAATCACCTGAAGAAGCGGCGGCTCATAATATTTTTCGGAGATGTTGCTCTCATCGATCCCTTTTGTAATTCTGGCAGGTTTATCCGCCGGACTCAAAGACATCCCCATTGCCAGACGAATCCGTTCACTTACGACAGCTCTCTCACGATAAACACTATCCCTGTAAGTCGGAATCTCACCCGGCAAAATCTCGTATGGCAGATCTTCTAATTCATTCAAATCTCTCTGCTCATAGGCAAACTTTGCAATTTCTTTGAAAACACGTTTTCGAATGTTGCGTACTGGAGTTTCTATTCCTCTCATAATCTCCTCCTTATGATGAAATAATCTAATGTGTCGCAAATCTTTAATTTCATTTTACACTAAAATAGCATAAATCGAAACCCTTTTTTGTGTTTTCTGCACAAGTTTCTTTACTTATTGCACAGGTCTTTGATTTTCTCAAAAGCCTCCTTCATTCCCCCAATCTGATCAATCAATCCGCACTCCACTGCCTGCGGCCCATCTAAGACTGTTCCGGCATCTTTTACCTGTTCTCCCACATGAAGCATCAGTTCTTCCACCTTGTCTTGTTCCATTTTGGAATGTTCACTGATAAACCGGGTAATTCTATCCTGAATTTTCTCAATATTACGGTAACTTTGTATTACCCCGATAAAGGTCCCGGATGTCCTCACCGGATGTATCATCATCGTTGCACTTTTTACAATCAGAGAATAGTCCGCTGCCACTGCCAGTGGCACTCCAATAGAATGACTCCCGCCAAGAACCAGAGATACCGTTGGTTTGCTTAACGACGCAATCAGCTCCGCCAGAGCAAGCCCACACTCCACATCCCCTCCGATGGTATTTATCAAAATCAAAACCCCTCTGATCTTATCATCCTGTTCTGCCCTGGCAAGTACTGGAATCATATGCTCATATTTTGTTGTTTTTGCATTTTGAGATGACAACTGATGCCCCTCAATTTCACCGATAATCGTCATCACACGAATTCCATCCAAATCAATCTGTCCCAATTCCTCAATTTCTTTTATTTCTTTTTCCTGCATTTTGCTACACTGCCTTTCTTTTTCTGATCATATCCGGTCTGAGGATTTTCCTTTCCTTTGACAAGACACACGTTCTTTGCAACAAAACAAAGAGAGAAAGCTTCCACTTTCTCCCTTTAGTATGCAGTTATATAATTTTTTTATTCAGACAGTTCAAAAGAAATTAACAGATCTTCCTGATTTACCTGTTCTCCTTCTTTTACATAGACCTGATCGACAATTCCGTCTACTTTAGAGACTACTGTTGTCTCCATCTTCATCGCCTCAACGGTCATCAACGGCATATTTACAGTAACCTCATCACCTTTCTTCACCAGAACCTTTCCTACAGTTCCAGGAATTGTAGATCCAAGGTGTGAAGGATTTGATTTGTCGGCTTTCAATCTTCCGTCGGTCTTAACTTCCAAATGTTTATCAAGAACTTTGACTTCACGGATTGATCCGTTTACTTCAAAGTCTAAGAGACGGTATCCATCTTCATCCGGCTCAGACATATCGATAAATTTAATAATCAGATATTTTCCTTCATCCAGTCTTAAGGTTGTCTCTTCTCCTTTGCGCAGTCCATAGAAATATACATGACTCTCTAATGCTGTAACATCATTGTAAGCCTCAAGATGTCTGCAGTAATCTTCATATACTTTTGGATACAGTGCATAACTTAATGCTTTCTGATGCAGTACTGTCGGATCTTCCATGCTGTCTATATAGAAGTTTTCTTTTAATCCATTCTTAATATACTCAAAATCTTCATCCGGAAGCAGACTTCCAGGACGTACCGTAATCGGTTTTTTATCTTTTAAGACGATCTTTTGCAGTTCTTCCGGGAATCCCCCTTCCGGCTGTCCGATCATTCCTTCAAAATATTCCACAACAGAATCCGGATAAGATAAATCTTTTCCTTCTTCTAAGATGTTATCTTTTGTCAGACCATTCTTAAACATGAAAATCGCAAAGTCACCAACGACTTTAGATGATGGTGTTACTTTCACAATATTTCCAAGTAAATGGTTTGCATCTTTATAAAGTCCTTTGATTTCCTCAAAGTCCTCTGCGGCTCCCATCTCTTTTACCTGAGCCAGTAAATTCGAATACTGTCCGCCTGGAATCTCATACTTGTAAATCTCTGTATTCGGCGCATCCATTCCACTTTCAAACTGTTTGTAAACCGGACGGATTCTTGCATAATACTGACTTAATTCTGTAAGTTCATCTGTATCTAATTGTGTATCACGCTCAGTTCCTTTCAGAGCTTCTACCAGAGAGTTCATACAAGGATTCGATGTCATAGAACTCATAGAACCAATCGCACAGTCTGCAATATCCAGACCTGCCTCAGAAGCCATTAACAGTGTGCTGACACCATTTCCAGTTGAATCATGCGTATGTAGATTTACCGGAATGCTTAATTCTTCTTTCAGAGCAGAAATTAACTTCTTCGCTGCGTATGGTTTTACCAGTCCCGCCATATCTTTAATCGTAAAGATATGAACTCCGAGACTCTCTAATTCCTTCGCTTTTCTTACATAGTAATCCAAAGTATATTTTGTCTCATTCGGGTCTGTAATATCTCCGGTATAACAAATCGCACCTTCTACAATCTTTCCGGTCTCCAATGCAGTCTCAATCGGCATCTTCATATTTTCAATCCAGTTCAAACTGTCAAAAATACGAAAGACATCCACACCTTTTCCGGCTGCCTCTTTGATAAATGCCTTTACTACGTTATCCGGATAGTTGCTGTATCCAACTGCGTTGGATGCACGCAGAAGCATCTGAATCAGTGTATTCGGCATATGAGCTCTTAATAATTCCAGTCTCTTCCATGGAGATTCTTTTAAGAAACGGTATGCTGTATCATAAGTTGCGCCTCCCCAGGCTTCCACAGAAAATGCATTCTTCATAAATGCGTTTGCCGCATCGGATGCCCCGATCAGATCCTTTGTTCTCATACGGGTTGCCATCAGGGACTGCTGCGCATCCCTCATTGTTGTATCTGTAATATACAGCTTCTTATCCTTTAAAATCTTCTGTGTAAATTCTTTGGCACCTAATTTTAAGAACTCATCTCTGGCACCGTAGATCTTCTGATCTTTATCATATTTCGGAAGCTGACGATCTTCAAAATATGGTTTTTCCTCTGCATGCTGATCATTTACCATCTTGTTTCCGAGAAATTCCAGAATCTTGGTTGCACGGTCCTGACTTTCCGGAAGTAAGAATAATTCCGGTGTATCTTCAATAAAGGTTGTGTAGCAATTTCCCTGACGGAAAGTCTCATGATTCAATACGTTAATTAAGAACGGAATATTCGTCTTAACACCACGGATTCTTGTTTCTTTTAATACACGGATAGATTTGTCAACGGCACGCCCAAAGGTACGGTCATGAGAAATCGCTTTTACAAGCAGACTGTCATAGTACGGTGTAATCTCCGCACCTGCATAAGCATTTCCACCATCCAGACGAATTCCATTTCCTGCTCCGGAACGATATACTGCAATCTTACCTGTATCCGGAAGGAAATTATTTAACGGATCTTCTGTCGTAATACGAGTCTGTACAGAATAACCGTTACATATCACATCTTCCTGCCCTGAAATTCCGATTTCCGGAGAATCCAGTGTATATCCTTCTGCAACGAGGATCTGAGTCTGTACGATATCAATACCGGTTACCATCTCTGTAATCGTATGTTCTACCTGAATTCGAGGATTCATCTCGATAAAATATGCGTTGTTATCTGCATCTACTAAGAATTCCAGTGTTCCCGCATTCTTATATCCTACACGTTTTGCCAGACGAATTGATGCTTCAAAAATCTCCTGACGTACTTCCTCCGGTACACTGAATGCCGGAGCATACTCTACAACCTTCTGATGTCTTCTCTGCACAGAACAGTCACGGTCGAATAAATGCACTACGTGTCCGCTCTGATCTCCGATAATCTGAACTTCTATATGTTTTGGACTTCTCAGATACTTCTCAACGAAAATCTGATCATCACCAAATGCTTTCTTGGATTCTTCTTTTGCTTCCGCAAATTCTTTCGGCATCTCCCCGGCAGAGTTAACGATACGCATACCGCGTCCTCCTCCTCCGTTAGAAGCCTTTAACATAACAGGATAACCTACCTGCTCTGCAATCTTTGTTACTTCATCCAGTTCATGGACTGCATGATCCACTCCCGGAATAATCGGTACATCTGCCTCAATCGCCATCTGCTTGGAAGAAATCTTATCTCCCATCTTGCGCATCAGACTGGAAGAAGGTCCGATAAATGTAATCCCATTTTTCTCACAGGCATCGACAAACTCCGGATTCTCGGATAAAAAACCATATCCCGGATGAATCGCATCGACATTCTTTTCTTTTGCAATGCGAATGATTGTATTGATATCTAAATAAGCATCGATCGGTCCTTTGTCAGGATTCAGCTGATAAGATTCATCTGCCTTTGAACGAAACAGGGCGTATCGGTCCTCTTTTGAATAGATTCCGACTGTTGTAATTCCAAGCTCACTTAAAGCACGAAATACTCGAATCGCAATCTCACCACGGTTAGCAACCAATACTTTTTTAAACTTCTTTATTTCCATGGTCTTAACTCCTTTTCGAAATTTATCATTTAAAAAAATGTATTTTAGAACTGATTATATCTCAAAATCGTATATTTTACAATAGTTGTACGACAAAAAAATCCTTTTCCCGAAGGAAAAGGATTCTTTTATAGGCTCTTTTAATTATTCTTCTGTCTTGTCTTCGTCTGCTAATAAAGCTTTCATGCTCAGGCTGATTTTCTTCTCATCTTTCTTGAAATCAACAACTTTTGCGTTAATTTCCTGTCCAACACTCAGAACATCTGATGGTTTCTCAATGTGCTCTTTTGCGATCTGAGAAACATGAAGCAGTGCATCAATTCCTGATTCTAACTCAACAAATGCACCGAAATCTGTCATGCGGGCAACCTTACCTGATACATTGCTTCCGACTTTGTATTTTTCTTCTGCTTTTAACCATGGGTTTTCTTCTGGGAATTTTAAGCTTAACGCAATCTTCTCACCCTGAATATCCTTGATTAATACAGTTACTTTATCACCGATATTGAAGACTTTTTTAGGATTCTCAACACGTCCCCAAGACATCTCGGAAATGTGCAGAAGTCCGTCTGCTCCACCTAAATCGATAAATGCACCGAAGTCTGTTACGTTCTTCACAACACCTTCGATCTTCATACCGATCTCGATCTTCTCGAATAATTCTTTCTGTTTTTCTTTCTTCGCAGCTACCAATAACTGTTTGCGATCACCAATGACTCTTCTCTTACGAGGGTTAAATTCACTGATTACAAATTCAATCTCCTGTCCCTCATATTTTTTGAGATCTCTCTCATAAGAATCAGAAACAAGGCTTGCAGGAATGAATACACGTGCTTCTTCGATCAGTACGCTTAATCCACCGTCTAATACCTGTGCAACAGGTGCCTTTAACACTTCTTTGTTCTCATAAGCTTCCTCAAGACGCTTATTACCTTTTTCAGCTGCTAATCTCTTATAAGTAAGAAGAACCTGTCCTTCTCCATCATTCACCTTAAGAACCTTTGTTTCCATAGTATCACCAACTTTGGCAACTGTTGTCAAATCTACGTTGGCTGAATCATTAGAGTATTCACTTCTTGTCAGTACACCATCTGCTTTGTAGCCGATGTTCAGGATAATCTCATCAGGTTTTACATCGATGACGGTTCCTTCTACTACCTCTCCATTATGAATCGTAACTAAACTTTCCTCTAATAATTGTTCAAAACTCTTTTCTGTCATGCTAGCATGAACCTCCTTGATAATTTTCTGTGGGGTTGAGGCCCCCGCTGTAATACCTACCTTACCAGTCGATTCAAAAAGTTTCAAATCCAGGTCTCTAAGTGTCTGCACGAAAAAGGTGTTCTCACACTCTTTCCGACTAATCTCAAATAACTTCTGGCTGTTGGAGCTTTTCTTATCTCCAATCACAACCATCGCATCTACATCCTTAGCGATAGACTTTGCTTCCAGTTGACGCTCTTCTGTGGCATTACATATTGTATTACATACCTCTATATCATACCCCTTTTTCTCAATAATTTCAACTATATCTTTAAATTTCTTGTAATTAAATGTCGTTTGTGAAACCATGCATGCAGGAGTTTTTAAATCGATTTCCTCAAGCTGGGCGGCATCTGACACCACATAGGACTCTCCCTGACACCATCCTCTGATTCCCTCGACTTCGGGATGATCCGCACTTCCGATAATCACAATCTGTTTTCCCTCACTGCTCGCCTTTTCTACAATCTTGTGAATTTTCCTCACAAAAGGGCAGGTTGCATCTACAAGATCCAGTCCCTTATGTCCGATCAGATCGTAGATCTCCTTTGCAACTCCGTGAGAACGAATAATAACAGTTCCCTCAGTAAGTGCCTCTAATTCTTCTCTGGAATTTAAGACTTTTACCCCTTTTTTCTCAAGATCAGACACAACTTCTGAATTGTGAATAATCGGACCATAGGTGTAAACATGATCTTTCAGCGCCTCTTTATATACGGTATCTACCGCTCTTTGAACACCGAAACAAAAACCTGCCGTCTTTGCCAATACTACTTCCATATTTCCCCCTATTTTACTTTCTCAAATTCTCCGATAATCGTATCCACCACCTGTTCAATGGTCATATCAGAAGAATCCACCAAAACTGCGTCTTCCGCCTGTTTAAGCGGGGCAATTTCACGTTCCATATCCTGACGGTCACGAACAATGATATCTTCTTCAATCTGCCCAAGATCTGCAGTAACACCTTTTTCCACCAGCTCATCATAGCGGCGTTTTGCACGAACCGCCGAAGAAGCTGTCAGATAAATTTTAAGATCCGCATCCGGCAGCACATGAGTTCCAATATCTCTTCCATCCATAAGAATATCCGCCGTCTTGGCAAGATTTCGCTGAAGATCCAGCAACGTAGCGCGAACTGTCTGATAAGCAGAGGTCTTCGATGCCATATTTCCTACTTCCTCTGTTCGGATCAGCCCTGTTACATTCTCATCATTTAACAAAACCTGCTGCACACCGTCCTGATAAGAAATGCTGACATGAATCTTTTTGCACGCTTCATTTATGGCAGCTTCATCCTCCGGGTTCACATTATTTCTGATAAAATAAAGCGCCATAGCCCGGTACATCGCCCCGGTATCCACATAAATAAATTCCAGTTTCTTTGCAATGGTCTTTGCAATCGTACTTTTTCCGGCCCCTGCCGGTCCATCAATGGCAATGCTGTACATTCTTATTTCCTCCTAATTCTCATTCATTCCTGCAAGATATCCCGTAGACCATGCAATTTGCAGGTTAAATCCCCCTGTAACTGCATCCAGATCCAGAACTTCTCCTGCAAAATAAAGTCCTCTGACCTTCTTAGATTCCATCGTACCCGGCTGTATCTCTCTGACATCTACGCCGCCCTGAGTGATAATCGCTTCTTTGAAGCTGCGAACTCCCGTAATTGTAAGTTCCATCTGCTTCATTCCTAAAACCAGCCGTTCCCGCTCTTTCTTCGTAATTTCATGGACTTTTTTATGTTGCTCAATTCCTGATAGTTCTATCATAACAGGAATCATCTTTTTCGGCAAAAGTTCATCCAGAGAATTACCGAAATCTTTATTTGACATCTTCTTAAAGTCCTTCAAAACCCTCTGGTCTAACTGTTCTTTGGAAAGTGCCGGTTTTAAGTCAATCAGAAACTTCAACTCTTTTCCCTGATATTTTGCTATATGGCTGCTGGCACTTAAAACCACAGGGCCGCTGACTCCGAAATGTGTAAATAGCATTTCTCCGAAATCATGGTAAACTTTTTTTCCATCCGCAGTCAAAGTAACTCCCACATTGCGCAGGGAAAGTCCCATTAACTGTCTGCAAAATTCTTCCTTCACCTGAAACGGAACCAGGGCAGGTGAAAGTTTTGTCACATGATGCCCCGCCTTTCGGGCAAATTCATATCCGTCCCCTGTAGAACCTGTTGCCGGATAGGACATTCCTCCGGTTGCCACAATCACCTTATCTCCGGATATAACATCCCCGGACTCAATACGAACTCCCTGTATTTTCTCATTTTGAATTACGAGACTTTTTACTCTGGTCTTCCGATAAATTTTTACCCGCTGATCCCGAAGTCCTCTCTCCAGAGCTCTGATCACATCCGATGAATGATCCGAAACCGGAAATACCCGGTTTCCCCGCTCTACTTTCAATGGGCATCCCAGCTCTTCCAGCAATTCCATCATCCTGTCATTGGAAAATGTATAGAATCCACTGTATAAAAACTCTTTATTGGTCACAACGTGATCCAGAAGTTCTTCAATCTCACAGGCATTGGTAACGTTACACCTTCCCTTTCCTGTGATAAAAAGTTTTTTTCCCAGTTTTTCATTTTTTTCGAAAAGAAGAACTTCATTTCCTTCTTTGGCAGCCTGCCAGGCCGCAAGCATTCCGGCGGCTCCTCCGCCGATCACAATTACCTTCATCCATTCCTGTCCTTTTACTTTTTTAATCTCCCTGCCGGATCACTCCAGCGCATGTTCGATGTCTTCTTTCATCTGCTGTACATCCGCAGATTCCAGATTTAATTCCAATGCTTTTGCGTTATCTTTGATCTGCTGCGGTTTTCTGGCTCCTCCAAGCACATGAAGTCCGTCCATCATATCCGCCGTCAACGCAATCACAAGATTACTGTAAGTACACTGATATTTTTCCAGATATTTTTCCCAGTCTTTTAAAAGATCAAGGATCATCTTGCGCCGCTTAAGCTGGAACGATGCATTATTATTGCGCACATCACCTTCCGGAAAAGTTGTATCCATCGTGAATTTTCCTGTTAATAATCCCTGTTCCAGCGGAGAATATGCCTGAATGGATACTCCAAGCTCTTTACATACCGGATACAATTCCTGTTCCACTCTTCTTGCAGCAATACTATATTTTTCCTGAATTACATCCAGTTGTCCATATTTGCAGTATTCCCTAATATCTTCTTCCGTCACATTTGACGCTCCGATTGCGCGAATCTTTCCCTGTTTCTTTAACGTCATCAGCGCATCCATTGTCTCCTCAATGGGATAAATCTTTTTATCTGTGGTCTGCCAGTGTGTATATAAAACATCAATATAATCGGTTCCAAGCATCTTAAGGCTGTGGTCCAGATCTTCAATAATACTCTTTTTTGACAAATCACGATACACTTTAATTCCGTCTACTTCTTTATGAAAAACAGGTGTCTCGTGACGCCATTCCAGTGCACATTTGGTAGAAAGAACAACCTGATCCCTGCGTCCTTTGATAGCCTCTCCTACAACTTTTTCACTATGGTATAATCCGTAAATCGGTGCTGTATCAATCCAGACAATCCCGAGATTTAATGCTTCCTGAATCGTCTGTACAGATAACGCATCATCATTGTCGCCCCACCAGCTTCCGCCGCCGATTGCCCAGGTTCCCATTCCTAAAAACGGGACTTCTATTCCGCTTTTTCCTATCTGAATCTTTTCTTTCATAATAATTGCCTTTCCTACCAGAATAATTTTTTCAAGTATATTTCATTATGGCTGTATAAACATTGCATCTCCAAATGAGAAAAACCGATATCGTTCTTTCACTGCGATCTGATATGCATTTAAAATATGCTCTCTGCCCGCTAATGCAGATACCAGCATTAAAAGTGTTGACTCCGGAAGATGGAAATTTGTAATCAAACCATCAATCACCTTAAACCGATAGCCCGGATAGATGAAAATGTCAGTCCATCCGCTTTTTGCATGGATCGTTCCATCTTCTTCTGCCACAGATTCCAGCGTTCTGGTGCTGGTTGTCCCGACAGAAATCACTCTTCCCCCTGCTGCCTTTGTTTCATTAATAATTCTTGCATCATCTTCTTCAATCCGATAGAATTCAGAATGCATATGATGTTCTAAAATATCCTCAACTTTCACCGGACGAAATGTTCCAAGCCCCACGTGTAAAGTTACATAAGCAATTTTAACACCCATCTTCTGAATCTCATCCAACAGCTCTTTTGTAAAATGAAGTCCTGCCGTCGGAGCAGCCGCTGAACCGTCATATTTTGCATATACCGTCTGATAGCGGTTTTTATCTTTTAATTGATGGGTAATATATGGAGGCAGCGGCATCTGACCCAACTGATCCAAAACCTCCTCAAAAATACCTTCATATTCAAATCGAACCAGTCGGTTTCCTTCTTCCACAATTTCTAAGACTTCCCCTACAAGCATGCCATCACCAAAGGAAATCCTTGCCCCCGGCCGAGCCTTTTTCCCCGGTTTTACCAAAGTCTCCCATACATTATCCTGTTTCCTCTTAAGAAGCAGAACTTCAACTTTTCCCCCGGTTTCTTCTTTTGCTCCAATCAGCCTGGCAGGAATTACTTTTGTATTATTTAAAACAAGACAATCCCCCGGTCTTAAATATTCTGCAATATTTTTAAAAATATCATGTCGGATCTCTCCCGTTTTCTTATCTAATGTCAGGAGTTTTGAACTTGATCGGTCCTCCAATGGATCCTGCGCAATCAATTCTTCCGGCAAATCAAATGTAAAATCTGATACTTTCATCTTAATTGGTATCCCTTCTATCTCTGTCATTTTGCTTTTTGTAGTATACCACGAAGCACCATGAACTTCAATCTTTGAAGGATTGCGGTCACCATTACATAATAAATAAAGGAGATGCCCTTACTCGGACATCTCCTTCACCATGTATCTTATATCTTATTGTTTCCTAAACCCTTTGCTTCATCAGAGAAGACACTCATCCTGACCTTCATCCGATCACCTTTTTACTTTCTCAGACAGGAAAGTTTCACGATCTTTTCTTTACATCCACTGAATGCTCCCTTTTCAGCTTTTGTAATCCTATCTGAATTTTCCCCTACTTCATCTTATCACTTTTTTATTTTAAAATCAACAACTATTTTAATTTAAAACAGTTACTTCCGAACCACTCTCTATCTTACCTTAACTTTCATTCGGTAACCTTTTCCTGTAGTACGCAATTTGACTGTGATTGTTGCCGTACCTTTCTTGATCCCTTTGATATTTCCATATTTTGATACCGTCGCAACTTTCTTATTAGACGAAGTAAACTTTAAAATAGAATAATCTAAGAATCCTGTTTTTCGCTTTCCGGCATAATATACACTTGTGTAAATCTTTTTCTTCTTATTTTTCCTTACTGTCACATTTCTGGTTCCTTTGATCTTGGTCACTTTTGATGCTTTGTAAGATACTTTTTTCTTTCTTCCCGGTACCTTCACAAAAGCTCTTGCCTCATAGGAACCGCCTTTTTGCTTTTTCAGATAAGAAGGCTTTACGATCTTTGCCTTACAGCCGCTGAATGCTCCTTTTTCAACTTTTGTAATAATATCTGAAATTTTGACTGTTTTAAGGTTCTTATTATTTCGAAAAGCTGCTTTTCCTATTATTTTCACAGGAAGTCCACTGAGTTTTTTGGGAATTGAAACAGCCTCTTTTGATCCTGTATACTTTTTAATAATTATATATTTATGGTCAAATGACTTGCCACCAGTCTCTGTACGCTCAGAAGTATAGACAATTTTATAAGTATATCCATCTACCTGATGTTCTTTCTTTAAATATTTCTCAAACTCTCTCCAACTTTCAAAATCATCATCCTCTAAAATCCCAGGAACTCCATCATCTTCATGAGTATCCAATTCTTCATCGTTTAATACTCCTGCCGCTCTTACTTTATAATCAGAAATTGGATTACTGCATGCCACAACTGCACCTAATAATACTCCGGCTAATATTCTCTTATACTTTTTCCTCATAGCAAACTTCCTAATTTAACATGAATTAAAATGCACTTTTCCACATCGCACAACGATGCTATAGCTTCTATTACTATTATACCACTATTTATTTCTTCATCAATGACTATTTCATTTTAAAACAATAATTAGATGCGCTGCATAATACATTCCATTTTCGAATGGATAATGAATTTATTACAAAAAAAGTACCCTATCACACATCCACAACAATTTAAAATCACATCATCAATATCTGTCATACGAAATGCAAACCCTAAATACATTTCCGCCATTTGAACCACCTCTATAAATACAGAACACACAGCACCAATAAATAATATATGTTTTATATTTCTAAATCTTTTATAAATTAGTGGTACAAGAAAACCAAGAGGTACAAATAATACCACATTGCCAAGGACGTTTTTTATTGCAATTTTTTAATAGAATAAGTCTAATTCAATTAGTCTATTGTATTCTTTTACAAAATGGAATGGAATTAACTGAATTGTCATACCAGCCCAAGAGATTGATTCTCCCAAATGAATATAAATTGGAAGAATCGTTACTGCCAATACACAAAATATATACTCTATCAATAAGAATTTTATAATTTGATATTGAATATGAATTGGATTTTTCTCTCTTAAATGTTTTAAAACTGAAATTCCTATATAGAAAACAGTCAAAGCTCCCACAAATACTATCTGCTGCATTATTACCTCCTACACTATGTCTTTATCATTTTTTAAATTGCATTTCTTAATACTTATTGAAAAAACAATCCATAAGATTATTAGTATTCCCATTATTATACCTATTACTTTTATATATCCCATACTGATTCCCGTAGAATACAATACTACAATTCCCAATATACATAAAATCACCGCTAGTAACACAATTCCAAAATAACACCATATTTCTAAAGTCAATGCCTTTTTGATATCATTCTTTCTCGTTCCATAGATTTGAAAAATTGCAATTTGATCCCTGATCTGTTCTATACGCATCAGCATGCTTACTATTTGGTTCATCTGCAAATATAACTTCTGCTCCTGAAACTAAAGTTTTCTCTTCTGATCTTTGTCTGCTCTTCCTCGCTTAACAAATACAGTGCATTTTTCTGAAAAAAACACCTGTCCTTCATCTGGAGGACAGAGACCTCCTAACATGCGAAAAAGAGTGGTCTTCCCTGAACCACTCTTTCCTTTGATCATATGAATCCCTCTAAAAAACTCCAAAGTTACATCAGAAACTGCCTTTACAGACTGAATCCCTGTTTGATAGCTTTTTGTAATACGATTACATTTTAACATTACTGTTCTCCTATTGTTTTATGTTACCTTCTCCAACAACCCTTACATTTTTCCCCTCTCTTGTATGCTCTATCATTTTGCATATTTTAATGTAATCATAACCACTTCCGGCCGATTAAAAATCCTCTGC
>OBYP01000738.1_pt1 | contig 24794 bp, 18 predicted proteins | sample 1501461 | NCBI WGS metagenome assembly OBYP01 (sample SAMEA2580201, study PRJEB22360) | human gut metagenome | biome: human gut; feature: human-associated habitat; material: faeces | place: Denmark | collected 2008/2010 | reverse complement strand
CACTTCGAGGAGGCGGCGCGGTTGCCGTGCTTGACAATCTTTACGCCAGCTGCAGCGGCGGCCACAGAACCCATGGTGGACAGGTTCACGGTGGCGAAGCCGTCACCGCCGGTGCCCACGATGTCAGTGGTCTCACCGGAAACGTTCAGCGGCACGGCGTGCGAGACCATGGCCTTGGCGGCACCACGCACCTCGTCGGAGGTCAGTCCCAGCTGCTGCTGCATGGCGAGCGCGGCGCCCACAGCGGTCGGGTTCGCATTGCCCTGCATCAGGTCGTCCACAAACCACTCCGATTCCTCAGCAGTAAGGTGGTCTCCCCCGACCAGCTTGGTGAGAATCGACTTCCATGTGATCTCGGCCATGATGCCCTCCTTGGCGTTTTGCTACGCCGTGTTATGTATATTCGCCGCTAATTGTAATGACTTCCCATTTCGCGGCCTTGAATCTTCCATATAGCAAAATTGGCTCCCCTCTTGAAGAGGGAAGCCAATGCCCAGTATTCAGCTAGAGATGTGTCACTTCTCGTTCTGGCCGTGGCACATCTTATACTTGCGGCCGGAACCGCACGGACACGGGGCGTTCTTGCCGGTGCCGGGGAAGGTGCGGCCGTCGGCCCACGGCGTCTTGAGCTCGTCGCTCTTCGGACGCGTGCTGGCCGGGACCTTGCCTTCGGCATGGCTGATTGGGGCGGGGCCAGCGACCGGTAGGGTGGATTCGCCGGACTCGGAGACGGCGGCGGATTCGGCGATGGCCTGCTTGGCGTCCTCTTCCTCGACCTCGCCTTCGGCGGCTTCGACCTCGGACTCGCCGTTCTCGTCGGGACCGGCGGCCACAGTGACGGAGTCGGCGGTCTCGTCGGATTCCTCGACCTCGTCAACGGCATCCTCGGTGGAGGCGACCTGCTTGACGTCGATGTGGAACAGCAGCTGGACGGACTCCTCCTTGATGGCCTCGATCATGGAGTTGTACATCTGGTAGCCTTCGCGCTGGTATTCGACCAGCGGGTCGCGCTGGCCCATGCCGCGCAGGCCGATGCCGTCCTTGAGGTAGTCCATCTCGTAGAGGTGTTCGCGCCACTTGCGGTCGAGCACGGCGAGCACCACGCGGCGCTCGAGGTCGCGCAAGCCGGTCTCGCCGATGGTCTCCTCCATTTCGCCGTACTGCTGCCTGGCGTCCTCGACGATCAGGTCGCGCACGGCCTCGACAGCCTTCGCACCCTTGAGGCCGCCGACGATCTTCCTGACCTCGTCTTCGTCGACCTTGGTTGGGATCACGGTGTTGAGCGCCTTGAACAGGCCCTCCCAATCCCAGTCCTTCGGTTTCTCGGATCCCTTGTTGGCACCCTTGATGTAGGACTCGACGGTGTCGGAAATGAAACGCAGGATGTCCTTGTGGATGTCTTCGCCCTTAAGCACGGCCTGACGCTCGGAGTAGATGACGGTGCGCTGCTTGTTCATCACGTCGTCGTACTTGAGCACGTTCTTACGAATCTCGTAGTTGCGGGATTCGACGGCCTTCTGTGCGGTGCGCACGCCCTTGGTCACGGACTTGGCCTCGATCGGCTGGCCTTCCTCCATGCCCTTGGCCATGACCTGGGCCACGAGCTGGGTGTTGAACAGGCGCATCAGATCGTCTTCCAGAGACAGGTAGAAGCGGGACTCGCCCGGGTCGCCCTGACGGCCGGAACGACCGCGCAGCTGGTTGTCGATTCGGCGGGATTCGTGGCGCTCGGTGCCAAGCACGTACAGGCCGCCAAGTTCCTTGACTTCCTCGTGCTCGTCCTTGACCTGGGCCTTGATCTCGTTCAGGGTGCCCGGCCAGCGCTTCTCGTACTCCTCCGGGGTGTCTTCCGGCGAGTAGCCCTCGGACTTGAGCTTGGCGTCGGCGAGGAACTCGACGTTGCCGCCGAGCATGATGTCGGTACCACGGCCGGCCATGTTGGTGGCCACGGTGACGGCGCCCTTGCGGCCCGCGACGGCCACGACGGCGGCTTCCTTCTCGTGCTGCTTGGCGTTGAGCACTTGGTGCGGGATCTTGGCCACGTCCAGCAGGGTGGAGACCACTTCGGAGCTTTCCACGGAGGCGGTGCCGAGCAGCACCGGCTGGCCCTTGGCGTGCCTCTTGGCCACGTCCTTGACGATGGCGGCCAGCTTCTCCTTCTTGGTGCGGAAGATGAGGTCGTCCTGGTCCTTGCGGATCATCGGCTTGTTGGTCTTGATCGGCAGCACGCCCAGCTTGTAGGTGTTCATGAACTCGGCGGCCTCGGTCTCGGCCGTACCGGTCATGCCGGCGAGCTTGTCGTACATGCGGAAGTAGTTCTGCAGGGTGATGGTGGCGAAGGTCTGGTTCTCGGCCTTGACCTCCACACCTTCCTTGGCCTCGATGGCCTGGTGCAGGCCCTCGTTGTAGCGGCGGCCCGGCAGGATACGGCCGGTGTGCTCGTCGACGATAAGCACCTCGCCCTGAGTGACGACGTAGTCCTTGTCCTTGAGGAACAGCTCCTTGGCCTTGATGGCGTTGTTGAGGTAGCCGATCAGGGCGGTGTTGGCCGGCTCGTACAGGTTGTCGATGCCGAGGAAGTCCTCGACCTTGGTGATGCCCGGATCCAGGATACCGACAACCTTCTTCTTCTCGTCGACATCGTAGTCCTCGTCGCGGGTGAGCTTCAGGACGAGCTTGGCGAACTGACGGTACCAGCGGGTCACGTCGCCTTCGGCCGGACCGGAGATAATCAACGGGGTACGGGCCTCATCGATGAGGATGGAGTCGACCTCATCGACGATGGCGTAGTGGTGGCCGCGCTGCACGAGGTCGGCCTTCTCCCAAGCCATGTTGTCGCGCAGGTAGTCGAAGCCGAACTCGTTGTTGGTGCCGTAGGTGATGTCGGCGTTGTACTGCTTGCGGCGTTCTGGCGGCTTCTGGTCGGTGATGATGCAGCCGACGTTCATGCCGAGGAAGCGGTAGATACGGCCCATCAGCTCGCTCTGGTAGCTGGCGAGGTAGTCGTTGACGGTGACCACGTGCACGCCTTTGCCCTCGAGGGCGTTCAGGTAGGTAGGCAGGGTGGCGACCAGGGTCTTGCCTTCACCGGTCTTCATCTCGGCGATGTTGCCCCAGTGCAGGGCGGCGCCGCCCATGAGCTGCACGTCGAAGTGACGCTGGCCGAGGGTGCGCTTGGAGACCTCGCGCACGGTGGCGAACGCCTCGGGCATGATGTCGTCCAGGCTCTTGCCGTTCTCGATCTGCTGCTTGAACTTCGGGGTCTGGGCCTTCAGATCCTCGTCGGAAAGGGCGGAGATCTCATCCTCCAGCGCGTTCACGGCCTTGGCCACGTTCTCCAGCTTCTTGAGCTGGTGGCCTTCGCCCATTCGCAGGGCTTTGTCAACAATATCGACCACAGGGTTCTCCCTTGACTGATTGAGTGGTGATGTCCGCGTACCAGAATACAGCCCATCACCGTCAGACATCGATATTTTTCGACCTATTTACAAAAAATGGGCCGCTCCTTACGGGAGCGACCCATTTCATATCAGCTGTCTACGTCAGCGAACCAGCAATTCAGTCCTTCTTGACGTTTTCCGGAGTGTCGATCTCGAACACGCCATAGCTCCAGCCGTGACGGTGGTAGACGACGGACGGACGTCCGGTCTCCTTGTTCACGAACAGGAAGAAGTCGTGTCCGATCAGTTCCATCTCGTACAGCGCCTCGTCGATGCTCATGGGCTCGGCGATGTGCAGCTTGCGACGGATGACAATCGGCGTATCCCCAACCTGGACTTCCACAGACTCGCCCGGGCCAAGATCGGAAGCCACTGCAGCCTGCGGACTGTTGTTCGGCTCCCCCTCCAGCTCCTCTGGCTCCGGCTCCGGGGCGATAACGCCCAGATCCACCGGCACCGGGTTCGCGTAGCCGCGACGGTGATCCTTGCGGCGATCACGGGTGCGGCGCAGACGCAGCGTCAGCTTATCAAGCGCCATGTCCAGTGCACTGAACTCGTCAGTGCTGGAAGCCTCGGCGCGGACCACAGTGCGTCCGGCGATAACGGTGATTTCCACGCGCTTGGCGGTATCGGCCTGACGCGGGTTGCCCTCATGAGTCAAAACAATCTGCGCACGCTGCGCATCCGGGGCGATAGCGGTCACACGATTCATCTTGGTCTCGACGACATCACGGAACCTTTGCTTGATCTGCGTGTGACGTCCAGTAACGACGATTTCCATGTTGACCTCCTCTAGTTCAAGCGGTTTCCCGCTATGTGTGCCGAACAGCATCATCACCGTCCGGGTAAGTTTCATTGTAGACGAACAACGGGTAAACAGCCGGAAACTCGCCCATAGAAATACGTTTATTTTCCGACTTTTATCTGCACCCCATCAGTGCCTATACTGGGTGTTTGGGCCTTGTTCCTCAGCGCCGTATTTTCGGACGGTTCGCCATTTCGCTATATTTTTCTTTTCGCCAGCCGGTTCTCTATGGCATATGTATAATTGCAAGCTTGAGACCTCTTGATGGCCGCGGCCGTGATCTTCATTGGGATCGGCTGAGGAACTTCCGGGCTCCATAGAGCACGATGGCGGATAACGTCCGCCCAGGGTGACCTGAGAGATAGCGCAGCAGAGAATAGACCGCCCGTCCTCGACGGGTAAGGGTGAAACGGCGGTGTAAGAGACCACCGGGCCTCTGGTAACAGCAGGCCGCATGGCAAGCCTCATCGGGAGCAAGGCCAAGCAGATGGCGGTAAGGGCTGCTCGCCCATGTCATCGGGTAGGCTGCTAGAGCCTGACGGCAACGTCAGGTCGAGATGGATGGCCATCCGTGCCGCGCGTTCGCGTACGGCATGACAGAACCCGGGGTATAAGAGGTCTCATTTATTCTTTTGCGGCTCCGCCGTGAGTCTCTCCCTCCGGCGCTACGCACCACCTCCCTCGTCAGAGGGAGGTTATTACGACAGTAATTCGGCGGCGACGCGGCGTAGGGTTTCGGGGCTGTGCCCTTTGCGCCCGCCCGCGGACCAGAACCGGCGCTGACGCACCTGCCGATCAAGTCCACGTGTTCTGCGGGCCACTCGACGCCCCAATTCCCATGCGGCATCTTCGAATACGCCTTGTTGTTCGGCCTCACCGCACACCTGCTCGGCGAGCCGGCGATCCACGCCTTTACGGGCGAGCTCCATCACCGCACCGCGCCTGCCCATCATGCGGCCGGCACAGTAGCGCACCGCCGATTCCGCATAGGCACGATCATCGATCAGTTGCACACGGATGAGGCGTTCAATGACCTCATTAACGATTTCTTCGTCATACCCTTTGCCAAGCAGTCGTTCACGCAGCGCACCGGACGAGCGCGGAGCCGCATCCAAGAGACGCAACGCCGCCTCACGGCAGGCATCTGCATCGTTGGGATCATCGGCAACCGCGCCCATACCTCGCCGAGCGAATCGATGGGACGACTCCGCATCGACGTTTCTTTCGCCCTGTTCGGCACGGCATCGTTCCTCCAACGCAACGGGATTGCGCTGAAGGAACGCTTCTGCACTAATCATGATCAGGCCTTGGCGCGAGACGACTTGGCGGCAGGCGCTGCAGTGGCCTTGGTGTCCTTGGCGGCATCGGCCGCGGCAGCCTCACTGACCGCAGCAGCTGCAGCAGCGGCTGCGTCTTCGGCAAACTGATCGGCGGAACCGATCAAACCAAACTCGGCCTTGACCTTGTTTTCAATCTCTTCGGTGATGGCCGGGTTGTCCTTGAGGAACTGACGAACCTTCTCTCGACCCTGACCAAGCTGGTCGCCCTCATAGGTGAACCACGAGCCGGACTTCTTGACCACGCCGACCTGTTGGGCCATGTCGATGACCGAACCTTCGCGGGAGATACCTTCGCCGTAAAGCATGTCGAATTCGGCGGACTTGAAGGGCGGGGCCATCTTGTTCTTGACCACCTTGACGCGCGTACGGTTGCCCACCGCTTCATCACCGTTCTTCAAGGTCTGGATACGGCGAATGTCAAGACGCACAGAGGCATAGAATTTCAGGGCCTTACCACCGGTAGTGGTTTCGGGATTACCGAAGAACACGCCGATCTTTTCGCGTAGCTGGTTGATGAAGATGGCGGTGGTACCTGCTTGGGCCAAGGCACCGGTCATCTTGCGCAGAGCCTGGCTCATGAGTCGGGCCTGCAAACCGACGTGGCTGTCTCCCATCTCGCCTTCGATCTCGGCCTTTGGCACCAGAGCCGCCACCGAATCGATAACGATGACATCAAGCGCACCGGAACGAATCAGCATGTCCGCAATCTCAAGAGCCTGTTCGCCGTTGTCCGGCTGAGAAACGATAAGCGAATCAGTGTCCACGCCAAGTTTGCGAGCATAGGCCGGATCGAGCGCGTGCTCGGCGTCAATGTATGCAGCCACGCCACCCTTCTTCTGGGCATTGGCCACCACATGCAGGGCAAGCGTGGTTTTACCGGACGATTCGGGACCATAGATTTCCACGATGCGGCCCTTCGGCAGGCCGCCAATGCCCAACGCCATGTCGAGCGCGAGCGAACCGGTAGGGATTACTTCGACATTTTGCACGGGCTGATCACCAAGACGCATGGCCGAGCCCTTGCCGAAGCTTTTTTCGACCTGCGCCAAAGCAGTGTCCAGCGCCGCCTTGCGCTTGGGATCGAGCTCGTGCTTGGTCTCGGTTGCCGGATCTTGGGCCGGCTTGGTCTCAAGTGCCATGATCTTCTCCTTATCGAAGTCGTATGCGGGCGAACGCCTTCCACCGTATGGGAGGCCAACTCCCATGACAAGCCAAAACGATTATTGTGGTTCCAGCTTGCCCGATCACGCAAGACAAGAACCGCTTATTCCCGCCGAAACGGGCGATTCGCATCTTGACATATACGGCGTGCCTATCCGTCACTGTGGATAACTATAGCCACACAAGCGAACATTTGTTCGAAGTTGCGCAACGACACGCCGGCGAGTATCGCTCCTCGACCCAGCCAATGAAATCGACCGCCCAGCGCCACAGCATAGAGCCCACTACACAGCGGGCAGCGGCGGCGCGTTATGGTCACGGCCCCAACGCTTGGAATCAGGAATCTCCATCTGATCGCAGAGCACGTTCCAAATCACGCGAGGCTCCTCCCCCGCGTCCAAAGCCTCAAGAACGGTCATATTCGCCAGCTGCGGCATACGCTGATCCCGGGCCAGAGACCGGCCATAGCTACGACCGAACACTTCTTCAAGCAGCTCCCAAAATTCCCGTTCACGCATACCCGACAGTGTGCCACCACCCGCCGGACAGAAAAACCCGCACCGCCAAACGGCGATGCGGGTCAAACATCCCAGGGGGTCCACCCCTCACACGATTAACGTTCGACGGACTCGAGGTAATCGGCCACCATGCGCAGCATCTGTGCAGTGGACACACCCAGTGCGTCGGAAATGGAGCTCAGCAATTCGGAGCTGGCTTCCTTCTGACCACGCTCGACCTCGGACAGATAGCCCAGCGAGACGCCGGCCTTCTCGGACACCTCGCGCAGGGTGCGGCGATCACGTGTACGCAGGTCACGCAGCACATGTCCGATAGCACCACGCAAAGAAACCTCACGCGGCTCCTCTTCGACCACCGCGGTCTCGGCAACGGCATTGGGCTGGTAGGAGGCGGATTCCTGCTCCTGCCACATACGGTCACGGGCCGCCTGACGCTCATCCTTGGCCTTCTTTGCGGCCTGGGCCTTGAGCACCTGCTGCTGCGCAAACATCACTGCACGGCGCTGGGCCGGGGTCAATTCACGCATACGGGCGACACCCTGCTGTACAGCCATCGGCTTCTTAGCGGACACTTCCATTTGTTCGTTCACTCGGGTCATCGTTTCCATCGCCATAGCCCCTTCCAAGGTCGGTTCAGTGTTTCCACTTAGTACAACACGATGACCCCGCGGTTTTATTCCTTAAAACTTGCTGTGAATAGACTCAAGTTTTGCAGAACATGGAATACGGTTTGGCGGCGAACCTCCTCGCGGGTGCCACTCAAACGCAATTCGACGGCCTCGACTATCTCGATGCCATCGTCAGCAAGAGTCGCAGGGATACGTAAACCCACATAGACCAGACCAGCGGGCTTATCGCCGTCCGGGCCGGGACCAGCCACTCCAGTGGTAGACAGCCCGATAACACGATCACCGTATTCCGGCTGCGCATACAACCGCGCAGTGCCAGCCGCCATCTGACGCGCGACTTCGGGATGTACGGCGCCCTCCCGCTCCAGCAGCAAGCGGTCAACATGCAGAATCGAGGCTTTGGCCTTGATGTCATAGGTGACGGCCGACCCCAGCAGCACATTGGAAGCGCCGGGAATACGCACAAAGGCATCGGAGAGCAGACCTCCGGTCAGCGATTCGGTGCAAGCTATCTTCGCGCCGCAAGTCTCGCAGACGGCAAGTATGCCCGCAGCAAGCTCGTCGCAGGATTGCTGCAGCTTCTCATCAGTGCTATCAGTCATATGCGGCCTTCCTTTTCCAACCTATGCAACGCCTATACAACAATGGGATGCGGCGGCAGGCCACATCCCATCAATGCCATCCGTTACATGAATGATTCCATCACTGCTTCTTGGAGCCGACGAACGTGTTGTATAGGTAGATGACGCCCGAGTAGAGGCACAGCACCAGAGCCACATAGATAACGGCATAGGTCAGGAAGTAGTAGGCGGTCATCCAGAACGGCGTGCTCTGGCCGCTACCCAGAGACCACATCGGCAACAACAGCATGGCAAGACCCACACATTCAAACACGGTCTTGAGTTTGCCGGGCCATGCAGCGGCGATAACCTTGCCGCCGGGGCGTTCCATCACAAAGAAACGCATCACCGTAATGCCGATTTCGCGAATCAGGAACAGAATGGTGACCCACCAGGCGAGCTCACCAAACGCAGAGCATACGATCATCGCACCGCAGGTAAGCAGCTTATCCGCAATCGGGTCCATCAGCTTGCCCATTTCGGTGACCTGGTTGTATTTGCGGGCCATCCAACCGTCAATCTTATCGGTGGAGGCGGCGATGATGAACAGCACCGCGGCCACACAACGCATGGTGAGGTTATTCGCGCCCCACTCACCTGCCATGATGTCGAGTACCAGGAAAATCACCACGAGCACAATGCGCGAGTAGGTGACCAGGTTCGGCGGCGCGTTCCATCCGTCGAACAATGATGATTTGGGCGTTGACTGCTTGTCCATTGTGTTCTCATCCATAGTGTTCACGTTACCCCCACACTTCTACCTTGGTGGGTATTGGCTGGAGATTGACTGTTATTCTTCGGAAATCAGACTGTGGCCCAGCGACTGTGCAATTGATGCTCTCCCTCCGCCCCTTCGGGGCACCTCCCTCAGCAGAGGGAGGCCAAAAGATGATTCACTCACCAAGCTCGGGCTGCTGAGGTGCCGAGGATTCCAGCGAGCTGGTCTCTCCTCGAATAAAGGCGAGCACCTGCGGCAAATCCTGCGGTTGGACGAGCACCGCACGAGCCTTTGAACCTTCGGAGGGGCCGACCACGCCACGTGATTCCAGCAAATCCATAAGGCGTCCGGCTTTGGCAAAGCCCACTCTGAGCTTGCGCTGCAACATCGAGGTGGAACCGAACTGGGTGGTGACCACAAGCTCGGCAGCCTGCAGCAACACATCCATGTCGTCGCCGATCTCCTCGTCGGGCTCCAGACTGTCCTTCTTCTCAGCCTCCTTGGCCATCTGTTCGATGTCCTCGCGATACTTCGGCTTGCGTTGCGTACGCACGAATTCCACGGCCTTGCGAATCTCGGATTCGGAAACCCACGAACCCTGCACGCGAATCGGCTTGGCTGAACCCATCGGCAGGAACAGGGCATCACCCTGACCAATCAGAGTTTCGGCACCGACCGTGTCAAGGATGACTCGCGAATCGGTGGCGGATGAAGTGGCGAACGCCAGTCGGGACGGAATATTGGCCTTGATCAGACCGGTGACCACATCCACGGACGGGCGCTGGGTGGCAAGCACCAGATGCACGCCTGCGGCTCGCGCCAGCTGGGTGATACGCTGGATGGAGCTTTCCACATCGTTCTTGGCCACCATCATCAAATCGGCCATCTCGTCGACCACCACGAGAATGTACGGATATGGAGCCACCTTGCGCTGGGAGCCGGCCGGCGCATGCACCTTGCCGGCACGCACGGCCTCATTGAAGTCCTTGACATGGCGGAATCCGAAGTATTCGAGGTCGGAGTAACGCGCATCCATTTCCTTGACCACCCATTCGAGAGCCTGCGCGGCCTTCTTCGGGTCGGTGATGATAGGAGTGAGCAGATGCGGGATGCCCGCATAGGCGGAAAGCTCCACACGCTTGGGATCGACCATAATCAGGCGTACCTGTTCGGGCGTGGCACGCATAATCAATGAAGTCAGCATCGAGTTGATGAAGCTGGACTTACCGGAACCGGTGGCACCAGCCACCAGCAGATGCGGCATCTTGGTCAGATCAGCGGTTACGAAGTGGCCTTCGACATCCTTGCCTATGCCGGTAATCATCGGGTTCGGGTCGTTCACGGCCTTATCGGAACGCAGCACATCGCCCAGATGCACGATCTCACGATCCTCGTTCGGGATTTCGATGCCGATGGCGGATTTGCCGGGAATAGGCGAAAGGATGCGCACATCGGAACTGGCCACCGCATAGGCGATATTGCGCTGCAGGTTGGTGACTTTTTCCACCTTGACGCCGGATCCAAGCTCGACCTCATACTGGGTGACCGAAGGGCCTCGCAAGAATCCGACAACCTTGGCATCCACCTTGAATTGCTCAAAGGTGGAAGTCAGCGCCCGAATCACGCGGTCATTTGCCGGCGTGCGCATCGCGTGGGGCTGCCCCCTGGTCAGCAAGCTCAGGTCAGGCAGCTGGTATGGCTTATTGGCATCGTCCTCAGCATCGTTCCCATTGGCAGCGTTTGGCTGGCCATCGGTATTGGGGATGCCTTGGCCCACGCCGCTGCCATCCGCATTGGCTCCCGCATAAGCGCCGGTGGCATCATCCCCGGCTGCCGCAACGGTGGCCATATCGGTTTGCGTGGCGCTGGGCGCCCATGGGTCATTTGTCGCCGGCCCGCTGGGCATAACTACAGTATGGTCGGCAGCAACCGCACTCGTAGGAGCGACATCGTCGGCATGCGCGGCACCCTCATAGGCCGAGGACGCGATGGTCCGCCCGCCCGTGATTTCACCGGTCGCCGTATCCACCACTGGAGTTTCCGCAGCGGCGCCATGCTGGCTGGCCGCACGGTCGAAGGGATCGTCGGCGGCATACCGATCAAGGGTCTGGTCGTCCTCCGTCTTGGGTTTACGTCCAAACAGCCGAGCGAAGAGACCCGGTTTGGCCGTACCGGACTTGTTCTCTCCATCAGACTCCTCATCGGTGCCAGCATGCGCGGGCACGCCTTCGGCAAAAGCGAGCGTGGAGTCTCCAACACGAACCTCGTTGGGGAACTGATTGCCGTCATCCGGCTCCTGGCCCTTGGGCACATACGGCTTGCGCTGGATCTTGGCGGATAGCTTACGAACGTCTTCCGGTATATCGGTCACATGGGTGCCGGTAATCATCAGCAGGGAGAACAATCCGACAACCACGAACACGATAATCGCGAATACATTGGATAGACCCCAAGCAAGCGGCGAGCCAAGGAAAAAGCCCAATAGTCCGCCTGCAGATTGCAGAACCGCGATATTGAAGGATGTATGGCTGGACGCGATGGCCACATCGAGAATCGAACAGACGGACCACATCAGCAGCACCCAACCGGTGACCACACGTGGATTGTTGGATCCCCTGCCTGAGTTGCGCATCAAACGAATGGCCACAGCGGAAAGCAGCACCGGCAGCACAACACTCATCAGCCCGAGCACGCCGGATGCTATGGCATGCAGCAGCTGGCCAAACACTCCGTCAACACGAAACCATTCGGAAGCGCAGAACAGCACGGCGAGCACGAGCAACAGGAAGCACAGGCCGTCACGACGGTAGGCGGGATCGTACTCACCGACGCCGGTGACCGCGCGTACGCCGGCGCCCAAGGCGCGCGGAATCGCAAGCAGGACCTTCTTCCATGTGGGCTCAACATCAAGGTCGAACTCAGGTTGGACCTTGGTCTCGCCATCATGGGTGGAGTTCCCGCCGCCTTTGGATTTGCGGCCATTATTGCTGTTGGAGGATGCTGTTCGTGCCATATCGTGACTGATTCTACTAGGACGGGGGCTCATGGCCGGTGACGACACCGTGACAATGCAGGATAAGCGAAGCCACCGGCCACTGGTTCAGCGATTTCGTCGCGGCCGCTCCCCTCTCAACGCCGGACATGCCCTATGATGGGTTGCATGACACCCGCAGAGCGTGCGAGCGCAGTCGCATTTGCACTGAAGAACTGCGCACTGGAAGCTATGACGCCGGGCGAGGCAACGATGCGAGCCGCGGCCTCCTACGAACGCGGTTTGGAAGCCGTGACTCATCTCATTGATGTGGCCGATGAGCAGACCGCTATGCGTTTGCGTGCCGCAGCGAGTTCCGCGGGCACGGATCGTTTGGCTGCAGGCAGTCTTGATGATCACGCCACGGATCGCGCCGATGCCATGTTCGCCCGTACCGTGTTGCTGGCGGAACGTCGCTGGAACCCTTCAGGCGATTTGGATGAGTTGATCGCCATACACAAGGGCCTCTTCGAGGGCGTGTTCGAGGATGCCGGCAAGCTGCGTACGTCCAACACCACGCGTGAAGTGACCAATGACCGTGAGCGTGCCGCGAATCCGGAGGCGTTCTTCCCCGCCGGTCTGATTGAGACCGGCGCGCATAATATCGCGACGGAATTGGCAGACAAACGCAACCTGCATGCCCTGGACCGCGACGTGTTCGTGCATGCGTTTGCGTCGCTGTATGACGAATTAGGTTATCTGCATCCGTTCCGGGGTGGCAACGCCATGGTGCTGCGCATATTCGGTTCGCGTCTAGCTCATGACGCCGGCTGGGATCTTGACTGGGGCGAGGTGACACGCGAGGAATACCGTTCCGCCAAACACACGGCCTATCGCGGTGACATCTCCGCATTCGAGGATATGTTCGACCGTATTCTGCGTCCCGCCAATCCAACGCGCGTATTCCTTATAGCCGGTTGGAACCAAGGACCAGCACACTGATTTCCTGTACTTGGCTTCCCTCTCCGAGGGGAGTTGGCGCCGCAGGCGACTGTGAGGGGAGCCATACGGGGTCAACCTGAGGCTCCCCTCAGTCAGCTTTGCTGACAGCTCCCCTCGAAGAGGGGAGACACGTGATTTATGCTGCGATATCTCCCAGATGATGTTGGGTATATTCGTCGGCACGGGCGTCAATGGGGTCATAGTCGCCGGCATCGGCATGCGCGATGATGGCCATCGCATTGTCGACCAGCTTCGGATTCAGCGCCTGCAGCCAATGGATGCGAGGGTCGCGGCCGAACCAACCCATCTGCTTGCGGGCCAACCGCTTGGTTTTCTGCGCGATATCGGCAAACGCCTCGTTCACATCCCAGATGCCGTCCAGTAGGTCGATGACCTGCTGATAACCGAGCGCGCGCACGGCGGTGGCTCCCAAATGAGGGCGGATACGTTCGACTTCCTTGATAAATCCATCGTCATACATCTGCTTGGTGCGCAGGTCAATGCGATGATCCAAATTCGGACGATCCAGATCAAGACCGATTTGGACGGAGGGAATCACATAACGGTAGCGCGGCAAGCTGGCCGAATACGGTTTGCCAGTAAGCTCGATGACTTCAAGTGCGCGAATGGTGCGTCGCGGGTTGCGTGGATCCATACGCGCGGCGGCTTCGGGGTCTTTATCCCGTAATTCGTCGAACAGCACACCCGCCCCCTCGGTTTTTTCGCGTTCCTCGAGCCGTTTGCGCACATCAGAATCAGTGCCGGGAAAAGTAATGTCGTCAATGGCCGCCCTGGCATACAGCCCTGAACCGCCCACGAGAATCGGGCGGACATCGCGTGCCTGCAAATCAGCGATGGTTTGCCGGGCGAGCTGCTGGAAACGAGCGACGGTCATCGTGTCTTCCGGTTCGATGATGTCGATGAGGTGATGGGGCACTGCCGCCTGTTCTTCGGCGCTCGCTTTCGCGGTGCCGATATCCATACCGCGGTACATCTGGTAGGCGTCCGCGTTCACGATCTCGGCCCGCTCCCCCGCCTCGGCCAACCGCTTGGCAATGGCGATGCCAAGCCCGGTCTTGCCTGAGGCAGTAGGCCCTACGATACTGACGACTCGCTTCATATTGTTTTCCCCTCGTACACTTTTGCTCGTACCGTAACTCCCCTCAGTCCGCTTCGCGGCCGGCTCCCCTCAGAGAGGGGAGCCGAGAACTTGCATTTCCTCTCTCTGAGTGGAGAACCTTCTCAGCGTCGCACCGAGTAGGTCTGCCCTTGAGCAAGGTCAGGGTCGGCGATGAGATTGTGGCGACCGGCATGGGTGACGGTGGCCGTCACGAAGTCGCCAATCTGCGGCATGGGCTGGCCCTCGGGCACGCCGATATGCACCAGCACGCCGGTCTTCTCGCGACCGGTGACTCGATGGGTGTCGGCATCCTTCTTGCCCTGAGTACCGGTGATCATCACTTCAACGTCACGGCCTTCGAAGGACTGCAGATTCTCCGCGGTGATCTGTTCCTGCAACGCCACCAGTCGGTCGAAACGATCCTGGACCACATCGTGCGGTACCTGTTCCATTTCGGCGGCCGGCGTGCCGGGGCGCGGCGAGTAGATGAAAGTGAATGCGGAAGAGAACCGCGCTTGACGCACGACATCCAAGGTCTGCTGGAAATCCTCTTCGGTCTCTCCGGGGAAGCCGACGATGATGTCAGTGGAAATCTGCGCATCCGGCATGGCCTGACGCACCTTCTCCAGAATCGTCATGAACTTGGATGCGCGGTAGGAACGGCGCATGGCCCGCAGAATCTTGTCGGAGCCTGACTGCAGCGGCATATGCAGCTGATGCATCACGTTCGGGGTCTCAGCCATGGCTTCAATAACGTCATCGGTGAAAGCGGCCGGATGCGGCGAGGTGAAGCGTACACGCTCGAGCCCATCAATCGTGCCGCAAGCACGCAACAGTTTGCTGAAGGCGTAGCGGTCACCGATGCCATATCCGAAGGAATTCACGTTCTGCCCGAGCAGGGTGACTTCCTTGGCGCCGTTGGCCACGCACTGGCGCACTTCGTCAAGAATGTCTCCCGGACGGCGATCCTTTTCCTTGCCTCGCGTGGTCGGGACGATGCAGAACGTGCAGGTGTTGTTGCAGCCCACGGAAATCGCCACCCACGAACTCACGCGGGAAGCCCTGGCCGCAGGCAGTTGGCTCGGGAACTGTTGAAGCTGGTCATCGACCTTGACCTGCGGAGTATCGGCGGCACGGTTCTGGTTGAGCAGTTGCGGCAGGTCGCCGATGTTCTTGGTGCCGAATACCGCAGCGATCCATGGCGCCTTATTGGCGATTTTCTGGCGGTCAAGCTGAGCCATGCACCCGCCAACGGCAATCTGCAGGTTCGGGCGTTGACGCTTCATCTCCGCCCACAGGCCCACCGTGCCATACATGCGTTCGGCAGCGTTCTCACGCACCGCACAGGTGTTGAGCACAATGAGATCGAGGTCATGGTCATTGACCTGTTCCTCGGTGGCCGGCACATAACCATCTGCCTCGAGCACGCCGGCAATGCGCTCGGAATCATGCACATTCATCTGACAACCGAGGGTATGGATGTGGAACACGCCCTTGCCGCGTTCCTGTGTTGTAAGGTGCTCATCGGATTCAATCGAGGCGCGCTCCGCCTCGGTCATCATGTCTTCGTTCATAATGATCGATTCTATCGGCCGGGTTCGTCATGATGCGCGGCAGCGGTCCGCACCAACTGGAGAAACCGGTACATGGAGTATCTTGGGAGATTCCCCGGCAACTCCCATATCGGGCAGCTTGAGCCGAGTATATTGATTGACGTGATACTTGACCGACATAGCCGACTGAACACTTCCGACCTGCAAGCCCGACTGAAGACGCTGGACTTGCCCGGCGGCACCTTCAATACCGAGCAAATCACCGAATTCGTGGATCAGATGCAGGTATATGAAGGCGCAATGTACGAAATCAGCACCAAGCTGGAAATCCTCGATGCCGAGTTCCAGGTGCGATTCAGTCATGATCCGATACATCATATGGAACGGCGTCTGAAATCCGTGAACTCGATTATCGGCAAGCTGGAACGCAAGGGACTGCCGCTCAGCGTCAATTCCATCAAAGACAACCTGTTTGATGTGGCCGGCATCCGCGTGATCTGCAATTATCGCGATGACGTGTATTCCGTGTCGAACTACCTGTCGTCGCAGTCCGACATTCAGGTGCTGCGAGTCAAGGATTACATCAAGAATCCGAAGCAGAACGGATACCGTTCACTGCACGTCATCTATGCGGTGCCGGTGTTCCTGTCTTCAGGCGCGCATTACACGCCGGTCGAAGTACAGTTCCGCACCATCGCCATGGATTACTGGGCATCGCTGGAACATGCGCTGCGATACAAAACCGACCTGCCGGACGCCAAACTGAATGAGCATTCGCAGACGCTGCTCGACTGCGCGCGCTCCTTGCAGAACATCGAAGTGCAGATGCAGAACATTCACCGCGATATTAACGGCGCACCGCAGGTGGGCGAAGCTCCCAAGACCACAGACTAGTCTTTTCTCAGGAATTTTGGCAGTTTGGCAGGGGCCTGCGCCAGCAGAGTGCCAATGAAGATCAGCGCACAGCCAAGATATCCACGAGGAGTCATCACCTCGCCAAGCAGCAGCGCGCCTCCGACCGCGGAGAAAAACGATTCCAGGCTCATCAACAGGCTCGCGCGAGTCGGCGGCACCCACTGCTGACCAACCACCTGCAACGTGTAGGCGATGCCCACCGAACCGAAGCCAGCATACAGAATCGGAATCCAGGAATGCGCGGCACCGGCCCAATCGACCGAGCCCTCAATCAAGGAACCAGTCCAACTCAACACGGCGGTAGTACAGAACTGCCCGAATGAAAGTTTGAGGGCATCCACTTTGGCACCCAGCGTGTCGATGACCAAGATATGCACGGCAAACAACACGGCAGTAAAGACCAGCAGAATATCCGCCAACCCGATTGAACCGAATCCGTCAGTGATGCACAGGGAGTAAAAGCCCGCGATAGACAATGCCACGGCCACAAACACCAGCATGCCGATGCGCCGACGCAGGAACACAAATGCCAGTAACGGCACCATCACGATATACATGGCGGTAAGGAATCCCGCGCGCCCGGCTGATTTACCGTACAGGATGCCATATTGCTGTAAAGTGCTGGCGGTGAAAAGCACAATGCCGCAAATCACGGAAATGATAATCGGGTTGGCGAGCAGACGAATCGCTGGCGATGAGGTCTGAACCAACCGATCTCCCGCACCGACTGCCGCGGTATCGGCAGCTTCACTGGTACTGCTGCTCCCCCGGCCACGCTGCCACAGCAGAATCGGCACCAATGACGATGCACCTAGCATGAAGCGGGTGGCATTGAAGAACATGGGGGACATCGAATCCATGCCCTGCACCTGCGCTACAAACGCAAAGCCCCAAATCAGCGCGGTCAGCAACAGGCACAGCATGCCTACGAGTTCTTGTCTTTTCACGGGGAGTCAGCCTACCGTCCAGATGTGTCGGGCATGAAAAAGCCCGGCCACATTGTGGTCGGGCTTGATGCGGTCGTATGCCGCGAATCAGTTCATGACTAATCCCTGTTGCCCAGCAACTGGAGGATGTAGAGGAACATGTTGATGAAGTCGAGGTAGAGGTTCAGCGCGCACAGGATGGAAACCCTCTTGACCATCTCCGGGCCCTGCGCCTCATACTGGCTCAGCAAAGCGCGCGTGGACTGCGCATCGTAGATGGTCATGCCGGCGAACAGGATCAGACCAAGCGCGCACACAATCTGAGTCATGCCGTCAACGTGCAGGAACATGAGCACCAGCTGCGAGATGATAAGCACGATCAGACCAATCATAAGAATCGGACCGGCCTTGAGCATGTTGATCTTGGTGGTCATGCCGAACATGGTCAAAGCGAAGAAGAACGCCGCAGTGATACCCAGTGCGGTGACGATCGAACCAAGGCTGTACACCATGAAGATGGAGCTCAGCGTAAAGCCCATAAGCGCCGCGTACACATAGAACATGACGCGGGCGGTGCCGGACTTCATTTTGGTGACTCGGACGCCGAGCACCACGGCAAGACCCACCTGAACCACACAAAGCGCGATGAGGCCGATGGCACCGGTGGATGCGAGGAACGCGTAATAGGCTCCCGTCATCTGCCCGATAAACGCCACTATCGCGGTGACGATGACGCCAATGGTCATTTCGCCGTAGACCTTGGTTACGGAAGCGCGGCGAGCCTCCTCATAGCTGTAAGTCATCGTCGTGTTGATGGCCGCTGTGCCTGCACCCGTGTCTTGCGCGGCATACTGGTAGTTCTGCTGCGCGGTGTTGTAATCGGAAGTATTGTATTGCGGGTTGTACTGCCCGTTGTTCTGGGGCTGCTGACCGAATGTCATAATCGCTCCTTTAGCGTTGTTTCACGTTCCATACTAGTAGAGCAATGCTGAACATTCCATGAATGAGAACGGCTTTTCGTGCATCTCAGCTCGCGGCGTAACGAATACCGAGTTGTTGATGATTGGTATGAAGCTCAGTACCAGTCCCAAAGCGCCAAACACCACGGCAACAACACCACAGATCGTAAGGGGTTGACGAGGCTGATGTTGAGCAGGTTCAGCAGGAGCAATCGGACCGGGCTGCGTAACGGGTTGCTGATCGGATCAAGAGGGACTGACGAACGTACGGCGTCATGCGCCCGAAACACCGGTATCGTTGGAGGTTTCGGCTTTCCCATCGGCGAACAGCCGGATGTGGTGTTGATGGATATCGCCATGCCTGATGTGGACGGCATTGAAGCAACTCGCAGACTGCAATCGCTGCCCCATGCCCCGCATGTATTGATTCTGACTTCGCTCAGCCCTTCCAGCACCGTGGAGCGTGCGGTGGAGGCCGGCGCTGAAGGCTTTGTATCGAAAACCGATGCTCCTGATGACATTATTCGCCGCGTTCTGGGAGTATGCGCCGGGGCACCACAGTTCAACACAGCCAGTCAGAAACAGCTGATTGACGATTTAAGCGAGTCTCAACCGCGCTCGCGCAGAGATGAGGCGCGCGAATTGCTTGATGCGTTGCCCGATCGTGAGCGTGAAGCCGTGATGTTGGCTGCGGAAGGCTATACCAACGCCGAGATCGCCTCCCGTATGTTCATCTCGGAACGCACGGCAAAAGCGCACCTTTCCTCGGCTGCGGACAAACTGAACATGGGTCGGGTACAGATGGCTCGACTTGTGGAGAGGGCCGACCTGCCCGCACGATTGTAAGATGCCCCTTCCGTTACGCTCGCGGCTTCATCATTGTTAGGACGTAACAGGCATAATGGGCATATGAGTGAACCGATTATCCGCACTTTGCGCAAGAGCGACTACCCGGCATTAATCGACGTGGTGCGCCGCATGTGGTACCCCGAGTACGACGAGAAAACCGGCCTGCTGGCGGCCGAGACCGACTGGGAGAACTGTCTGGCGCGCGCGACCTGCGCGTTTACCGCGGAACTCGACGGGGAACCAGTCGCGTTGATTCTGGGGCGAGTCGACGCATTGGACCATCGCAGGCCGTTGAACACTCATCGCATCAATTCCTTGCGAGGTCTGCTGCGATTGGTGTGCGCTAAGGACGGACTTAAGGCCGCCGGCGATATTCTGGGGATTCTCAATATCGATGAACATCTGCGTAAACAGGCTACGCAGACTGGTCACGACTACTCGGCGGAAGTGGTGTTGTTCGTGCTGGATCCGGCGGCTCGTGGACATGGACTAGGCCGCCGCATGTTCGATACCTTGATGACTGCATTCCGCGAAGCCGGAGTGAGCAAGTATTTCCTGTTTACCGACACCACCTGCGATGTCGGATTCTATGTGCATCTCGGTCTGGTCCAGGTAAGCGAGCATACGCCACCCACGAATGGCGACGGCGAACAGGCCACGTCTTTCTACCTCTATGAGGGGCTGGTTCCCGAGAATTAAATTACCCTGCTCGGCATAGACGACAAACCATTACAAACGATAAAGGCCGGTATCTTAGAAGATACCGGCCTTTGCTCCCCTCAGTCAGCTTCGCGCTCAGAGAGGGGAGCCAAGAAAGTTACTTCATGAGGTTACGCAGCACGTACTGGAGGATGCCGCCGTTGCGGTAGTAGTCGGCCTCACCGGGGGTGTCGATACGTACCACTGCATCGAACTCGGTCTTGGAGCCGTCCTCGTGAGTGGCAGTGACATGAACCGTCTTGGGGGTTACGCCCTCATTGAGCTTCTCGACGCCGGCGATGTCATAGGTCTCGGTGCCGTTAAGGCCCAAGGACTCATAGGATTCGCCTGCCGGGAACTGCAACGGAAGCACGCCCATGCCGATGAGGTTGGAACGGTGGATGCGCTCGAAGCTCTCGGTGATCACGGCCTTGACGCCGAGCATCACCGTGCCCTTGGCAGCCCAGTCACGCGAGGAGCCGGTGCCGTATTCCTTGCCGGCCAGCACCACGAGCGGCACCTTGTTATCGATGTAGTCGCGGGAGGCTTCGAAAATCGTGGTCGGCTTCTTGGCGAGGAAGTCGTAGGTGAAGCCGCCGGACGTCACCTCCTCGCCCACGGAGGCGAGCAGCTGGTTGCGCAGACGGATGTTGCCGAACGTACCGCGCACCATGATCTCGTGGTTGCCTCGACGGGAACCGTAGGAGTTGAAGTTCTTCGGCTCCACGCCGCGCTCGGTCAGGTACTTGCCGGCCGGGCTGGAGGCCTTGAACGCGCCTGCCGGGGAGATGTGGTCGGTGGTGACCGAGTCGCCCAACAGGGCCAGCACGCGGGCGCCGTGGATGTCGGCGACCGGGTCCGGCGTGGCCTTCATGCCGTCGAAGAAGGTCTGCTTGCGCACGTAGGTGGACTTGTCGTTCCATGCGAACAGTTCGCCTTCCGGCACGTCGAGGCCCTTCCAGCGATGGTCTCCGTCGAATACGGAAGCGTAGTCCTTGAGGAACATCTCGCGGCTCACGGTGCCGTCCACCACGGCGGCCACCTCGGAGTTGGTGGGCCAGATGTCCTTGAGGTACACGTCGTTGCCATCCGCGTCGGCGCCAAGCGGCTGGGTTTCGAAGTCGAAGTCCATCGTGCCGGCGAGCGCATAGGCGATAACCAACGGCGGGGAGGCCAGGTAGTTCATCTTGACGTCCGGGCTGATGCGGCCTTCGAAGTTGCGGTTGCCGGAGAGCACGGCGGTGACGGTCAGGTCGTTGGTGTTGATCGCCTCGGAAATCTCGGGCAGCAGCGGGCCGGAGTTGCCGATGCAGGTGGCGCAACCAAAGCCGACCAGCTGGTAGCCGAGTGCATCGAGGTCGTCCTGGAGGCCTGCGGCCTTCAAGTAGTCGGCCACGACCTGGGAGCCGGGAGCCAGCGAGGTCTTGACCCACGGCTTCGGCTTCAAGCCCTTGGCGTGCGCGTTGCGGGCGATCAGGCCGGCGGCGATCATCACGGATGGGTTGGACGTGTTGGTGCAGGAGGTGATCGAAGCGATAGCCACGTCACCGTTCTCGATGTCGAAATCGCCACGGAAGTCGGTGGATACAGCCACCGGATCCTTGACGGTCTTCTCGGTCTCGTAGGCGGGAGCGGTCTTCTCGAACATCTCCTTGGCTTCGGACAGCAGAATGCGATCCTGCGGGCGCTTCGGACCGGCGATGGACGGCACCACAGTGCCGAGGTCAAGCTCCTCGTATTCGGAGTACTGCGGTTCCACGTAATCCGGGTCGGAGGCGTCGCCCCACAGCTTGTTGGCCTTGGCATAAGCCTCAACCAGCGCGACCTGCTCTTCGGAGCGGCCGGTCAGACGCAGATAGTCGAGCGTGACGTTGTCGATCGGGAAGATGCCGCAGGTGGAACCGAACTCCGGGCCCATGTTGCCGATGGTGGCACGGTTGGCCAGCGGCACGGAGGCGATGCCCTCGCCGTAGAATTCCACGAACTTGCCGACCACGCCGTGCTTGCGGAGCATGTCGGTGATGGTCAAGACCACATCGGTGGCGGTGACGCCCTCCGGGATGGAACCGGTGAGCTTGAAGCCGACCACGCGCGGTACGAGCATGGAGATCGGCTGGCCAAGCATGGCGGCCTCGGCCTCGATGCCGCCGACACCCCAGCCGAGCACACCCAGACCGTTCTCGGTGGTGGTGTGCGAGTCGGTGCCCACGCAGGAGTCAAGGTAGGCAAGCGTGTTGCCGTTGGCCTCGGTCTTGCTCATGACCACCTTGGCCAGGTATTCGATGTTGACCTGGTGGATGATGCCGGTTCCCGGCGGCACCACGCGGAAGTTCTTGAATGCCTGCTGGCCCCAACGCAGGAACTGGTAGCGTTCGCCATTGCGCTGGTATTCGATGTCCATGTTTTCCTGGACCGCGTTGGCGATGCCGTACTTATCGATCTGCACGGAGTGATCGATGACCATGTCGGACTGAACCTGCGGGTTGATGACCTCCGGGTCGCCGCCAAGCTCCTTGACCGCGTCACGCATGGTGGCGAGGTCCACGATGCAGGGCACACCGGTGAAGTCCTGCATAATCACGCGGGACGGCGTGAACTGGATTTCATGGCTGGGCTCGGCGTTCGGATCCCAGTCAAGCAGGGTCTTGACATGTTCGTCGGTGATATTGGCGCCATCAATATTGCGTACCAGATTCTCGACCAGTACCTTCAGCGAGTACGGCAGATGATCGATGCCGTCGAGATTGGCGATGTTGTAGTAATCGAAGTCCTTGCCGGCGGCCTTCAAGGTCGCCAGCTGGTCGTCGCGTAAGGACATGCTTCCTCCGAAATCATGTATCGGCTTGTCTATGCCGCTGATTATCCGCTTCAAATGGTACGGGTACGTTACTTTGCCTCTGGCGTGTCGGCTTGAAGTGTGAGACAATTCGCCGCTATTAGATGTTGAATCCGTGTTGGCGCAGCAGCTTGCCGGATACTTTGCCGACAAGCGGCGCCAGCCATAGGCAGATCACGAAAATCAGGGCCGAACCACCCAAGGCGATCAGCGTGGCCACCAACGTAGTGCCGGTCGGCAGAATCAACGCGAAGAAGTTCGCGACAAACGGGATGAACGCACCAATCACTCCGGCTGCGGCAAACGCCGCGACCAGTATGCCTCGCCAACTGTTGAGGGGCTGAGCCACGCGGGCGAGCACGAATACGCCCATCAGGAACAGGATGATCGCGCTGGTGGCACGCAGCGCGGATAGATCGACGTTTTTAGTCACGTCCCAGCCCATGATGCCGGGCAGGAACCATGCCGTCAGCAGCACGGACAGCGCGGTGGCGATGCCGCCCGGCAACGCGAAGGTGACCACACGCTTCAAGAATCCCGGAATATAACGGCGGGTATTGGGCGCGAGCGCCAGAATAAACGCGGGCATACCAATGGTAAGGGCGCCAATGTACGTGATGTGGCGCGGCAAGTATGGGTACGGAATCTGGGTCAGCACCACACCGAGCGAAATCAGCGCAGAGTACACGGTTTTGACGAGGAACAGGCTGGCCACGCGTTCCATGTTGGCCATGACCTGGCGGCCTCGCGCCACCACATCCGGCAGATGAGAGAACTTTGAATCGACGAGTACCACTTGGGCCACGGCTTTGGTGGCCGGCGCGGCATTGCCCATAGCGATGCCGAGATCCGCTTCCTTGATGGCGAGCGCGTCGTTGACGCCGTCGCCGGTCATGGCCACCACGTGGTTCTGCGTGTGCAGCGCCTGGACAATGGCCTTCTTCTGGTTGGGTAGCACACGGCCAAGCACATCGACGTTTTCCAGCACGCGAGCGAGTTCGTTCACGTCTTCCGGCAGTTCTCGCGCGTCCATGAATCGCGGCTCATGTTCGCCGGTCAGCCTCACTTTGCGGGCGATGGCACCAACCGTGACCGGATTATCGCCGGAAATCACGCGACAGCGCACACCCTGCTCACGGAACCAAGCGAGCGTCTGCTCGGCATCCTCACGGATCTTCTCGGAACACAGCACCAGCGCCACCGGTTTGGCCTGCGGGTCAATCTGTGGATTGTCCGTATCAGCGAGCGATGCCGTGGAACGCGCAACCAGCAGCACACGATTGCCGTCATTGGCGTAGTCATTGACTTGTTGCAGCACATCCGAATAATCACCGCCGAGCGCGGAAATGATGACTTCTGGCGCACCCATGTACCAGGTTTCACCCCCGCTGGCGGGGGCTGTCATCGCAAGATGACTGGGGGTGATTTCAGTACGGCCACCCTCCGACTCGCTGCGCGAGTCACCTCCCGCCGGCGGGAGGATAGGCTTCACCACCGCACTCCATTTGCGGGCCGAAGAGAACGGAACGCGGGATTCGACTTGGGCCGGTTCGTAGCCTTGGGCCTTTAGACCGGCGAGCACGGCCTGTCCGGTGCCGTTGGGCTGTTCCTCGTTGCAGCAGTCGTAGAGGGCCTGCGTGGCCGCCTGTTCAGTCAATGTCTCAAAAGAACCACCCTCAGTCGGCTGCGCCGACAGCCCCCCGCAGCGGGCGGCAAGAGCGCAGGATGCGGCG
>OBYP01000737.1_pt1 | contig 24829 bp, 21 predicted proteins | sample 1501461 | NCBI WGS metagenome assembly OBYP01 (sample SAMEA2580201, study PRJEB22360) | human gut metagenome | biome: human gut; feature: human-associated habitat; material: faeces | place: Denmark | collected 2008/2010 | reverse complement strand
ACAGTGGTAAATATCCTTGTTTTGGATTATTATAATTTATAGTTGAAATTTTCATCACAAGTTAATTTTAACATAAAAGAGGACCTTTCGTTCATTTTGAACAAAAAGTCCTCTTTTTCCGTAGAGGCTGTTATTTCACAGCCCCTTTTGTATTTTCTAAAAGCTGTTCTACATAATCCCAGTTGATAAGGCAGAACCAGTTGTTTACATAATCCATTCGGCGGTTCTGATATTGCAGGTAGTAAGCGTGTTCCCATACATCTACCGGAAGCAGTGGAGTTATATTTTTGCCAAGAGGAACATCCTGATTTGGCATTTTTTTGATTTCCAACATGCCATCATGTTCCACAAGCCAGCCGTATCCGGAACCAAATTGAGTCAGCGCCGCATTGGTCAGGTCTCTGACAAAAGTATCAAAAGAACCAAAGGCAGTGTCGATCATTGTTTTCAGAGGTCCGGTTGGAGGTGTAGAGTCTTCTGCCGGCTTCATACAGCGGAAATAAAGCTGATGATTATAGACACCTCCGCCGTTATTTTTGATTTCTGTTTTTACACTGTCAGGAACCGTCAGCGGTTCTGTTAATAATTGTTCCAGCGTCATAGAGTGGAGCTCTTTGTAAGGTTCCAAAGCCTTGTTTAATTTTTCTACATAGGTTGCAAGATGCTTATCATGGTGAAACTGCAGGGTTTCGGCACTGATCACAGGCTCCAGGGCATCATAGTCATACGGTAGCGGTTCTAATGAAAAAGGATAAGTTTCATTCATAATATTAATCTCCTTTGTTTTCTTTTATTGTACGTAAATACCGGACAGAATATTCAAAAATGGTTGACTTCTTTTTTTAAGTGGAATATAGTTAAGTTAATTTAGCACTCTTGAGCGATTTATAAACACGCTTTGGTACAACAAGATTTAGGACGGAAAAGGTGAAAAGATGATTTCAAAATTTAGTGTAAAAAAACCATATACCGTAATTGTAGGAGTTGTTTTGGTAATTATTCTGGGAATCGTTTCTTTTACAAAGATGACGACAGACTTACTTCCAAGCATGGAACTTCCTTATGCGATTGTTATGACAACTTATCAGGGGGCATCTCCTGAGACTGTAGAGACCACAGTTACAAGACCGGTAGAACAATCTATGGCTACGATTTCCAATATTAAGGAAGTGAATTCTATTTCCAGTGAGAATATGTCGATGGTTGTCCTGGAGTTTGAAGGAGATACCGATATGAATGCGGTATCACTGGATATGCGGGAGAAACTTGATATGATCAAGGGATACTGGCCGGATGAGGTTGGGAATCCAACCATTATGAAGTTGAATCCGGATATGATGCCGGTTATGGTTACGGCGATGGATTCAGATGAATTGAGCACTTCAGAACTATCAGAGTTGATCAATGATAAGATTGCTCCTTCTATTGAAGCGGTAGACGGAGTTGCCTCTGTAAGCACCACAGGACTTGTAGAGGAACAGATTAATGCAATTATCAGTGAGAAGAAGATTGATAAACTGAATAAAAAGATACAGAAAGCTTTAAATGGTCAGTTTGAAGAAGCACAAAATAAGATTGATCAGGCAAAAGCGCAGATGGAATCCGGGAAAAATACATTGGATGCCCAGCGTTCAAAAGTCAACACTCAGCTTGCCAAGGCGCAGACTGCCCTGACAGACGGACAACTGACTCTTGCTCAAAAAGAGGTAGAGGTAACCAGTGCTATCACGAACCTAAAGACGCAGAAAACTACATTGCAGGCGACACAGAAGCTTTTGAGCCAGCAGATCAGTAAGATGGAAGAGCAGATCAAAGGGTTAAGCGGCACAGCCAAACTTCAGATGGCTGCGCAGATTAATGAGTTGAAAGAGCAGAAAAAGACCGCAGATCAGTCTGTTAAGACCATTGATAAGAATCTGAAAGCTCTTCAGAAAGCTTTGAAACAGGTTCAGCAGGGCAAGAAAGAGATTAATGCAAAGTTAACCGAGTTTTCAATTCAATCTGCGTCTGCAAATCAGAAAATGACTACGGGAGAGATTCAGCTGGCACAGGGAGAATCACAACTTCAGAGTAGTCAGCAAAAGCTTGATGAGAGTAAAAAACAGGCAGAATCTGCAGCCGATATCAAAGATAAGTTGACGGTGGAAAATGTAAAGGCACTTTTGACAGCACAGAATTTTGAGATGCCGGCGGGATATATTACAGAAAATAATGTACAATATCTGGTTCGTGTAGGAGACAAGGCAGAGAATTTAAAAGAGCTTCAGAATATGGAGCTGATGGATCTGGGGATTGATGGAATTCCTCCGATTAAATTAAGTGATGTGGCAGATGTGGCAGTCGTTGACAATTCCGATGATATTTACTGTCGTGTCAATGGTAATAATGGAGTCATTTTATCTGTTCAGAAGCAGAATAATTATTCTACGGCAGATGTGGCACACCGGATTGAAGATAAGATGGCAGAGCTTACAAAGGAAAACAAAGGATTCCATTATGTAAATATCATGGATCAGGGAATTTATATTGATATGGTAACCGGATCTGTCATTGATAATCTCCTGATGGGTGCGGGACTGGCAATTATTATTCTTCTGCTGTTTTTAAAAGATATCAAACCAACTTTTGTAATCGCCTGCTCTATTCCGCTGAGTGTAGTATTTGCGGTTGTTTTAATGTATTTCAGCGGAATAACCCTTAATGTAATTTCACTGTCGGGACTGGCGCTTGGCGTCGGAATGTTGGTGGATAACTCCATTGTCGTTATTGAAAATATTTATCGCCTCAGAAAAGAAGGAGTACCGGTAAAAGAGGCTGCGATTGTCGGCGCAAAGGGAGTTGCAGGAGCAATTACGTCATCTACACTGACGACGATTTCAGTATTTTTGCCGATTGTGTTTACAACGGGAATTACAAAACAGCTGTTTGTGGATATGGGATTGACGATTGGATATTCTCTGGTAGCCAGCCTGATTGTGGCAGTAACTTTTGTACCGATGATGTCTGCCGGAGTCCTTCATAAAGTTACGGCAAAAGACAATAGGGTTATTGATAAACTACAGAATTTTTATCAAAAACTTATGGGACCGATTTTTGGTCATAAGATTCTTGCGGTAGTAATCACAATGGCATTGTTTGTGGGAAGTATTGCAGGAGTTTCCAAGATAGGAACATCTCTGATTCCGAGTATGGACAGTACCCAGATGACATTATCATTGAAGATGCCTGTCGGTTCATCTATGGAAGAAACAGCATCCATGACGGATACGGTACTTGAAAAAGTAAAAGGTATCAGTGATGTGAAGAGTGTGGCTGCGATGATTGCTTCTGACAGTTCTTCCGGAATGGGAACTTCCACCGGAAGCAGTGCAAAAGATGAGTCCAGTATGTACATACTGTTGAAAGAGAAAAAGAAGAAGACAAACAAAGAAATTAAAAATGAAATTTTAAAAAGAACAAAGAAGTTCGACTGTGAGATTTTAGTTCAGGAATCCAGCATGGACATGAGTGCTCTTGGCGGAAGCGGTATCTCTATTGAGGTGAAAGGAAATGATCTTGAGAAATTGCGTGAGATTGGTCAGGACATTGCCGCAATCGTCGAGAAAACGAAAGGAACCAAGAATGTTACAGACGGAAGTGAAGAGACGACACCGGATATTCATATAACGGTAAACAAGAAAAAGGCTTCCGAATATGGATTAACTGTCGCAAGTGTTTATCAGCAATTAAGTGCGAAATTAAAGGATGCGACTCAGGCAACGACAGTTTCTCTGAATGAAAAAGAGTTCAGCGTGAATGTTGGAAACAGCGCTAAAAATACAATGACAAGAACTGGATTAAAGAACTTTAAACTGACGGGAACCGTGGGAGGACAGAGTAAAGAAGTAGAACTTGACGATATTGCGAGTCTGCGTACTACCGACAGTTTGTCTTCCATCAGCCGAAATCAGCAGGAACGTACATTAAATGTAACGGCAGAGCTGAAAGATGGTTATAACATCGGAAAAGTCAGTCAGAATGTGCAGAAGAATCTGAAAAAATATAAGATGCCGAAAGGATATTCTTATAGTATGGGCGGTGAACTAGAGTCTATTCAGGATACGACACAGCAGATTGGTCTGATGCTCGTGTTAGCAGTTGCATTTATGTATCTGATCATGGTTGCGCAGTTCCAGTCTTTAAAATCACCGTTTATTATCCTGTTTACAATTCCGATGGCATTTACCGGAGGATTCTTAGGACTGCTGATTGCAGGGAAAGATTTAAGTGCTATTGCAATGATTGGATTTGTTATGCTATCCGGTATTATTGTAAATAATGGTATTGTGCTCGTGGATACGATCAACCAGTTAAGAGACGAAGGCTATGCGTTTGAAGATGCGATTCTTACTGCCGGAACTATGAGGATCCGGCCGATTCTTATGACGGCGCTGACAACGATTCTCGGACTCTCTACCATGGCTATGGGACTGGGACAGGGAGCAGAAATGATGCAGCCGATGGCAATCGTAACCATTGGAGGTTTGATTTACGGAACGCTCCTGACGCTTTTGGTTGTTCCGTGTATTTATGGGTTATTCCATCGCCGGGATCAAGATGGAAAAAGAAAAGGTTTGATAGGTCGAATCAAAGGAATATTCCGAAAAAGAACGGAAAAGCAAATGTAAAAGAATTATTGGAATTCTTACAAAAGTATTAAAAGTAAGAGTGTTTTCTTTACTTTTACAAGAAGGAAAGCTATAATGAATAAGAATCATGTCAGTGTTTTGACATGATTCTTATAACATACAGAGGTTTTTTGTAATTTGAGATTTTTCGGATTACAGCCACTGTCGAAAGGAGCAGATCATGAATCGAAAAGATTATATTGTAGGATTCATACCGAAGTATGCGGTGATTCCATTGATTTCTGCCTTTGTTTTTAACACATTGATTTACAGTGGAACTATGATTTTATGTAAAGATTTGTATCACTATGATTTTACGACGGCATTTGACCGTATGGTGCCGGTGATACCGGAGTTTACCAGTATTTATCTGATTTGCTATGTTTTTTGGGCGTTCAATTATATTTTAATTGGAAGGATCGGAAAAGAGCATATGTATCGTTTTCTGGTTGGAGACTTTTTGTCAAGGATTGTCTGTGGAATCATTTTCGTATTGCTTCCAACTACTTTGGTAAGACCGGAGATTACCGGGAATGGTTTTTGGGATCAGGCGCTTCGTCTGGTATATTCCATTGACCAGTCAGCTAATTTATTTCCATCGATTCACTGTCTGGTAAGCTGGTTTTGTTATATCGGGATACGAAAGCGAAAAGAGATTCCTCTGTGGTATCGCAGATTTTCCATGATATTTGCGCTTCTTGTTTGTGTATCTACACAGGTAACAAAACAGCATTATATCATCGATGTGTTTGGCGGTATTCTGTTAGGAGAAGTCTGCTGGCTGATCGGGCAGAAGACAGAGTGGTATGAGGGATTATGGAAGGTATTTCAGAGAGTCAATCAGTTCTTTGGACTTGAAAAGAAAGAAAAGGAGGAGCGTACTGGAAGACTGTCTGAGATAAAAGGGTAGGTTGTATGAAAAATAGGAAAACAGTAATTGGAAATGCAGTATTCTTTTTTCTTTTATTTGGACTGACTGCCTATGCGGTGCTGCGCGGGAAAGAGTTATCCGAATTATTGAAGGTTTTAGAATCTGTACAGCCGATATACTATATTACAGGTTTTGTGGTGATCATTGTATTTGTGTGCTGTGAATCTTATATTATTCACAAGATGTTGAGACTTCTGGGCTATCGCCACGTTCCGAAACGTAATTGTGTTAAATACTCGTTTGTCGGTTTCTTTTTTAGTTGTATTACCCCGTCTGCCACTGGCGGACAGCCTATGCAGCTTTATTATATGAACCGAGATCGGGTTGATATTTCTGTAGGAACTGTCATTTTAATGATTGTAACCATCCTATATAAGTTTGTCCTGGTCTTTCTCGGGGCGTTGATTTTCTTATTTCGGTATCCGCTGGTTACCGATTACATTGGAAGTGCGGCATTTTTCTTTTATCTTGGGATGCTGCTGAATGTATTTTGTGTGGCATTTATGCTTATTCTTGTATTTGAACCAACGCTGGCATCCAGGATTGTTCTTTGGCTGGTTCAGTTCCTTGAGAGAATTCATATTTTGAAGAAAAAGGAAGAACGTCTTGAAAAATTCCAGAAATCAATGACAGAATATCACAAGGCTGCCGCTGTGATAAAAGAACATCCCGTATTTATTTTTCGAATGTTTTTGGTGACGCTTCTTCAGAGAATTTTGCATTTTGCCATTACATATCTTGTGTATAGGGCGACGGGTTTATCTTCTCTTGGATGGATCGACGTCATTGCGCTGCAGTGCGTGATTTCTATTTCTGTGGATATGCTTCCGCTTCCGGGTGGAATGGGAATTAGTGAAGGATTGTTTTTAAGTATTTTTAAGAAGATTTTTACAGGAGGTCTTTTGTATCCGGCAATGCTGTTAAGCCGGGGAATCAGTTATTATGCGTTAGTTTTCATCAGTGCTGTGATGACCGGAGTGGCGCATATTACGATAAAACGCAAAGAATAGAGGGAAAAGGTATGATTGGATTTTATAATGTATCAGTAATATTAACATATTTAGGAGTCGTCAGTGCAGTGTTTGGCATGTCGCAGGCATTTCAGGGGAATTTCAAAATTGCGATTCTATGTCTGATGCTGTCCGGATTTACGGACATGTATGACGGAACCATTGCAAAGAAAATTAAGCGAAGCGAAGATGCGAAGAAATTCGGAATCGAAATAGATTCCCTTTGTGACCTTGTCTGTTTTGGGGCATATCCGGTGGTGATCGGGTATTGTCTGGGGATGGATACATGGTATGCAAAGATTATTTATACGATGTATATTTTAGGAGCTGTAATCCGTCTGGCATATTTTAATGTAACAGAAGAACAGCGTCAGGCACATGAAAGTTCAAGGAGAAAACATTATCAGGGACTTCCGGTAACTTCGGTGGCATTGATTATACCGATTGTTTATCAACTTCGAAGATTTTTTACACAGGAATTTCCATACATATATATTTTAATGATCTTCATTATTTCCCTGTTGTTTGTCATTGATTTTAAAGTGTTTAAACCAGGGAAGAAATGTATGTTTGCATTTGTAATTATCGGTGCGGTTGTTGCTGTGAAAATGTTTTGTCTGTAGCAGCTGGATAGAATGATTGAAAATAAGAGGGCTTCATTAGCCAGAGGAGTATGAGATGAGATACGCTGACAGAGACGGAAGAATTTATGAGGAGGAAAACGGACAGGATCGTTTTTTGAAAAAGCTTTATGGTACTATGGCAGGGCAGGCAGGTTTAAAAATACTTACCAGACCCTGGGTGTCAAAGTTAGGGGGACTTTTCCTGGATTCTTCTTTTTCAAAATGTTTGATTCCGAGATTTATAAAGAAGAATCAGATTCGGATGAGTCAGTACGAGAAAAAGAATTATCGGTCATATAATGACTTTTTTACCAGAAAGATCAGAGAAGGTAAGCGCACTATGCCGCAGGATACTGCCGTTTTGCCGAGTCCGTGTGACGGTAAAGTGAGTGTCTATCCGATCGGTGAAAAGACGTCTTTTCTCGTAAAAGGCACTCGGTATACGGTGGAATCGCTAGTAAGAAACCGAAAGATTGCCAGACATTTTCAGGGGGGATATGCGGTTGTTCTTCGTTTAACAGTAGATGATTATCATCGTTATTGCTATTTTGATGATGGAGTGAAAAGTGAAAATCGTCGAATTCCCGGTATTTATCACACTGTGAATCCGATTGCAAATGATTATGCAGAAATTTATAAGGAAAATACCAGAGAATTTACGATGATGAAAACAAAGCATTTTGGAGATGCCCTGCAGATGGAAGTGGGTGCTCTGATGGTTGGAAAAATCGTAAATCATCACGGAGCCGGAATGATGAAGCGGGGAGAAGAAAAGGGATACTTTGAATTTGGCGGATCTACCATTATTCTTTTGCTGCAGGCCGGGAAGGTAGAAATTCGACCGGAACTGCTTTTGCGCACTCAGGAACAATGCGAAACCAAGGTTCGTCAGGGGGATGCTCTGGGAAGAGCTTTGTAAGATATGAAACGGTTCAAATCAAATGAGGTGAATCTGGATGGATCAGAGAGTTATTTTTCATGTAGATGTAAATTCGGCATATTTAAGCTGGGAAGCCGTACATCGTCTTAGAGATCTTGGAGAAGAAACCGATCTTCGGACAATTCCGGCAATTATCGGCGGAGATGAAAGTCTGCGTCACGGGATTGTTCTGGCAGCATCCATTCCGGCAAAACGACTTGGAATCAGGACGGCACAGACCGTCAGAGAGGCCGTGACAAAATGTCTGAATCTCAGGATCTGTCGTCCGGATCATTCGATGTATCAGCAGTATTCCAGAGCTTTTATCGAAGAAGCACTGAATTTCTCGCCGATACTGGAACAGTATAGTGTAGACGAAGCATTTTTGGATATGACGGAAACCATACATGCATATAAAAGTCCTGTGGAGGCAGCATATCTTTTAAAGAATCAGATTCGTGATAAACTTGGATTTACCGTAAATATTGGTATAGGATCTAACAAACTGCTGGCAAAAATGGCCTCGGATTTTGAAAAACCAGATAAAGTTCATACACTGTTTCCGGAAGAGGTTCCTCAAAAGATGTGGCCGCTTCCTGTCAGGGAGTTATTTCTTGTGGGAAAGGCAACACAGAAAAAACTGGAGATGCTGGGAATTCGGACGATCGGAGAACTGGCCGGGCTTGATTTGTCTATGCTAAAGGCACATGTCGGAAATAAATATGGGCAGAGATTATACGATTATGCGAGAGGAATTGATTTATCTCCGGTAGAGTCTCAGGAAAGTTTAAATAAAGGATATGGAAACAGTACCACACTGCCGAAAGATCTCTCAGATTTACAAGAGATTGACCATGTTCTTATTTCTCTTGCGGAGACGGTAGCCTTACGGCTTCGGAAGGATGGGGTAAAAAGTTCCTGTATTTGTGTAGAGATTAAAGATACGGGATTTCGAAGACGTACGCATCAGAGAAAACTTCTCGTTCCGACAGATATTACCGAAGAAATTGCGCAGATAGCGAAGGAACTTTACCGGGAAAATTATAAAGGGATCTCTGTGCGGCTTCTCGGAATTCGCGCCACAGAGATCAGTGAGAAAGAATTCGTGCAGATGGGAATGTTTGATCAGGAGAAGCGGGAAAAACTCGAAAGACTAGACAGAGCTCTCGATGAAATTCGAGGAAAATATGGAAGTGGGGCTATTCAAAGAGCCAGTTTTTTAGAAAAAAATCAAAAAGCTGATCAGGAGAAATGATGTGTGTAACCATCTCCAAATGATCAGCTTTTTTATGATTTTAAATTTTGATAAATAAATTTCTCTTTTATTAGATACAAAAATGAATTATGATATGATTAATGTAGAGGATGTGATTTGTAAAGATCTTGTATGGAGAATTGGAGGAAGGCAAATGTCATATCAGTTAGAACTGGAACAGGGGTTATCCCAGAAGTTAAACCAGTTTCAAATGCAGTCGTTGAATATCTTATCTCTTGATAATTACGAATTAGAGAAATTTTTACAGGATGAGTTTGCGGAGAATCCGATGTTAGAGTATCATGCCTCCGGAAAGGATTTCTTTGTGATGAAGGGAAATGCAGGGGGCTATCAGGATGTCGGCCAGCAGGAGATTGAAGATTATACCCAGAGAAACTCCAAAGAATTTTTTATGGAGCAGATGAATCCGGGGGATTACTCTTCTTTTCAATGGAAGATTATGGAATATATGGTCGAGTGTGTGGATGAATCAGGATTATTAACGGTTCCGCTAGAGGATATTTGTGATAAGTTCAAAATATCAATGAAAGAATGTGAAGATGCCAGAACGGTTTTAAAAGGATTAGAACCGGCTGGTGTTTTCGCGGTAAATTTAAGAGAATGTTTATTGCTTCAGTTACAAAGGGATGGTTCGTTAAATGACGATCTTTACTGCATAGTGGAAAATTATCTGGAAGATATAGCGCTTGGAAGACTTGCACAGATTTCAAGGAATTTGAAGATATCCACCGCACAGGTGCATAAGTATATTTCCAGAATTCAGCTTTTAAATCCTCGTCCTTACAGCAAATATGCGCAGGAGCAGACTCAATATATTTTGCCGGATATTTTAATAGAATCTGCAGAAAATGGTGAGGTTAATATTTCATTAAATGACAACTGGATGGGGAATTATTCACTGAATGATTATTATGTGCAGATGATGGAGCAGGCAGAAGACTCTCAACTAAAAGAGTATTTTCGTAAGAAGTATGAACGCTGCCGTTTTATTATTATGAGCATCGAACAGCGTCGGGAGACGATGTTAAAGATTTCCAGGGCGGTTTATGAACAGCAGAGAGAATTTTTTACAGCAGGAGTGCCATTAAAGCCAATGACCATGCAAAGTATCGCGGATGATATCGAAATGCATGTATCTACGGTCAGCCGGGCAGTGAAAGGAAAATACATCCAATATCCATGTGGAACGGTCAGTTTTCGGAAACTTTTTTCTTCGGCTCAGACATTTGGCAATCAGAATAAGACCAGTGTGCAAATAAAGGATGAGATTAGGAAGATTATTCAGGATGAGAATGTGAAAAAACCATATAGTGATGCCATAATTGTGAAAAAACTAGAAGAAAAAGGAATTACGATTTCAAGGAGAACTGTGGCAAAATACCGGATGCAGATGGGGATCGCAGGAGTCCATGAACGAAAGGGAAGGAAATGACACGGATAAGATATTCTTGGGGTAGTATTGCTAGAGCAGGAAATTTTAAATGTGGTTGAATGTTATAAAAAATAATTTAATAGAAAATTAACATTTGAAACACTTGATTAACATAATGAACCTTGGTATAATCGCATAGAAAGTAAAAAAATGTCGAAAAGGCGACACCGGAGGTTGTTATGAGGATCTTAAAGCAGACAAGCAAATGGATTGCCGCAGCGGCTGTGGCAGTGATGTTGACCGCACAGACGACAGGAGTATTGGCAGAAACGAATCAGACACAGGAAAGTCAGTTAAAAGTAGTTTATTATAATCAGGCGGATTATCCGGGAGAAAAAATTGGGGGCAGCACAATTCAGGCAGCAGGATGCGGGCCGACAGCTGTGGCAGTCTGTTACAGTTCGCTGACCGGAAAAAAGGCGGATGTGCCGAAGATGTGTGATCAGGCATACAAGCATGGTTGGTATTACACAGGACAGGGGTGCTCTCACAACGTGGTTGCGGGACTTTCAAAACTCTATGGATTAAATTGTAAAGGACTTGGGTATAGCAAAGAATCAGTGGAAAAAGCATTGAGAGTCGGACATCCGGTCGTGGCATTGATGGGGCCGGGAGATTTTACAGACAGCGGACACTTTGTGGTTCTTACAAGAATGGTAGGGAAAGACAAGGTGAAAGTCGCAGATGTAGGAAGCCGTGCCAATACTTATAAGACATGGTCTTTGAAAAAAGTAGTGCAGCAGGGAAAACAGGGTGCCAATGCCGGAGGACCTTTCTGGGAGATCAGTAAAAAGGAAGAAAGTCCTAAAAAGGACTACAAAGAAGAGGTTCGTAAAACTCATGACCGAATCGATGCAGTACCGACTGCTATTGGAAAACTTATTCAATAAAATATCAAAGATTCCGAGGATGGATAAAATCCCCGGAATCTTTTTTCTTTTTATGTCATAAGAAACTTCATAGGTGTTTGATCAGAAGGAGAGGAGGAAATGAAATGTTTGACGTAATAGGGAAGTTGATAAAAGAAGTGAATAGTGTTGTATGGGGATGGCCGATGATAATTTTGCTGCTTGGTACTCATGTTTTTTTAACAATTCGCACCGGAGTCATTCAAAGATTTTCAATCACTAAGGGAATTCCATTTTCAGTGTCCAAAGATTCGGGAGCAGAGGGAGAAGTATCACAATTTGGTGCCCTGACTACCGCCTTGGCTGCAACCATTGGAACAGGAAATATTATCGGAGTTGGAACGGCGATTGCTCTTGGAGGACCGGGGGCAGTTTTATGGTGCTGGCTGACCGGAGTTTTTGGAATGGCTACCAAATATGCGGAAGCCTATATTGCTGTAAAATTTCGGGTAAGGACAAAAGACGGGCGAATGCAGGGCGGTGCGATGTATGCTCTGGAAAGAGGACTTCATATGAAGTGGCTGGGGGTATTGTTTGCTTTGTTTGCAGGATTTGCCTCTTTTGGAATTGGATGTGCCACACAGGTCAATTCCATTGCAGAGGTGTGTAAAATGAATTTTGGAATACCGGCGCCTGTCGTTGGAATTGTAGTGGCTGGGCTAACGGCAATTGTTATTTTTGGAGGAATTCAGTCGATTTCAAAAGTGTGTGAAAAGTTGGTTCCGTTTATGGCTGTCTTCTATATATTAGGGTGTGCCGTAATCTTATGTATGAACTATGACTTTCTTGTTCCTGCGATTAAGACAATTTGCCGTCTGGCATTTACACCGGGGGCGGCGGCAGGCGGTCTGGCAGGCAGCGGAATCCATGCGGCTATGCGATATGGGATTGCCAGAGGACTTTTCTCCAATGAATCCGGTCTGGGATCTGCTCCGATTGCCGCTGCAGCTGCCAGAACAAGGAATCCGGTTCGTCAGGCACTGGTATCTTCTACCGGGACGTTCTGGGATACTGTAGTTGTATGTCTGATGACGGGACTTGTTTTGGTGACAACAATCATGAAAAATCCGCAGATTCATATGGATTCTGTTGCCAATGGAGGGCAGCTGACATCTTTGGCCTTTTCACAGATTCCGGTGTTAGGACCGGTGATTTTGACCCTTGGTATTCTCTGTTTTGCATATTCGACTGTGCTCGGATGGGCATATTACGGAGAGCGGTGTGTGGAGTATCTGGCAGGACAGAAAGTATTGGGAATCTATCGGATTCTTTATGTTGCAGTTGCGGCGATTGCCCCGATTGCAGCACTGGATATGGTATGGCTGCTGGCGGATACACTAAATGCGCTGATGGCAATTCCGAATCTGATCGCAGTTTTGGCGCTTTCGGGGCTGATGGCAGAGGATACCAAAAAATATATTCATAACCTGGATGCGAGAGAGCATCCGGGCAGAAATTTTTAGAAATTACAGGAGTACTGAAATTTACATATGAAAACAAAATGAGATTAAAATCGGAACAAAAAATGAGCAGATCATTCCATTTAAAACAGATAGTACAACGGTTTCTTCACTGGTGTATTTGAGCATAACAGGAAGGGTGGTATCTTCACTGGTGGCTCCGGCTGGGGCAATGCAAGTATAATGGTTTAGTTTCAGTGCAATGAGAGGAATCAGAAAAAAAGAAAAAATTTCTCTCATAAGGTTGCTTAAGAAAGCAATGCTTCCAAGATTGGCGCCGCCTAACTTGCCAATGGATGCACCTGCCAGACTGTACCATCCCATTCCGCTGGCGATGGCTGTTCCCTGTCTCCAGGTCATGTCAAAGAAAAATGAGCAGAGAAAACCACCCATCATAGATCCTAAAATAATTCCCAGAGGAATCAGGAAAATGCGGATATGATAGGTCTTGATTTTTTGGACAATACCACGATACATTCCGACACTGATGCCGACAGAAAACATCAGAAGATATAAGATAAGATCAGAATTTTTGCTAATGGCAGAAACAAGTTCCAACTCCAGATCAGAAATTCCATATAAAAGCCCAAGAAGCAGAGCTAGTATTGTAAATATAACCATCATTTTTTTGAGTCCTCTTTCTTTTCCATAAAATGTTTTGTCAGAAGATAAACAAACAAAATAGACAGCAGAGTAGGAATTAAAAAAAACAGAAAACTGGTAATCCCCAGAGCTGTTAAATCTTCCAAAAAGTTTTCCCGCTGTCCGAGCATAACTCCCATCGAAAAAATTAAAGCCAGAGTACACAAAAGAGAGAGTTTCTCATTCATTGTTTTGATGTTGGAAGACAACAGAAACCGTCCTGCCAGAATTCCTGCACACATAATTATTAAAATTCTCAAAGTATATTCCTCCGTATAATAGAACTGTTATTGATTTTTGTAATTTTCCTGATACTCTTCTTTTTTTACCATAATTAATCCTCGTATGTAACATTCTTTTTTGAGTGCTACATCCCATTATAATGTGTCATGTTAAAAATGACAATATACGGAAGAATATTCTGTCCGAAAGCCGGTATCAACGTATGGGATTTAGATAAAAACTAGGAAAAATATATTTTTGTTGAATTTATATTAAGCTATTATTGGTCTTGTAAATGGATAGTATACAGAATTCATAAGAAATATGTCGAAAAATAAAAAAAATTGTGAAAAATATATAAAAAGATTTCCCAAAACATAAAAAGTGTGGTACAATAGATCCAATGACATATGATGTGACAGAACTTAAATTTAGGAGGTATTAACATGTCAACAAAATGGGTCTATAAGTTTAGCGAAGGTAATGCAGATATGCGCAACCTTCTTGGAGGAAAAGGTGCAAACTTGGCGGAGATGACAGGATTAGGTCTTCCGATTCCTCAGGGATTCACAGTAACCACAGAAGCATGTACTAACTATTATGATTGTGGTGGAAAGATCAGTGATGAAGTAGCAGCTCAGGTTTACGAAGCTATGGCAGCATTAGAAGAGATTCAGGGTAAGAAGTTCGGAGACCTTGAAGACCCGCTTTTAGTTTCTGTTCGTTCCGGAGCAAGAGTATCCATGCCGGGTATGATGGATACAATCCTGAATCTGGGACTGAATGACGTAGCAGTGGAAGGTTTTGCAAAGAAGACGGGCAACGCCAGATTTGCATATGACTCTTATCGTCGCTTTATTCAGATGTTCTCTGACGTTGTAAAAGAGGTAGATAAGGCAAAATTTGAAGAAGTTTTGGATGATATCAAAGCAGAAAAGGGTGTTGAATTTGACACAGACTTAGATGCAGATGATTTAAAAGAAGTAATTAAGAGATACAAAGGTATCTATCGAAAAGCTCTGGGAGAAGATTTCCCACAGGAACCAAAAGATCAGCTGTTTGAGGCAATCAAAGCAGTATTCCGTTCCTGGGACAACCCTCGTGCGATTTACTACCGCAGAATGAACGATATTCCTGGAGACTGGGGAACAGCAGTTAACGTTCAGACCATGGTATTTGGTAACATGGGTGATACATCAGGAACCGGTGTTGCGTTCACCAGAAACCCATCTACAGGTGAAAAACAGATCTATGGAGAGTATCTGATCAATGCACAGGGTGAGGACGTAGTAGCAGGTGTGCGTACACCGCAGCCAATTACAAAACTTGCAGAAGATCTTCCGGAATGTTATCAGCAGTTTATGGATATCGCGCATACACTGGAAGACCACTATCGTGATATGCAGGATATGGAATTTACAATTCAGGAGGGAAAACTTTACTTCCTTCAGACCAGAAACGGTAAGAGAACAGCACCTGCCGCTCTTCGTATTGCGTGTGAGCTGGTAGATGAAGATATGATTACAAAAGAAGAAGCTGTATCAAGAATTGAAGCAAAAGCGTTAGATCAGCTGCTTCATCCGAATTTTGATGCAGAGGCATTAAAGGCAGCGCTTCCAATCGGAGAAGCACTTCCGGCATCTCCTGGAGCAGCAGCAGGTAAGGTTTACTTCGATGCTGAGACTGCTAAGATTCATCATGAAGCAGGATTAAAAGTAATTCTGGTTCGTCTTGAGACATCTCCGGAAGATATTGAAGGAATGCATGCAGCAGAAGGTATCTTAACAGCACGTGGTGGTATGACATCTCATGCAGCCGTTGTTGCTCGTGGTATGGGAACTGCCTGCGTAGCCGGATGCGGAGATATTAAGTTTGCAGATGATGGTATGTCTTTCACTTTAGGTGGAAAAACTGTAAAAGAAGGAGATTATATTTCTCTGGATGGTTCTACAGGTAAGATTTATCTTGGAGAGATCCGTACAGTTCCTGCAAGCATCAGCGGTAACTTCGATCGTATCATGACATGGGCAGATGAGATTCGTACATTACAGGTAAGAACAAATGCCGATACTCCGGCAGATGCATTGAATGCAGTAAAATTCGGAGCAGAAGGTATCGGACTTTGCCGTACAGAGCATATGTTCTTTGATGCAGAGAGAATTCCTAAGATTCGTCGTATGATTCTTTCTACAACAAAAGAAGCAAGAGAAGTTGCATTAAATCAGCTGATTCCTTATCAGAAAAAAGACTTTAAAGATTTATATGAGGTTATGGAAGGAAGACCGGTTACAATCCGTTTCTTAGATCCGCCTCTTCATGAGTTCCTTCCAACTACAATGGAAGAGATCACAGCTCTGGCAAAAGACATGGGAGTGACAGTAGAAGAGATCAATATGAGACGTGCTGCACTTCATGAATTCAATCCAATGATGGGACATCGTGGATGCCGTCTTGCAGTTACTTATCCGGAGATTGCAAAGATGCAGACAAGAGCCGTTATGGAAGCAGCGATTGAAGTAAAACAGGAAAAAGGATATGATATCGTTCCTGAGATTATGATTCCTCTTGTTGGAGAGAAGAAAGAGCTTGCGTTTGTCAAGAGTGTTGTCGTAGAAACTGCAGAAAAAGTAAAAGCATACTATGAATCTGATATTCAGTACAAAGTAGGTACAATGATTGAGATTCCTCGTGCTGCTTTACTTGCAAATGAGATTGCAGAAGAGGCAGAATTCTTCTCCTTCGGAACCAATGACTTAACACAGATGACTTTCGGATTCTCTCGTGATGATGCAGGTAAGTTCTTAGAGTCTTACTATGAGAATAAGATCTACGAGTCTGATCCATTTGCAAAATTAGATCAGTCCGGAGTTGGACAGTTAGTTGAAATGGCTGCGAAGAAAGGAAAAGCAACTCGTCCGGATATCCATCTTGGAATCTGTGGAGAGCATGGTGGAGATCCTGCATCTGTAGAATTCTGCTACAGAGCCGGACTGGATTATGTATCCTGCTCACCATTCCGTGTACCAATCGCAAGATTGGCAGCAGCACAGGCTGTATTAAAGGATAAATAGAAAAAAGAAGGTGTCCAAGCCTTCAGATAAAAGAGGTTCATCAAGAGGGATGAGCCTCTTTTCTATCATACAAACTTTCACTGGTTAGAGATAGAACTGGGGAAAAATATAATATTGAAATTCAAAGGGCTGATAAAGGTGCAAGAAGAAAAAGAGCAAGATACAGCGGATAGAACAAGATATTTTAAAGAAGATAAGGAAGGTGTTGCAACTATGTGTAAAGCGATGGAAGATATGCTAGAAGAAGAGATTATAGAAAATAAGAGAGAAATTGCTATTTCCATGATTAAAGATGGTGCGTTATCTTTGGAAAAAATTGCAACATATGTAGGGCTTACAATCGAAGAAATCAAGAAACTCGCAGAAAAAGAAGCAGAATAAAGATTTATACATAACCAGATGGTTTTTGATAACGAAAATCACCTGGTTATTTTTCTGTCAAAATTCATAAAAATTTTTAATGTGCATTTAAAAATGCTTTGGACTGGACGAGGGACATTTCTTAAGATATAATCTTCCTACAGGGGGAATTATTTATGAAAAAGATAATAAAAAGAACTTTGATTGTTCTGTTGATTTTTCTATTGTATGTAATCATAGGAATGTTGGTTCCGTTTGTTCATATGAAAAGTGTGAGTCCCCAACATAAGGCGAAGATACATACGGAAGAATTTTATAGTAAAACAGCAGAGAATGGATCGGATCGTGCAAAAATTGTAGAAGATAACAAAGAAGCTTTGGATCTTCGTCTGGATATGATGAGAAAGGCAAAAAAAGAAATTATTTTTTCAACTTTTGATATTCGCGAGGGAAACAGTACAGAGGATATTTTTGCAGTGATTACCGATGCTGCCCGGCGAGGCGTGAAAGTCAGGATTTTGGTGGACGGACTTTACGGAACACTTCACATGAGTGGAAAAGATATGTTCCATGCGGTGGGAAGTGAGCCGAATGTAGAGATTCGTTTTTACAACACGCCGAATTTGTTAAAACCATGGACGGTTAACGGATGTCTTCATGATAAGTATATCGTTGTAGATAATCAGTATCTTCTTATGGGAGGACGCAATACCTTCGACTATTTTTTAGGAAAATATCCGGGAAAAAGTGTTGGTCTTGACAGGGAGATTCTCATTGTTAATAAGGGAGAAGAAAAGGACAGTGCAGTAGGTCAGGTAAAAACATACTTTGAGAAAGTATGGAAGTTGGATGTCTGTAAAGTGAAATTTGACGGATGGTCTGATAAACGACGGGCAGGAGAAATAAAAAGACTGCTTGCACATGAGAAGAAACTTAAGGTTCCGTCTGTTAACTACGAACATATCACAGTTCCAACAAGGAAAACCACGTTGGTCACGAATCCCACCCATATTTATGGTAAGGAACCGATTGTCTGGGAAACTTTAAAGGAATTGATGTTGGATGCTGATCAGAGAGTGCTTATTCATACTCCATACGCAGTATTTTCAGAAGAGATGTATCATGGAATGAAGGAGATTAAAAAGAAGGTTCCGGATACTCAAATGATTTTAAATTCCATAGCCTCAGGAGACAATATTTGTGCATCTGCAGATTATAAAAGAAATAGAAAGAACATTTTAGATACCGGAGTTTCCATGTTTGAGTATATGGGAAAATATTCGACGCATGGGAAGTCACTAGTCATTGATGATGATATTGCGATTGTAGGCTCCTATAATTTTGACTGCCGCAGTACTTATGTAGACACAGAAACTATGTTAGTTGTTCAGGGAAGGGAAATTACAGCCCAGCTTGAGGAAAAGCTCACGGACTTAAAAGATGGAGCATTGGAGGTCAAGGCTGATGGAACCTACAAGAGTCATTCAAAGGTGAAGGAACGGACTATAAGTTCCGGGAAAAAATGGAAAATAGATTTCTTATCTTTTGTAATACCGGCATTTCGGTATTTGGTATAGAAGAAAAAACAGAAGGGGGACGCATTGTAAATGCGTCCTCTTTTGCATACAATAACAGGGAGTTAATTTGTATATCGTATTCTAAAATAGTAAAAAGCATTGACAATAGTGTTATAACTGTATATACTGTACATATACAGTATATGAGAAATAACGATAGGAAAGGAGATGATTCTCTGAAAATCATAATAAGCAATGCCAAAGGACAGCCGATTTATGAACAGATATATCAGCAGATGAAAAACATGATCATCTCAGGGGAATTGGCGGAAGGAGATATGCTTCCTAGTATTCGTGGTTTGGCAAAAGATTTAAGAATCAGTGTAATCACAACAAAGAGGGCATATGATGAACTTGAAAAGGATGGATTTACCTACTCGGTGGCGGGAAAGGGAAGTTTTGTATCCGAGAGAAATATGGAATTGATCAAAGAAGAGAATTTAAAGAAAATTGAGGACTATATGGAAAAGATCATAGAATTATCAAAGGGATGTGGATTAACAATGGAAGATCTGAAAAGCATGATTTCAATCATGGGAAAGGATGAACTATGAAAAAAGCGTTGGAATTGAGAAATGTATCAAAATCTTATGGTGATTTTCAGATTCAGGATATGACGTTGTCTTTGCCAGCAGGGTGTATCCTTGGACTGATTGGAAAAAACGGAGCCGGAAAGACTACAACAATCAAGATGATTTTAAATACCATACATATGGATTCTGGTGACATTGAAGTATTGGGACGCAGTCAGGAGAAAGATTTTGAAACTGTCAGAGAAGATATCGGTGTTGTTCTGGATGAAGCAGGATTTCCGGAATATGCGACGGTAGATCGAATCAATAAAATAATGAGATATATTTATAAGAATTGGGAGGAAGATACATTTTATCAATTGGTGGAGAAATTTTCTCTTCCGAAAGAAAAAAAGAAATTTCAGGATTATTCCAGAGGCATGAAGATGAAACTAGCTATTGCTGTTGCATTATCACATAAAGCAAAATTACTTGTGATGGATGAACCCACCAGCGGTCTTGATCCAGTGGTACGGGATGAGATTTTAGATATCTTTTATGACTTCACAAGACAGGAAGATCATTCTATTTTGATTTCTTCTCATCTTGTAGGAGACTTAGAAAAACTCTGTGATTATGTTGCTTATTTGAATGAAGGAAAATTAGAGATTTTTCAGGAAAAAGATTTATTGATGGAACAGTATGGGATCCTGAAAGGCTCAGAGGAAGAGATTAGGGAGCTGGATTCGGATGCTGTTGTGGGAAGCAGGGAATATGGGTATGGTATAGAGGCATTGGTGGATAAGACAAAGATTCCAAATGGTTATGAGACAGAACAGCCGACACTAGAACAGCTTATTGTATTTCTTGCAAGAGGAGAAAGGATGTGATCGTTTATGAAGGGACTATTAATAAAAGAATGGTATGGTATTATTTATCGCTTTCGTATCTTTATGATAATCTTGGCCGCGTTAGCGGTGGCAGCACCATTTATGGATGGAAACACGCAGATATTCTGGACTCTTTACATCGGGTTTATTGCTTCTATGGTTCCAATGAATTCTATGGCTTATGACGAAAGAAACGGGTGGGATTTTTATAGCCAGACGCTTCCGGTGTCAAAAAAACAGCTGGTATTTAGTAAGTATATATCAGGTATCAGTTTTCTCATTGCAGGTATAGCTTTATATTTGCTTGGAACAGTGACCAATGCTATGATTACGGGAAATGAAATTACGTGGGACTATTTAAAGTTTCTCTTAATGGAAATTATGATTGCAGGACTTCTTCCGATGATAATTACACTGCCTTTGAACTTTAAAATGGGAGTAGAAAAAGGAAGAATGACAATGATAGTTGCCATTGCTGTTTTTGCCGGATGTAATGCATTTTTGGAAATCTCAGGTGGAATTAAAATTGATTTTTCATGGATCACAGAGGCAATCATAGTACTTCTAATCCTCTTATGTGCATTATCCTATCACATTTCCTATAAGATTTACGAGAAAAGAGAAGTTTAAAAGAAGTTAAATTCAGGTATGCTGCAGCGTATCTGAATTTAATTTTTGGAAAATCCCAAGAGACTCTTTTTTATCCTGTGAATCATAGTTCAGGAGAAAGATCTGTAATTTGATGTGATTGCCATCGGTTTTCGGTTGTAGGTTTGAAATATACTTTTGGATGGGTTATACTGATCTTTTACGGGGAAGGCAGGTGGAATGATGCGATTTATTCATATTGGAGATGTACATTGGGGGGCGAATCCTGATCGTGGAACACCCTGGGGGAGATTCCGCGGCAAAGAGATTCAGGAAACCTTTAAACGAGTTCTTTCTTACGCAGAGAAGCAGGAGATTGATCTTCTTTTAATTTCCGGTGATTTTTTCCAGAGTCCTCCATCTTATCAGGAAGTTCGTGAAATTGATTATCTATTGGGAAAACTTCAGAAGACAAGAGTCGTATGGATTGCGGGAAATCATGATCATTTATCAGAGGAGTCACCTCTTCTTAAGTATCCGTTTCACGACAATGTCCATTTTCTGGCAGGATCTGAGCCTGAAGAGGTCTATTTCCCGGATCTTCATACGGCAGTATATGGATTCAGTTACTGGACAGATCAGATCAGAGAGCCTCTTTATGATAAGGTGAAACCCACACGAGAAGATGGAATCAGAATACTTTTGGCGCATGGGGGAGATGAGAGTCATATTCCAATCAACCGGGAAATTTTGAAATGGTCTGGATTTGACTATATTGCACTGGGCCATATTCACAAGCCGGAAATTATTTTTGAAGATCTGATGGCATATGCCGGGTCACTTGAGCCGCTTGATCACACAGAAACCGGCACTCATGGATTTATGGAAGGTGAAATTACGGAAGAAAAGCAAATTGTCAGGTTTGTGCCATTTGCCAAACGCAGATATATGGAAGTTGAGGTTACGGTTTCAGAGGAAATGGGACAGGAAGAAATTTTGGATCGTATAGAAACAGAACTTTCCTATCGGGGAAATCAAAATCTCTATAAAGTCATCGTAACCGGAAGGATTGACCCTGAACTTTCGCCGGATTTTGAGAGGCTCTTAGATCACTATTTTATTTCAGATTTTCGAATGGAAGTAACAAGCCGGTGGGATTATGAGCAGATATCCAGGGAAGATGATTTATTGATGCAGAAGGTAGCCGGATTATTAAAAGACGAGCCAAAAGCGCTTTCCTATGCCGTAAAGGCACTGATGGTGTCAAAGGAGTAGCAGAATGGAATTACGAGAAATATCCATAGAGGGATTTGGAAAACTTCATAAATTTCATACCCGTTTGTCTGGAGGAATTCAGGTGATTTATGGGAAAAATGAGTCCGGGAAAACAACCATCCGTCAATTTATGGCAGCGATGCTTTTTGGTATGGAAAAAGGCAGGGGACGGGCTGCACGAAATGACAATTATACGAAGTATCGCCCGGTAAATGGCGGGATATACGGTGGATTTATGGTGTTTGAACATCATGGAGTAAGATATCGTATTCTTCGGGATTTTCAGTCAGGCAGGGACAGTGCACGTTTATTTTATGAGGATACGATGGAAGAAATTTCACTGTCCGGTCAGGATTTGTGTCATATGATATTTGAAGAAGACAGAAATATCTTTGATCATACGGTTTCTATGACTCAGGCTGATATTCGCACCGGGAGAGAGATGAAGGAAATTCTGCAAAATTCCATGGCAAATCTGAGAAGCAGTCAGAATACGGAAATTAATATTCGAAAAGCAGTGGATGACCTGAAAGCAAAGCGGAGAGAGACAAGAAAGGCTCCTGTATTTGAGCAAATCGGATGGCTTAGAAATCAGATACAAAATCAATCGTTTGACAAGGCGAGGTTAAGACAGTGTAAGAGGGAGAAGGAAGCAATCGAAAAGCAGTTGTCAGAACCAAAGAAATATACGATCATTCAGCGAATCATCCGCTGGATTCGAAGGATTTTGGGCATTGATCATGAAGACGTTCAGGACATGGAATTAAGGCATCGTCTTGAGCTTCTTTCTATGGAGGAAGAGCAGCTTTCCGGGCAGGAGGCGGCATCTTTGAAAACAGAAGCAAAATATCAGGAGGCATTGAAGAAGAAAAAAGAGGCAGAAGAAGAATTAAGAACTATAGATTTGGCCATCAAAGCGATAGAACAGGCAGCGTCAATGGTGCAAAAGACCTTTGGAGAAGAATTAAATGAAAAAATATCAGAGATTTTTTGCGGTATGACAGGCGGTGTCTATGAAAGGGTCGTAATGGATGATTCTATGGAGATGAGACTAAAAAAAGGTGCTGATTATGTTGATATGAAATATCTAAGCAATGCCACGATAGAACAGCTCTATTTTGCTCTGAGACTTTCGGCGGCGGAGCTTCTCTGGGGTGAAGACAGGCTTCCACTGTTTTTAGATGACGTTTTTGGAACCTATGATGATGGGCGGCTGGAGCAGACACTATTTTATCTTTCGAGAAAGTGTGATCGGCAGATCTTTTTATTTACGGGACGGAAAGAACTGCTAAATCTTATGGATAAAAAAGGGATTGACTATCATCTGATGACATTGTAGGAGGAAATATGATAAAATGGAATTTAGTGGATATGGGTTTGAAGGTCTGATTGTAGTGAGGAGGAGATTGATATGGCAAAGAAGATGACCATGGCGGATATTGCAGAGCTTTCAGGAGTGGGAAAGAGTACGGTCTCACGCTATTTTAACGGCGGTTATATAAAAGATGAGACAAGAGCAAAAATTTCGAAGGTCATTGAACAGTACAATTATACACCCAATACATTTGCAAGATTAAATGCCAGAGAGAGTCATATGATCGGCGTTGTTGTTCCAACGTTAAACTCCAAAATTACCAGTCGTGTGATTACAAGTATTGACCGATATCTGCGGGATAAGGGATACACGACATTGATTCAGAACTCAGACCATGATATTGATCAGGAGCTTCAGAATATCCAACGCCTTATACAGTTAAATGTTGATGGGATTCTGATCAGTTCGATTGCAATTACAAAGGATCACAAGGAGCTTCTTCATAAGGCAGGAATTCCTGTAGTTGTGCTGACCCAGGATTATGAAGATGGAATTTCGATTATTTATGATGATTATCATGCAGGCAGGATGATGGGAGAATATATAGGAAAGAACGGTCATAAAAAAGTTGGCTATATTGGAGTTTATGAAACGGACCGGGCAGTTGGAATTGAACGCAGACGAGGTGTACTGGAAGGTCTGAAGGAATATGGAATTGAGAAGCCGGTAGTTGGAAAGAGTGATTACAGCTTTATCGGAGGTCAGAAAGTTGCCAGAGGGATTCTTGAGGAACAGCCGGATATAGATGCGATCATTTGCGCCACAGACCGATTGGCATTTGGGGCATATAAGGTTTTGCAGGAAAACGGAAAAAGAATTCCACAGGATGTTTCGGTTGCGGCATTTGGAGGATATGATGAGAGCTCTTTGCTGACTCCGGAACTTACCACCTTGAAGTTTGATTCTTATGGAATGGGGTATTTGGGAGCAGAGACGGTGTTAAAGAGAATTCAAAAAGAACCGGTATCCAAAAAGCAGATTGTAGGTTATGAATTTTTAGAAGGAAAGAGTGTAAGAAAATTGGGAGTCTGACAAACATCAGGCTTCCATTCTTTTTGTACCATAGGAAAGTTCTCCGAACTTCCTATGGT
>OBYP01000729.1_pt1 | contig 24991 bp, 26 predicted proteins | sample 1501461 | NCBI WGS metagenome assembly OBYP01 (sample SAMEA2580201, study PRJEB22360) | human gut metagenome | biome: human gut; feature: human-associated habitat; material: faeces | place: Denmark | collected 2008/2010 | reverse complement strand
ATTCCGATCAGTCCCAGCAAAAAAAAAGGCAATCCAATGATCTACCGATGTAATCTGATCTTTAAATTGTGTACCCAGAAAATACCCCAAAACCGGCATCAGTGCCTGAAATCCTCCAAACCAAAGACCTACAGTCACAGCTTTTCCAAATGGGACTTTTTTCATGGCAAGTCCTTTACAGATTGATACGGCAAAAGCATCCATCGAAAGTCCAACAGCCAAAACTAGCAATGTTATTAAATTCATAATCTATTTCTCCTCTTAAGTTTTAGAATGTTTTTTTTGCACAGTCTACAGTCTCCTATCTGGTATATCATATAACGCTCCGATTGACAACCAGAACCTTGACACTTTCTCCATTCTTTCGTAAAATAGTAATAATTGTATCAGAAAACAAAATTACTATTTTAGGAGGGATTTTACTTTGGACCCCAGTGTCATATTTAATTTAGTCGCAATTATTATTTTACTGTCACTTTCTGCATATTTTTCATCTGCAGAAACATCATTGACTACAGTAAACCAGCACGCAATTCGTGCTATGGCAGAGGACGGAAACAAACGGGCAGAGATTGTATTAAAACTTGTGGAAAATCCGAGCCAGATGCTCTCAAGCATTCTTGTCGGAAATAACCTTGTGAATATTTCTGTAACCTCTCTTTCCACGACTCTTGCAATCGAAATTTTCGGTAGTATGGGAGCAGGAATTGCCACCGGTGTTATGACTGTGCTTGTCTTGATTTTCGGTGAAATAACACCGAAAACTTATGCGACAATTAATAACACCAAACTTGCATTAAATTATGCCCCGAGTATCTATGTCGTAACAAAACTTTTTACTCCGGTTGTATTTCTCATTAATAAAATGTCCACAGCTCTTTTGATGATTTTTCGTATTGATTCCAAACAATCCAAAAGAGTTATGACTGAGAGAGAACTTCGCACCATTGTAGATGTCAGTCATGAAGATGGTGTCATTCAGGATGAAGAAAAAAATATGCTGAATAATGTCTTTGACTTTAAGGAATCTATCGCCAAAGATATTATGATTCCACGAATTGATGTATCATTTGTGTCTGTCGACGCTACTTACGAAGAAGTTCTTGATACTTTCCGTGAAGCAGGTTTTTCCAGACTTCCCGTCTATGAAGGCAGTAAAGATCATGTTATCGGAATCGTTTATTTTAAAGACGTATATTTTTACCGCACAAAACACCGCGGTGAGATCTTTCACCTGAATGATGTTCTGCGCAAACCGTTTTTTACTTACGAGACACAGAAGGTTTCCAGTCTTCTTTCCCAGATGCGTGAGAAGTCTGTAAGTTTTTCGATTGTTCTCGATGAGTACGGTGTTACTGCCGGATTAATTACTCTGGAAGATATTGTAGAAGAAATATTTGGAGAACTCCGTGATGAGTATGATGAGTCTGAAGAAGAGACTTTCCAGGAATTAGAGGACGGATCTTATCTCGCCGCTGCATCCATCAAACTGGATGATCTGGACGATCTCTTAGATACTGATATTGATTCCGAGGATTATGATTCTCTCGGAGGTTATATTATCGAATTATTGGATCATCTCCCGGAAGAGGGAGAAATTGCCGAGGATGACAATTTTATTTTCCATGTCAAAACCGTAGAAAAGAATCGAATTGAAACGATTCATATTGCCCGCAAAGATCCGCCATCTAAAGAAAAAGAATAAAAAAAGCCGTTACTCTATTTTTATCTAGAGTAACGGTTTTTTTCTGCTTATTTATTGTTTATTTAAAATATTCCACTCCGGATTCAAAGATTTTCTGATCTTTTAATCCAACAATGTTCATTCCTACATAGTCATCACGTCTCTCAGAGTGTCCCATTTTTCCGAGAACTCTTCCGTCCGGACTTGTAATTCCCTCAATCGCATGATAAGAACCATTTGGATTGAAGTCTTCATTCATCGTCGGATCTCCGCTTAAGTCTACATACTGTGTAGCAACCTGTCCGTTTTCGAATAACTTCTGAATCACATCTTCATCAGCTACAAAACGTCCCTCTCCATGAGAAACCGGAATGCTGAATACATCGCCCACATTTACATTATTGAACCAAGGAGAAAGATTTGATGCAATTCTTGTATATGCAACCTTAGAAATATGTCTTCCAATGCGGTTCGTTGTCAATGTCGGTGATTTTGCAGACTGTTCTACAATCTTTCCTTCCGGAACTAATCCAAGCTTAATCAGCGCCTGGAATCCATTACAAATACCAAGTGCCAGTCCATCTCGCTTGTTCAGTAAATCCATGACAGCTTCTTTCAGTTTTTCATTGCGGAATGCTGTAGCAAAGAATTTTGCAGAACCATCCGGTTCATCTCCTGCACTAAAGCCTCCCGGGAACATAATAATCTGAGATTCTTTGATTGCTTTTTCAAAGACCTCTACAGAATCACGAATTCCCTGAGCATCCAGATTCTTAAATACCTTTGTGATAACATCAGCGCCGGCTCTTTCGAAAGCTTTTGCAGAATCATATTCACAGTTGGTTCCTGGGAATACCGGAATAAAGACTGTCGGTTTTGCAACCTTATTCTTACATACGTAAATATTTCCTTTCACATAGTTGCGTGTTGTGTCAAGAATTTCCTGACTTCCCTCAGATTTTGTCGGGAATACATTCTCTAACGGTTTGGTCCATATTTCAATCGCTTCATCCAAGGATACAGATTCTTCTCCGAATACAAATTCATGTTTCTCTGTAATTTCACCAATTAATAAACCTGGGATTCCAAGCTTATGAATGTCTCTGGTATCCATTTCTACTACGAAGGAACCAAACTTCGGCTCAGTTAAATCTTTTAATTCCAATTCTTCATCAAAGACCACACCGTATTTATTTCCGAATGCCATCTTGGCAACCGCCTCTAAGGCTCCACCGCCGCCGATTGCATAAGCTGATTTAATACTCTTGTCTTTGATCAGTTTCTGAATTCTCTTATAAACTTTCTTCACTTCACTGTAAATCGGCAGATTGTATGCATCAACCGGAATACAGATACGGACCAGACGGTTACCCGGTTTCTTAAGTTCCGGTGTAATAATATCTGTTGTCTTTGCCACATCAACCGCAAAAGAAACCAGAGTCGGAGGTACATCAATATCGTTAAAGGTTCCTGACATACTGTCTTTTCCTCCGATAGAAGGAAGTCCGAATCCGATCTGTGCCTGATATGCTCCAAGCAATGCAGCAACCGGCTGTCCCCATCTAGTCTTATCTTCTCCAAGACGTTTGAAATATTCCTGGAAAGTCAGACGAATCTTTCTGTAATCTCCTCCGGATGCAACAATTTTTGCAATAGATTCTGTAATTGCATAAACTGCTCCGTGGAACGGACTCCATTTTGACAAATATGGATCAAATCCATAACTCATCATTGTTACAGTATCTGTTTTTCCGTGAAGTACCGGAAGCTTCGCAATCATTGTCTGAATTGGTGTCAGCTGATATTTTCCACCATACGGCATTGTTACCGTTCCTGCTCCGATCGAACTGTCAAAACGCTCAACCAGTCCTTTCTGAGAGCATACATTTAAGTCTGATAAAGTACTCTTGCATACTTCTTTGAAAGATTCTGTCTCTTCTGTCTGATTAAAGTAAGACTCAACACGATGTGGAATCTCTACAAATACTTCTGTTTCCTGATGAGCACCGTTAGTATCCAAAAATGCTCTTGAAATATTTACAATTTCTTTTCCTCTCCATGTCAGAACCAGCCGCGCTTCTTTTGTAACTTCCGCTACTGCAACTGCCTCTAAGTTCTCTTCTTCTGAATACACAAGGAACTGATCCACGTCTTTTGCATCTACAACAACCGCCATACGTTCCTGAGACTCAGAAATCGCAAGTTCTGTTCCGTCAAGTCCCGCATATTTCTTCGGAACTTTATCAAGATTTACAACCAGACCGTCTGCCAGTTCTCCGATTGCAACGGAAACTCCGCCTGCTCCAAAGTCATTACATTTCTTAATTAAGCGGCTGACTTCTTCTCTTCTGAATAATCTCTGAATCTTACGCTCTGTCGGCGGATTACCTTTCTGAACCTCAGCACCGCAAGTCTCAATCGATTCTTCGGTATGAACCTTAGAAGATCCTGTTGCTCCTCCACAGCCGTCACGTCCGGTTCTTCCTCCCAGAAGAATGATGATATCTCCCGGATCAGAATTCTCCCGGATAACGTTCTTTCTCGGAGCTGCTCCCATAACCGCACCGATCTCCATACGTTTAGCAACATAATCCGGATGATAGATTTCATTCACCAGTCCTGTCGCAAGACCAATCTGATTTCCATAAGAGCTGTATCCGTTGGCTGCACCATTTACAATCTTATGCTGTGACAGTTTTCCTTTTAATGTATCCTTTAACGGAACAGTCGGATCTGCGGCTCCAGTCACACGCATTGCCTGATAAACATAAGAACGTCCGGAAAGCGGATCTCTGATTGCTCCTCCAAGACAAGTTGCGGCTCCTCCAAACGGCTCAATCTCTGTCGGATGATTATGAGTTTCATTCTTAAAGCTTACCAGCCACTCTTCTTCTTTTCCGTCAATTTCAACCGGAACAACAATACTGCAGGCATTGATCTCATCGCTCTCTTCCATATCAGCGATCTTACCTTCTTTTTTCAGACGCTTCATGGCCATCAGTGCAATATCCATCAGGCAAACGAACTTATCGTCACGCTCTGCATAGAGATCTTCAAAATCATCCATATAGTTATAGTATGCTTCCTCCAAAGGAGCTCTGTAGAATCCATCCTGGAAACCGATAGAAGTAAGCTCTGTGGAGAATGTTGTATGGCGACAGTGATCAGACCAGTAAGTATCCAGCACACGAATCTCTGTCATAGATGGATCTCTGTTTTCTTCTCCCTTAAAATAATTCTGGATATGAAGAAAATCTTTGAATGTCATTGCCAAATTCAACGAATTGTAGAGTTCTTTTAAATCTTCCTCTCCCATATCCTTGAATCCGTCCATAATTTTTACATCTTCCGGCTCCTCAAAATCCATAATCAGAGTTTCCGGCTTCTCGGCGTCTGCTTCTCTGGAATCTACCGGATTAATGCAGTATTCCTTAATCTCTTCTAACTGTGCGTCTGTTACGTCTCCTTTGACCACATACACAGTAGCGCTTCGAATTACGGCATCTTCATCTTCATTTAATAATTTTACACATTGCTGTGCAGAATCTGCTCTCTGATCAAATTGTCCCGGCAAAAATTCCACACCAAATGCTACTTCTCCCTGTTCCATCGGAAAGGTTTCTTCGTACACATCATCTACCGGCGGCTCACTGAACACAGTTCCTAATGCCTTGTCATAACTTACATCGGAAAGATTTTCGATGTCATAGCGGACCAGTACACGAACGTTTTCAATGTTCAGCCCGAGATACTGCTTTAATTCCTCCAGCAGCTCTTTTGCTTTTACTGCATAGTCTTTCTTCTTTTCAACATAGACTCTTCTTACTCTTCCCATGATTTCCTCCCATTTATTCATGTAGTTTCTTAATCACCTGAAATGCAGATGCATTTTCTAAAATTGTTGGCTGGTTTTCGGCAAAAAAGACAATACCGTCCACCTTGGAATGAATTTCCGATAGGATTTCCCCATCGTATGGACTCAAAATTTCCCCTAACAGCTGCCCTCTCTGAACTTCTTCATTGACTCTTGCAAATCTTCTCAGAAAACCAGGAGCCTCTGCTTTGATAGAAACTAAATCCTCTTCTTCTATAATACTAGCAATATACCCATTATGGCAATTATATTTTAAAATTCCCATACGAGTTAAAAAACGAAGTACGGAAGATACTGCCTGCTTTGCCAATGCTTCATTAATATTTCCGGTTGCACCGGAATAAATTGAAAAAGCATCCGTTCCATTGATCTGCCAGTTATAGTTTAATGTTGTCTTGTCAAAGTTCCTCTGCCTGCTCGTAACCACATAAGGCAGACCAAATAAATTTGCAAGACTTACGCTTTCTTTTCCGGTAGACGGCATTCTGACATGCGGAATGAAATCTCCAGGCTGATAAAAGGACGGAAAATGAATTCCGTAGCGGAATCCCTTCACCTTGTCAAAAAGATGGGCTGCCAGACGGCTGGTTGGTTCTCCCTGAAAATTTCCCGGAAACTGACGATTAATATCGCTGTTGTCCGATACCCAGTACTTTTGTCCCACATTCATGGAAAAGTTATTAACACAAGGAACAACCAATATCTGATTTTCTCCTACAATCGCCCCGCTTTTTTCCAGATCTTTTAACCGTTGTACTAAGAGAGAGCAAATATAAAGCTGCTGAAACTCGTTTCCCCGCATTGATCCTACAATACAGGCTGCTCGCTCAAGCTCGCCCCCTTTTTTCCCAAACCAGTATCCCTCGATCTGAAATTCATCTCTTAAATAATTACCGGAGGAATAAAGAATTTCTTTTCTCATAGATGATTTCCTCCTATGACTCTGGCCACTAAAGATCCCTCTGTCACACCCGGATGTTCCCGAAGTGTCATCAAGAATCCGTCTGTCGGCGCAATCACTTCCTCTTCTGCGACACCCATCAAAGGATTCTGAATTCTTCCAATGACTTCTCCTTTTTTTACATGGTCTTTTAATTTCTTATAGGATACAAACAATCCGGATGATTCACAATTCAGATAGTAAATTTCATCCTCCCGAATCACCGGCACATTTTTTCTGCAGCTTTGTTTCCCTTTCCAGATTCCAAGCTCTGTCATGACAGAAAAAATCCCATCAATAATCTGCCTGCAATATTCATATTCAATGCGAAATGCCGCCCCCGATTCTGTAACAAGGGTAGGAATTCCCATCTTATTCATCGTATATGCCAGACTTCCCTCATTCACTGTGGCAGATGGATGCACCCACACCAGATCAGTATTCATTAATCCGGACAGGCGCAGCAGTTCTTCTCCATAATCATCATTTAATCGTACCTGAGGTATCTCCTGCAAAAAAATATTACTGGAATGAATATCAATACAGCAGGAGGCTCCTTTTAACTCTTCTACAAGCTTTGCAGCTGTGTATTCTTCCAGCCCGCCATTGATATTTCCGGGAAATACAGTGCTGTAATCCATATCGGAAATCGGTACCGCACGAGTTCTGGCATCCAATCCCAGAGGATTTACTGCCGGATACACATCGACAATCCCGGACAATAATTCAAAATTTTCTTTCATTCTCCGGATAATCTCTCCGCAGATATACTGTCCGCCAAGTTCATCTCCATAAATTCCAGATACCAGGCAAATCCTCTTTTCCTCTCCTGTAAGTTGATCCGGCATCATCCGGTTCTTCTTTATTCGAAGCATCTCCCCTACAGGGAGTTTTACAGATACTACAGTATCTATCATCTCTCAAACCTCTTTTCCTACTGAAGTTTCTTTTTATGAAGTAAATAACAGTTTCAATAATATCGGTGCCAGTAAAGTTGTCACCAAAACCATAATTACAACAGGGGCAAAAAATGCCTCTGAAAGCAGTCCCATTGCAATTCCTTTCTGAGCTACAATCAATGCCACTTCTCCACGGCATACCATTCCTGCTCCGATCTGCAGAGATTCTCGCTTTCCGTATTTGCAGAATATCGCGCCGACTCCGCATCCGATAATTTTTGAAAGTACCGCGATAACACTCAGCACAATCGTAAAAATAATCAAGGACTGACCCATTCCCTGCACGTTCACATTCAGACCGATGCTGGCAAAAAATATCGGTGTTATAAACATATAAGACAGAACCTCTATCTTACGATGGATGTAAAACCGCTCCGGAAGCCTGCATAAAATAATACCTGCCAGGTATGCCCCGGTAATATCTGCAATTCCGAATACTTCCGCTAAAAATGCCAGTGCAAGACAAAATGAAAGTGCAAGCACCGGGACTCTTCTTCTGTGTCTCTGGATTCCCGGATCTTTGTAGGTAGACAGCCATTCAAAAAATTTCTTTACCGCAATTCCTCCAATTCCTGAAATCGCAAAGAATGCGAGCATCTTCCCAAGAATCAAAAGAACGGACTGAATCTGAAAACCACCGGCACCTCCGATACTGGTCATAATCGATAAAAGAATAATTCCCAGAATATCATCGATAATTGCAGCACCTAAAATTGCAGTTCCTACCGGTCCTTTGAGTTTGCCCATATCCTGCAGGGCCTCTACCGTAATACTTACGGAGGTTGCGGTTAAAATTACACCGATAAAGACAGCCTCCAGAATTTCTGTTCCATAGACCAAAGCAAGAACAGCCCCTCCAATCAACGGAACCACAACTCCGCACAGAGCAATGATAAAAGCAGGCAGACCGCTTTCCTTCAACTCATCAATATCTGTCTCGAGTCCTGCCTCAAACATCAAAACAACAACCCCGACTTCTGCAAGGTTTAAAATGGAATCAGATGGTTCCACCAGATTTAATACTACCGGACCTAAAAGAATTCCCGCAAGAAGCGCCCCGACTACCGGCGGCATATTAAACTTCCTTGAAATCAGACTAAAAGATTTCGTAAGCGCAAGAATAATTGCAAGATCCAGCAAAAACTTATATTCTTCCATATTTTTTCCTCCATTATTTCGTATCGTAACACACATATTTTCCCTTGTCAATTCATTGACAATCCATGTTTTTTCTCTTCACTTCTTGCTTTTTTCTCAAAGCTTTAGTATAGTGAAAAAAGAAACTGATAAGCAGGAAAGAGGTGCTATTATGAGTAATTTTGAAGAAGATGTAATTATAGAAGAAGAAAGTCCCGTTCTCCATTTGGAACTGGAAGATGGGTCTATCATGGATTGTGCCGTGATAAGCCTATTTGAAGCTGAAGAACAGGAATATATTGCCCTGGTTTCCCTTGAAGATCTGGAAAGTGAGAAAGAGGAAAGCACACTCCTTTTATACCGTTATCTCCAGGATCCGGAAGATGAAGATGCCTTCCGTCTCGATAACATCGAAAGCGATGAAGAATATGAGATGGTAACTTCTGTCCTTGATGCCATCTTAGAAGAAGAGGCCGAAGAAGAAGAGGAATAATATCAAATATACTCCGGTTATTACAAAGGATAGCTGTCTGTCGGACATCTATCCTTTTTTCTATACCTTCACAATCATATTAATAAAAAAACTCAGACAAATCCACCCCCTCTATGGAAAGTAATTTTATTTTCTTATCGATTCCCCCGGCATACCCGGTCAGATTTCCCTTCGCGCCTACTACACGATGGCACGGAATTATAATTGATCTAGGATTGTGTCCTACCGCTCCTCCCACTGCCTGAGCCGCCATAGAAGTCTGCCCTCTTTTTCTTGCTATCTCTCCGGCAATTTCACCATAAGTCCTTGTCCTGCCATAAGGGATCGCACAAAGAATCTCCCAGACTTCTTTTGCAAAAGCACTTCCCTCCGGCGCCAAAGCAACTTCAGCAATCGAAGGCTTCTCTCCCGCAAAGTACCGGTCAAGCCATGATTTTGTTTTCTGCAAAACCAGTGTGTCCATTTTTTGCATTTCCTCACTCTTCATCGTCCCCAGAAAGTACTTCTGATTCTCCAGCCAGATTCCCACAAGTGCCCCGTCCTTCTCAGCCAGAAGAATTTTTCCCAACGGCGATTCATAATCTGCTGTAAAAATCATAAATACCTCCCTATCTTGGTTTCTTTTCATACTGAAGTTTCGTACGGATAACTTTATCTAACTCATAATATTTCTCTTCTCTGCTCTGCCCATTTAAGATACAATCCATGGCAATTCCCATGGAATCCAACATAGAATCTGTCCACTGGTCCCGGTATTGGATCAGAAGATTCTGTCGTTCTTCCAGATCCTTCGCATCTAAAAATCGGAATAAAATCTCCATATCCTGAATCTCACTGCTATCCTTGGCCAATGTCTCTGTCTTATTTTGCTCTGCTTCTTTCTGTGGCTGTCTCATCAAAGGATTTTCAATACCTGCTTCTTTTAATATTGTTCTTTCAAAACGGTATTTCTGACCGGACTGTGGATATTTTTCACGATCGACCTCACTCATAAACATAGGAAGAGGTCTCGCATAAATTCTATAGTCACCATAAAGTGCCTGATAAATCACCAGATCCTCTTGTGTCTCTGTATGTTTTGCAATCGTAACTATCTGATACAAGTTTCCTTTGAAATGCAAATAAAACTCACCTGCTTTTGGAATCTCTCTTGTCATGGATTTTTCCTCCTCTATCCTCGATTTCTGTGATAAATCTTGATGAAACACTCTCTTTATTATATAGACTCTTCGTAGAAAAGATATGTAAATGCTTCTTTGCCCTGGTGGCTGCAACATAAAAGAGTCTCCGCTCTTCCTCGATATCCTCTTCTTTTATGGATTTCTTATGAGGAATCACTTCTTCATTGACGTCCGGCAGAAATACCCTGTCAAACTCCAAACCTTTGGCACCATGCATTGTACTAATGACAATCCCGTTTTTCTCCTCCCGATTCTTTTTTGACTGTTGCTTTAATTCCTGAGTATAATCTCTGATATAGTCAAACCATTCCTCGTAAGTGTCAAACCCTCTGGCGCTTTCCTGCACTTCTTCCAGAACCTGAGTAAACTCTTCTTCCCTGATTCTTCGAAATCTTGCATATTCTGATAGATATGCATTATATCCGATGGTCTTTCGAATATAAATAATCGCCATCATCGGAGTCATGGATTTCAAAATCCGAAGATCTTCTTTCATATTTTCCACATATTCATAAAGCCATGGTTTGTCTTTGACCTTTTCTAAAAGATCCTCAAAAGAAACTTCCGACTGCGTCAAATATTCTGTACCAATATAGCGTTTCGGCCGGTTCATTACCCGCAAAAAAGTACTGCGGCGCCGATCACCCAATGCCAGTTTCATATAATCTATCATATTTCTGGCAATCCAGTGTTCAAAAAGATTCGGCACAACATCCTGCATATAAAAAGGAATATTATATGCCATCAACGCTCCTACAAGCTGCCTGGGACCCTGATTAGTCCGGTAAAGTATCGCAATCTGTGACAAATCTGTCTTCTTTTCCATCTCCTCCCGGATAACGTGAACAATATATCGGTTTTCCTCTCGCTGAGTTTCAAACCTTTTGATTTCTACCGAACCATATTTCCCTTTTTGAGAGTGCATCTGCTTTTCAAAACGTTTTTGATTGCCGGAAATGATCCTTTCCGCAGTCTCTACGATCGGTTCTCCCGACCGATAATTCGTATTTAAAATCACCTGCTCTGCCTTGGGAAAATCCTTTGAAAATCCTAACATGATCTCCGGTTTCGCTCCCCGAAACCTGTAAATAGACTGATCATCGTCTCCTACAACAAACAGATTTTGGGTACCTCCCGCAAGCATCTTTACAATTTCATATTGAATCCGGTTAATGTCCTGAAACTCATCGATCAGGATATAAGCAAATTTCTGCTGCCATGCAGCCCGGATATCCTCTCTCTCCTTTAACAGTTCATATGTATAGACGAGAATATCGTCAAAATCAATCCATCTGTTCTGATGAAGTTTCTCTTCATAGCCCTCGTAAATTTCCCGAAACACTTCATCACCGCAGCATACACTGTGATAATAAGAAAGATCCAGCATTTGTCCTTTAACCAGCGAGATTTCCCCTATCAGAGACCGAAGAAAATCTCCCTCATCCTCCACTTCTAAATGCCTGTCATAAAGAATTTCCCTTAGAAAATCATATTTTTTTGTCTCCGGCAGGATATTATCTGCCCGGTAATGATATGCATGTTTTAAAATCGTAAAAAAGACTGAGTGAAAGGTTCCAAAAGAAACCGGCAGGGTTTCCCCTGCCAGCCTCCAAAACCGTTCTTTCATCTCCACTGCCGCCGCCTTAGTAAATGTAACCACCAAAATCTTCTGTGGCGGTATATGATAATGCCCGATCAGATATTGAATCCTCTTTGTAATGACCAGTGTCTTTCCTGAACCCGGTCCTGCAAGAACCATCATCGGTCCGTCTTTGTGTATTACGGCATTTTTCTGGGCTTTGCTTAATCTTGACACTACATTGCTTCCTCAAGCTTTGCAACTGCATCGTTTATTCTTTTTAAGGACTCCTCTTTACCGAGAAGTTCCATTAACTCTGTTGCCCCTCCCGGTGTCATCTGTTTACCGGAAACTGCTGTACGAACCGGCCACATCACATAGCCGTTTTTATACTCGTGTGCCTTTGCAAAGGATACTAACATCTCATAAAGTGCATCGTTTGTAAAATCTTCCTGCTCTTCAATCACCGGAAGAATCTCTTTTAAAACAGAAAGTGAAGTCTCTGGTGTTGTCTTCATCTTTTTGTGCTTGTACATTTCTACATCATATTCCGGCACTGCCTCAAAAAAGTCAATATGACCCGGAATTTCCGTAAATAATTCAATTCTTGTCTTAACCATAGAAAGAATTTTTTCGAAATTCATCTCACGGTGAATGGTTTCCTTCACATATGGCATCGCCAAAGTCTGAAATTCCGCGAAATCCATTGCCTTAATATATTCTCCGTTCATCCATGCAATTTTCTTCATATCGAAAATTGCCGGAGTCTTAGACATATGGGTATAATCAAAAATCTCTTCCAGCTCTTTCAGTGAGAAAATTTCCTGTTCTCCTCCCGGACTCCATCCTAAAAGAGCCACAAAGTTTACAATGGTCTCCGGCAGGAATCCCTGTTCCATAAGATCTTCGAAAGAAGAATGTCCTTTTCTCTTACTCAGTTTATGATGTTCTTCATCAGTAATCAGCGGGCAATGAATGTATATCGGTTTTTCCCAACCAAACGCATCATAAAGTCTGTTATATTTCGGTGTGGAAGACAGGTATTCATTTCCTCTGACTACGTGGGTAATGCCCATCAGATGATCGTCCACAACATTAGCGAAATTGTAAGTCGGATATCCATCGGACTTAATTAAAATCATATCATCCAGTTCCAGATTATCTACCGTAATCTCTCCGTAAATCTCATCAACGAAAGAAGTCGTTCCCTCTGTCGGATTGTTCTGACGAATAACATACGGAACACCTGCACGAAGTTTTTCCTGTACTTCTTCTTCACTAAGAGCGAGACAATGCTTATCATAGTGGCTGATTGTCACATCACCGGATTTTACTTTCAGGGTATCTAAACGTTCCTGATCGCAAAAACAGTAATATGCTTCTCCCTTTTCAATCAACTTCTTCGCATATTCCATATAAATTCCGGCCGCCTGACGCTCACTCTGAATATACGGTCCTACACCACCGTCTTTGTCCGGTCCCTCATCGTGATGAAGTCCTGCTTTCGCAAGGGTATTATAGATGATCTCCTCTGCGCCCTCTAATTTTCTCTCCTGATCTGTATCTTCAATTCTTAAAATAAAATCACCGCCTGCATGACGTGCAATTAAATATGCATACAATGCAGTTCTTAAATTTCCTACATGCATTCTCCCTGTAGGACTCGGTGCAAATCTTGTTCTTACTTTGCTCATTCTTTCCTCCCTTTGATTTTTTCTTTCTCTATTCTACATAAATTCTAATTCTTTGTAAAGAATACAAATTCGATATGCTTCTCACTAAAATTATTTTTTACACTCTAAAGGATCTGATCCATCCCTTCAAAAGGTTCAAGACTTCTTTTTAAGATCCCTGTAACTGCGGCAATGAAGATTCCATAATTTACAATCGGCACCCCTGCATCACACACCCTTGCGATCCGACTCTTCATTTCCCTGCGGTTTAATGTACATCCCCCACAGTGAATTACCAGATCGTAAGATGCAAGATCTTCCGGAAATGTTCCGCCGCTGCTTGTATCAATCCTGAATTTCTTCCCTGTGTATTCAGTCAGCCATTTTGGAATCTTTACGGTCCCGATATCATTGCACTGACGATGATGGGTACATCCTTCCGCAATCAGAATTTTATCTCCGTCTTTCAAATGTTTTAATGCTCTGACTCCCCGGATTTCTTCTTCTAAATCTCCCTTATAACGGGCAAACAGAATCGAGAACGAAGTCAGTAAGACATCTTCCGGTACTATTTCTGATACTTTTGCAAATGCCTGAGAATCTGTAATCACCAATGCCGGCTTCTGTTCGAGTTTTTCTAAGGTTTGGGAAAGTTCTGTATCTTTTACAACAATCGAAACCGCTCCTGCCTCAAGAAGATCTCTGATGGTCTGCTGTTGAGGAAGAATCAGTCTTCCTTTCGGAGCCGCCTTATCTACCGGAACTACGAGTACTACAAAATCTAACGGCTTGATAAGATCTCCCACAATCCTTTGAGGTTCGTCTTCCGCCGGAGCCAGTTTTCCGATAGCCTCCTTTAATTCCCAGATTCCCTTCCCCGTTGCTGCACTGACAAACCGGGCACGGTCTTCTTCCCATTCCCTATCGGAAAGGTCTATTTTGTTATAGACTTTCAAGTACGGAATGGATTTTTCTTCAATCAGAGAAATCATATGTTTCTCAAATTCCGTAAGCCCGACGGACGCATCAATCACAACCAGAGCGATATCGGCTTTGTTTAAGACCTCTGTTGCTTTTTGTACCCGTTTTTCCCCCAAATCACCTTCATCATCAAGCCCCGGAGTGTCAATCATAACGACCGGGCCTAACGGCAGAAGTTCCATGGCTTTATAAACCGGATCCGTTGTTGTTCCCTTGATTTCCGATACGATTGCAAGCTCCTGACCTGTCAGGGCATTAATCATACTCGACTTTCCTGCATTTCTTTTCCCGAATAGTGCAATATGTATTCTGTCTCCTCTTGGTGTCTCATTTAAACTCATAGGTTCCTCCTATCTCTGTGCCCTGCGGTAGCCCGCCGCTTTTGCTTCTTTTTCACTGTGGAACACTTTTAAATATTTTGAATTCTTCATTGTGTCATAGTCTCTCTGCCCCGGACAGTGATAAACCTTAGATCTTCTATTTCCCCGAATTTCCACGGAAGTCTGCTGATCCTTCTCTTCCTCTGCTGCATTCGTCTCAGACACTGTCACGCTGCTGTCTTTACGACTCTCTCCGGTTTCATAATCAATGCGTATTCCATCCTGAACATTATAGACAAACACATGAAACTTAAGATCTTCTCCTTTATCTTCTACAGACATGGCTTCCATTTCCACGCCCTTTGCAACCAGATTATCTTCCTCAAATACCGGAGTCACACGATATAACACATGATTTCCGGTTTCTCTGACATAATTTCCAACCATTTCTTCATAAGGCAGCATTCCATCAACATTAAACGATCTGGTTCCGGTAATAAGGTTCTTACGGTTCGCATTCTCTCCAGTCAGCTGATAAGCAATCAAATGGCACCGATTATAGAGATATTTTCCGTCAACATTGCTGTATTTCACCGTATGCCACCCGCTTGGTTTTACCATTCCGATCGCTCCGCGTTCCTCGTTCGGCATAATATCCTTTCCGACACATGCCTGAGCAGTCTGGCATCTTCCTTCTGAATCCAGATTGCTATAAGATTCGTAAGATTTCTTCGTCAGATCTTTCGACGTAAAATCCGGTTGATTTTCATCAACCACAACTGTCATTTTCCCTGAATAATCCGGAATATTATCTGATGAAACAGATTTCTCCGTACTGGTTTTGTTCTGATTTTCTGATACTTGCTGCCCACTTTCCTCCATCTGGCATCCCAAAAGTGATGCAGACAAAACAACCGCCAAAAGCAGGGCATATACTCTTTTGATTAATTTCATACCTGTTTTTCTCCTTTTGCTGCAGAATATCGGCGCAAAAAAGACAAGAGTATCCTTCTCTTGTCTTTTGCCGGATATCCCTATTATATCGTAATCCAGTCAAAAAAATTGCCATGATCTTTTATGATCTGAACCATAAGTTCTGTTTTCATCCAGATCGTCGCACGATTATCATTAGGATGGACGGCAAGATATTCATAGTTCTTTAAATCTTTATCAAAAAACACGGAAACCTGCCGCTCCCGGTCATTTAAAATTCCAAAAGGAGAAACTGAACCCGGTGATACACCCAGATATTTCATAAGACGTTCTCCTGATGCAAAACTTAATCTGGAACTTTGAATCTCTTTTCTTACTATTTTTAAATCTGCCTGCTTATCTTCCTTTATGACTACCAAAAAATGGTGCTTTCCGCTTCCATCTCTTAAAAACAAATTCTTTGCACCGGTTCCGTCTCGATGATTCCATAGATTCGCCTTCTCAATATCTTCCACCGTATACATCGGTTCGTGTTCCAAAATCTCATACCGGGCGCCATATTGCTCCAGTACATCTAACACTTTTCTTCGATTATGCATCATAAGATTAACTCATCAGCAGATCAAGAATGTTCATTCCTGTCTCTGTATCGCTCCTGTAAAGTTCTGTGTATCCGCATCTCGTACAGCTTACCGTAATAAATTTCTTATTCTGTACATCAAACAATTTTGCAAAATTCCCACCGGTTGCCTGAAACTGGTCACTGTCATAGCTGGTACATCCACATTTCGGACATTGATACTGTTTTTGTTCCATTCCATTTCCCTCCCGAAAACTTTCTGCCATATACGCACAAGGAGGTTCCAGCCTCCGGCCAAAACCTCCTCGTGTGAACATATCTGTGAAATCTAAGAAAGATTAACTTCTTGCTCTTTCCTCTAATAATGCTTTTACTTCTGCTTCTGTTTCTAACTGCATAACTTCTTCTGCCAGTGCCTGACACTCATCCATTGTCCACAGAGACATTACTTTTCTTGTAGCAAGGATCGCTGTTGCACTTACAGAAAATTCGTTTAATCCAAATGCCAGTAAAACCGGAACTAATAATGGATCGCTGGCTGCTTCACCGCACATACCTGCCATAATTCCCTCTTTGTTTGCAGCTGTAATAATGTTCTTGATTGAACGAAGAACTGCAGGGTTGTATGCAGAGTAGAGATATGCAACATCTGCATTTCCACGGTCTGCTGCCATTGTATATCCTGTTAAGTCATTGGTTCCGATACTGAAGAAGTCAGCTTCTTTTGCAAGAATATCAGCAATTAAGCTGGCTGCCGCAGTCTCCATCATAACTCCAACCTGGATATCTTTATCGTATGCAATTCCCTCAGCATCTAATTCCGCTTTTAACTCTTCGATGATTGCTTTCACTGCGCGAAGCTCGTCCACACAAGTTACTAATGGAACCATGATGCGGATCTTTCCAAATGCGCTGGCACGAAGCAGTGCGCGAAGCTGAGGTTTATAGATATCATCTTGTCTCTTTAAGCAGAAACGTACTGCTCTGAATCCAAGGAATGGATTCTCTTCTGTTGGCAGACCAAGATATGGAAGTGCTTTGTCTCCTCCAATATCCAATGTACGGATAATGACTGGTTTTCCTTCCAATGTCTGTGCAACTGTTTTATAAGCTTCGAACTGAGCTTCCTCTGTCGGAATGTCATTGCTCTCCATAAATAAGAACTCTGAACGGAACAGGCCTACACCTTCTCCGTCACGTTCCAGAACTCCAGGCGCCTCATCCGGTCCACCGATATTAGCAACCAGTTCTACCACATGTCCGTCTGCTGTCTGAGACTTCTGTCCAACAAACTTCTGCAGAGCAGCTTTTTCTTCTAAATATTTTGCTTTCTTTGCCTTGAACTCTTCCATTACAGATGCTTCAGGATTGATATAAGCCTCTCCTGTAGATCCGTCAATGATTACTTCGTCTCCGTCATTCACGATAGAAACGATGTTTTCAACGCTAAGTACCGCAGGAATCTCCATAGATCTGCAGATAATTGCAGAGTGGGAAGTCTTTCCTCCGATCTCTGTCAGAACACCTTCTACATTCGCCGGATTAATTCCCGCTGTCATAGATGGAGTCAAATCTTCTGCAACCAGAATTGTTCCTTCCGGAACCGCACTGATATCTACTTCTTCAATTCCAAGTAAAATCTTAATCAAACGAGTCTTAATGTCGCCTAAGTCAGATGCTCTCTGCTGTGTCAGTTCATCTTCTGCCATAGCAAAAATCTGAGCAAAGAAATCACATGCTTCTTCCACAGCAGCTTCTGCATTAATCTTTTCACCATCGATCTTTGCTTCAATCTGCTCTGAAATAGCAGGATCCTGAATCATCATAATGTGGCCTTCCAGAATCTCAGATTCCTGTTCTCCGGCTGTAATCTTCATTGCCTCTACCATCTTTGTGGTTTTTTCAATGAAAACTTCAATCGCATCACTTAAACGTTTCTTTTCTGCCTCTGCATCTTCAATGGAAACTTTTGTGTAATTAAGTTCTTCTTCCTTAATCTTTACAATTTTACCAATTCCGATACCGGCAGATGCTCCTATACCTTTATACATATTGCCACCCGTCCTTTATCAAATATTTGTTACTAATCTGTCTGAAAACCGATTCTTACTCACCTAATCCAGATTCGATTAATTCAGTTGCATGTGCGAGTGCTGCTTCTTCATCAGGACCTTCACATACTAATTCGATTTCAGAACCACATTTGATACAAGCACCGATAATGTTTAATAAGCTTTTTGCATTGATTTTTTTATCTTCGAATACGATTGTAACATCAGATTCAAATTTTGTAACTGCCTTTGCTAAACCTCCTGCCGGTCTCATGTGTAATCCCTGTTCATTTTCAATAACAAATTTCTTTGATACCATAATTCTTCTCCTTCTCCAATATAAATTAATTTAAATAAAGTATCCAGGTTGTTAACTGTAAGATGTATTTTTTTGCTATTTCGTATAAAAAGAGCATAAAAAAAGACCCATTAACAAATGCCTGCACTTATTAAATAGGTCTTGCCTGCCTTACCAGTCACAATCCATTTTCGATAGGTTTATCATATCAAATTTCCACTGATAAGTCAACCTGATTTCGCTCGATTTGCCCACCTTCCAAAATCAGTCTTTTAACATAAATAATCAGATACATTTTCTCATCTGCTGACAGCTTACAGTCATAATGTCCCTCGATGTGTTCTACAATTTTCTGACTGCAAACATAAGCTTCCGGATATTTTTTCTGATTCCTCTCATAGAATTCCACATCGTCTTCCTCATCCTCATCCAGCATATGCTTTTTGGAAAGGATCTCTGATTCTAAGTATTCCAAATGTGTGGCAAATCTCTGGTATGCGGGATGTTCATGGTTTAACACGATCTCATAAAATTCCTGAATGATCGCCATGACTTCCTGTACAAATGGAGATTTTTCTCTTTGATCCAGAGTAAAAATTTTTTCAATTTTATTTTTATCCAGTTCATCTCCTGCTTTTTTTCGAAATCCAATCCCTTTTCCCATTAAAATAACTTCTCTGCCGTTGGCATCAAAAGTACTGACTACATTATTATTAATCACTTTTTGAATTATCATTCGTTTTCCTCCTAAATACTTCCGAAAATTTCTTTTGGAATATATGCTTCTACATAAATTCCCTCCTCACGGTATTCTTCTTTCAAAAGCTGCCCGAAACTTCGAATGATCTGAATTTTCCCTGCTTCATTGTAACTATATAATTTTTCTAAATACAACTTTTGTTTGTTTAATATTTCCTCTATAGTATGAAGCATCTGATCTGTTCCCTCTCCGGTTTTCCCTGAAATTCGAACCAGTGCCTCGGCATTTGGATCTTTTAATACTTCCTCTCCGGAAAGACGATCCATTTTATTAAACGCAGTGATGACCGGAGATTCATTTGCACCTAATTGTTTTAAGGTCTCATAAACTGCCTCCATCTGCTTTTCTTTTTGCGGATTGGATGCATCCACCACATGAAGAATCAGATCACTGTATTTTGCTTCCTCTAAAGTGCTTCGAAAAGCATCGACTAAATGATGTGGAAGCTTTCGAATAAATCCTACAGTATCTGTCATTAAAATAGTCTGGCCCCCTTCCAGAGTCAGGCTCTTTGTTGTCGGATCCAACGTTGCAAAAAGCTGATCTTCTTCCAACACTCCGGCATCCGTTAAATAATTTAAAAGTGTTGATTTTCCCGCATTGGTATATCCCACAATACAGACAACCGGAAGATGATTTTTCTGACGCTGTTTTCTTTGAACTTCTCTGTGTTTTACCACATCCTTAAGCTCTGCTTTTAGTTTTGAAATTCTTGTACGGATCAGACGCCGGTCCATCTCAAGTTTCTTTTCTCCCGGCCCCCTTGTACCGATTCCGCCTCCAAGCCTTGAAAGCGCAGTCCCCTGTCCGGTAAGCTTTGATGCCCGGTACTTTAACTGAGCCAGCTCTACCTGAATTTTTCCCTCTCTGGTAAGTGCCCTTTTCGCAAAGATATCCAGAATGATCAGTGTCCGGTCCATAACCTTTGTCTCTAATGCCCTCTCAAGATTATGAATCTGCGCCGGTGACAGTTCATCATCACAGACAATCCCTGTTGCATCTGTCCCAAACAACAGACTCTCGATCTCTTCTACCTTTCCTTTGCCCACATAGGTTCCCGGATGCGGGGCATCTCTTAACTGTATGACTCTCGCGGCAACCTCTGCTCCCGCAGTCTTTACCAATTCCGCAAGTTCATCCAGAGATTCCTCCGTTTGCACAGCATCCTCATCTGCTACCGCTACCAAAATAACTTTTTCTTTGATTTCCTGTTTGATCTCTTCCATATTTTATTACTTTCCTGTCCATTGATTTATAATTTGGTCTACTGCCATATCAAAAGCCTTCTCTTTTGAATTCTTCGGTTCGGAAAACCTTCGCATCAAAAGATCCTGTTCTTTTTTCTCCTGATTATTCTCTACATATTTTCTAATATCCATTCCGATATACTCTTCACAGGTGCGCCCCTCAAGTTCCATCTCACGATCTGTCACAGACCAGGCATCAATGACCCTGTGATGTTCATCTACCGCCAACATCAGGGTTACCGGTTTTGACAAAAGATTGACCTGTGAAAATCCGAGCGCCACCTTCGCCCGACCATGATACGCTTCTTTAAATTCCTTATACATCCGGGAAATATATTTTGACCGCTGATTTTGCATATAAGAATAGCAGATAAACAAAAGTAATGCAAAAACGATTAACACTATTCCGATTATAATCATTGTCATATTGATACTCTCTCTTTCCTTTTTTCTAAGATTCTTACTTCGTGCCTGGATATATTATACAATGAATTCCTCTATATGACCAGAACAGAACATACCAGATCATCATTTCTTTGAACAATCTATTGAACCATAACAGCTCATTTGATAGAATAATGATAAAATGTTACATTACAAATATTTAGAAAGGGCGTCCACCACATGGCCAACCGCAATAATTTTATCACCGGAATTACAGAGATGTTGATTTTGCGTCTTCTCAAAGATGAAGACAGCTACGTTTATGCAATCTCAAAATCTATTCAGGAACTATCCGGCGATTGTCTTTCTATTTCTCAAAACACTCTGTATTCCGCAACCTATAAGTTGGAAAATGAAGGATATATCAGTGAATATTCCAAAAAAGTCGGAAAGAAACGAATCCGCGTCTATTATACATTAGAACCTAAGGGAAAAGAATATCTGGATTCCATTCAGGGCAGTTATCTCCAGGTAATTCAGGGAGTACAATCCATCTTCCAATACCTTGACACAAAACATGACAAAGGGACAGAGCAATAATTCTCTGTCCCTTTTCGTTTTCCTGTAAAGCCTATATTCACAAATCCGCTTTGTTGCTATATCCGCACAAATTTAGCGTTTCCACCATGCCTTAAGTTTCTTTAGAATCAAAACCACCACTGCAATCTGTATTCCCGCCATTGCCAGTGAAAAAATCAAAGCTCCGATATTATTCATATAACCCACCTCACTTTTCTATTGACATATTGAACGTTCTCTTATATTTACAGGTTTTTAAAACTCCATTTATGCTGAACCTGAATTTTCTTCTTCGCAGTATCCTTCTTCAAATATTTAATAGACGTACTTACCTTATCTGTACCTGTACTGGTTCCAGCACCTATATTCCATGTATAATGATATAACGCATACATATTTACATCTGATTTTCCAACTGTTCTCGCTGATTTATCTGTTATATAGCAATTACCTGGAGACGCCGTTCCTGTCACCCCTACGCTTACGTTTAATGAAACATATGGAACACCATATCTCTCATCAATTCCTTTGGCACTCAACTTATAATGATTTTCTAATTTATATTGTGCAACTCCAAAACCTAAAATTCCTGTAACCTCTATTTCTCGTACTCTGAAATACTTTTATTCATTCTATCTTCATAGCAATATATCTTCTGATTATTTTTATAATACTTATATATTAATTCTTTGTCAACAATGTTTTGTTTAACAAAGTATTGTTTAGTATAATAATACCACGTTCATTTTTAAGTCAGATGAGCTTCCCATCCATCATATATATTGTTTTTGTACACATAGATGCAATTTGAGGATCATGGGTTACGATAACGATTGTTTTCCCCTGACGATTTAATTCAGAAAAAATTCCCATCACCTCTTTGCCCGTTTTCTGATCAAGTGCTCCAGTTGGTTCATCTGCCAGAATAATATCAGGAGAATTCACAAGCGCCCTGGCTATCGCGACTCTCTGCTGTTGACCTCCTGACAATCGATGAACTTTTTCATCTATCTTATCCAACACTTTCAACTGTCTTAGTAAATCCTGAATATGTTTCCTTTCATTTTTCATCTTTCTTTTACTATATAAAAGAGGAATTCTCACATTTTTATATACCGACATTGAAGGAATCAATCCGAAATCCTGCACTACAAACCCAATTTTTTCATTGCGAAGTCTTGCTTTTTGTTTTTCTGAGTACTCTAAAATATTCTCTCCATCTAACAAATATTCGCCTTCCGTTGTACCATCCAGACATCCGATCACATTCATCAGCGTTGTTTTTCCAGCCCCGGAAGGCCCATAATTGCGACATAATCCCCTTCTTCGATGCAAAGGTTTATCTGATTTAAAACCATAGTACCCTCTTGATACTGCTTTGATACATTTCTTAATTCTATCAAATCTTATACCTGCTACCTTTCTTTCTTCAACTCTGAAATCGGCTTTTTCAGCCAATACATCAGAGGAACTATTGTCACTGTAAATGTTATAAAAAGAATCACTGCAAACTGAAATAGATATTGATTGACAGATTCACATCTTATAACAGACGGAATACTTGCCAAAACCAGAATTACGCCCACAGGCAATACAATCTTTATACAAATATCAGATCTAGAAGCACCGCACAGCATATGAATTCCAAATTCCTTTTTCTGTTCTTCTATCAAATGTAACAGCATAGAAATCATGCTAAATATACAAAGCATAGATAACACAAGAAACAATACAACTATAAAACTTAATTCGGTCCAGAAATCTGCTCTTAAAATAGAAATCTGCTCTTTCATACTGTGGATACTGTAATCCTGAAAGCCATATTTGCGGATAACTATCTCTATCTCTTTGATCGCAGAACTATCGTGTGTAGAAAAAGTCAGATGATTCACATAGCACCCTCCCCATTCCTGTGCCTGATAAATCATTGGAATCACAATTTGACGATCCAAAGAAACAATGTTGGAGTTTAATTGAGCATCCAAATAAGATGCCCCCTCTCTTAAAATCCCTATCACTTTATACTTCCCATCCAAAAGTTCTCCCACTTTCACATATTTTCCATAATCCGATCCCAGCAAAACCGGAATATGCTGAGATGACTGCCTTTCATAATCTTTTTTAGAAAAAGATTTTCCTTGCGCCGTTGCAGCCTGATAATAATTCAGAAAATTCTCAGAAATATAAGTAACCTGATAATAGTGGCTGCCAGAATCCTCAAAAGCAGTAAAAGCGTCCGGAATATTATTTTCCTTTAATTCTATATCTGACACTCCAAAAGAAAAAGCTGTATTTTTACATAATTGATTTATTTCTCTCTTGAAATTTTTATATTCTTGCAAAGTACAATCCGGCATCTCTTCGGAATTCTGATCCTGAAAAGCAAAATATGTTGGAATTTTACCAGAATCTATTTCATTTAATTTTTGATTAAATGCCACATATTCCGTTACCAATTGAAACGAATATTGAACCATCAAAAAAATCAAAATCATTTGCACCAGAAACAAAGAATATTTTCCCTTTCTTTTCCAAACGGAATCAAAGAAATCATCAAAAATCATTAACATTTTTCTGCCTCCATAGCATAATAACTCCTGCTAACATCGGAATAACATAAGATGCTCCAAGCACTCCGATTATGTACCGAAAAGATTTCCATAGAACTTTACTATATGCAAGAGGCAAAAGAGAAAACAGAAAACAAAAAATCACCCCAAGAAAAACTGAAGCTAATGTAATTTTTATATAGTCCAAAATAAATCTCTTTACAAGCTGCTTTCTATCTGCTCCTACTAATCGATAAATATAAAATTCTTTCTCTCTGCTGTCTATCCAGTACCGTAATATTTCCCACATATTCACAAACATTACAAGTACAATAAAAAGGAGATACGTATAAAATCTCCTTCTTATCTCCGGATGCATATTAAAATCAATTACATTTCCATTATTTTGATAAGTAAAAATTGCCGAAACAACATTTATGATTATGCAGAAGATACTCCAATCTCATCTATGGAAGAACTAATCAACGAATTCGGAACACCTCAGGATGTAGTTTCTTCTTATATTGATCAGGCAGATACAGAATATCTCCAAAAACAAATTAGAAGAAGTTCTTACATTAAACGAGGTATTCTAATCTCTCTTATTCTTTTACTGGCATTCATAGGTTATTACGGAATTTTAATCTACAAGGACTACAAAACCGCCCAAAAAGAACATATTCAAATAGAAGAAACAATTATTCAATACGGAGATGATTAATTATGAAACTTTTAAATAAATTTAATTTCGCATACTTATCCATTATATCTTTGCTAATTTTATTTTCT
>OBYP01000724.1_pt1 | contig 25137 bp, 25 predicted proteins | sample 1501461 | NCBI WGS metagenome assembly OBYP01 (sample SAMEA2580201, study PRJEB22360) | human gut metagenome | biome: human gut; feature: human-associated habitat; material: faeces | place: Denmark | collected 2008/2010 | reverse complement strand
AAGCCCGAAATTATTTCAAAATTCAATATACGCATAATAAAAAAACTTATTCCAAAAAGGCAATTGATGCCAGATACAACAATAAAATTATTAAAACCAATATGCCCGGATTTATTGACGGTTCCACTTCGCTGTACTCTGCTTACTGGGTATTTGGACGCTGTTCCTCACTTGGTACCAAATATTCTTATTCCGGTAAGAAAAACCGAGTTACACTAAAACGAGGTTCCAACACGATTGTTATGACTCTAAACAGCAAGACAGCTACATTAAACGGGAAAAAATTTACTCTTCCGGCTGCTCCGCGGAAAATCCGCTATGTGGCAAAAAAGAAAAATTACATTATGGTACCGGGAGACATCGTAGCAAAAAAACTGGGGTTGAATTACAGTTGGAATAACCGACTGTTATCCGGGCTAATCTCAAAAAAATCCGGCAGTTCCAATAACAGCTCACAGACTCCAGCCACCCCGCCTGCTTCTACCGGTTCATACACAAAGATTACGGCATCTGAGTCAAACTATTCCATCAGGATCAAAAAACCATCGGGACTCAATGCTTCATCCATAACTTCCAATGACGATTATTGGAACAAACGCATGCAGATTATTATTAACGGAGATTATCGTTCTCATTTTTCTTCTGCTGCCAATCGCACAATCCGTGAATCACTGACTTACAGTGTAAGCTACAGCGGCGGAAAAACCTATATTAATTTAAAAACATCATCCATAAAAGGCTTCAGCATTGTACAGACTTCTTCCTATATATATGTCAAATATGCTGCACCGAAGTCTATGTTCCACAGAGTCATCGTTGTAGATGCCGGTCACGGCGGAAAAGATTCCGGAGCAACAGGATTCGGATATGCCGAAAAGAACATGACTCTTTCGATTGTACAGAGCATGAAGGCGTCTTTTGACAAAAACAATACTTATAAAGTGTATTACACCAGACTTTCTGATTGGTATCCAAGCCTGTCTTATCGTTATAAAATGGCAAACGAAGTCAATGCAGACCGCTTTTTAAGTGTCCACATTAACTCGGCAGATAATAAATCCGCAAAAGGTACCGAAACACTTTATAAAACATATAAAACCTACGCTCAAACGATTCAAAATTCCGCATTAACCGGAATGGGATATACATCCAGCAGTTCTTATAACCGTAAGCTCAAATATCGTGATGATCTGGCTGTTTTAAACGGCCCTAAGATGACAACTGCATTGGTTGAGATGGGATTTATCTCCAATCAGACAGAAGCCTCAAGAATCAACTCCCGTACCACAACCATTGGTGCGAACCTGTATCAGGCAATTTGTAATTCTTTTTAATTCCTTTGAGACATACGCTATTTTGTATGTCTCTTTTTGTTAAATCATCTTTAACTTTATTGCAATTTTGTTACAAACATGCTACAATTTAACAAAGAAAGGGGAGACTTGTCAAATGAAATCAAAAAGAACTTTATCTCTACTATTAGCAGCTATCTTAGTTTTATCTGTAGCTCTTCCGATTACAGCCGCAGGCTATGCCTCTGCCGGCAAAACCTACACATTAAAAATTGCAGGCAAAAAACAAAAGAAAAAAGCGCGAGCCGCTGCATACTGCGGATCTACAATTAAAACAAAAGCACCTGGTTTTGTTCGTTCTGATACTTCCATGTATTCCGCATACTATGTTTTCAAAAAAACAAAGGCACTGGGAACATCTTATAAATATTCATCCAAAACAGGAAAAATCACTTTAAAACGCGGGTCAAAGACGATCGTATTTACCCTTAACAGCAAATACGCTTATGTCAATGGAGCAAGAAAGACTCTTCCGACCCCTGCACGAAAAGTTTATTCCTATACTCAGAGAAAAAATTATATTTATGTTCCGGGAGCATTTTCTGCTAAATATCTGGGACTCGGTTATACTTGGAATTCCGATAAGCAAACCGGCAATTTTTACATTCCATCTTCCGAAAATGCCGGAGGAACTATCAAAATCAAATATACAAGTACAAACAAGGTTTATAGCAAAAAATCTCTCAGTGCACGATATAATAATTCTATAATTAAAACTAACATGCCAGGATTTTTGGACGGATCTACTTCTATGTACTCTGCTTACTGGATCTTCGGAAAATGTTCCTCCCTTGGAACAAAGTACAGTTACAACAGTCGTACTAGAAAAGTTACCTTAAAACGGGGTTCTAATACAGTTGTTATGACTCTGGACAGTAAAAAAGCGACATTAAACGGCAGCTCTTTTACACTCCCGGCAGTTCCAAGAAAAGTATATTCTTATAATCGAATGAAAAACTATATTATGATTCCGGGAGAAATTGTATGCCAAAAACTCGGACTTAATTATACTTGGAATAACCGCCTGCTGTCAGGACTTATTACAAAACCTTCCTCAAGCGGCAGCAATTCCTCATCCAATAACAACTCAAACAGCGGGAATTCTTCTATCGCCCTGGGAAGCAAAACAAATATTACGGCATCTAGCAGTAATTACTCTATTCGTATTAAAAAGCCAAGTGGATTAAGCAGTTCAAAAATCACCGCAGAAGATGATTACTGGAACAAACGACTTCGTCTGATTGTCAGCGGAAATTACAAAACTCATTTTTCATCTTCCGCCAACCGGACCATCAAGGACAGTTTATCCTACAGTGTATCTTATAGCGGCGGAAAAACCTATATTAACCTGAAAACCTCCACAATTAAAGGGTTTAGCATAACACAGTCTTCCAGTTACATTTATGTAAAATATGCTTCTCCACAGAGTATGTTCCAACGGGTTGTTGTAGTTGATGCCGGTCATGGCGGTTCCGATTCAGGTGCTGTCGGCAATGGATATTATGAAAAAAATATGACACTGAAAATTGTACAGAGCATAAAAGCCAATTTTGATAAAAATTCCACTTATAAAGTGTATTACACCCGATTATCTGACTGGTATCCAAGCTTATCCTATCGCTATAAAATGGCAAATGAAGTCAATGCAGACCGGTTCCTGAGTGTGCATATTAACTCTGCCGGTTCCAGCGCAAAAGGTACAGAGACTCTTTACAAAAGCTATAAGACTTATGCCAATACCATTCAGACCTATGCACTACAGGGAATGGGCTATTCAAAAAGCAGTTCCTATAATCGTGGACTGAAATACCGTACGGATCTGGCAGTGCTCAATGGCCCGAAAATGACAACAGCCTTGGTTGAAATGGGATTTATTTCAAACAAAACAGAAGCTTCCAGAATCAATTCCCGCACTTCCACCATCGGATACAATCTTTATCAGGCAATTTGCCATTCTTTCTAAGCAAAAAATACTTCTTGATAAAAAGAATCTCTCTATTGAGGTTCTTTTTTCTTGCAATAGTATTACAAATGTGTTACGATTTATCAGAAAGGAAGATGAAAATGAAGTTACAAAAGTTATTAATTACAGGATTATTATCAATTTCAATTTTGAGTACAGCAATTCCAACAAATGTATCTGCTGCACCTTATGCAACTACAAAGAGAACTTACACTTTAAAAATTGTAGGCAAGAAACAAAAAAAGAAAGCCCGTGGAGCTATATATAAAGATAAAACATTGAAAACAAAAGCCCCTGGATTTGTCCGCTCCAATACATCTATGTATTCTGCACACTATGTATTCAAAAAGGGATTAGGTGTTTCTTATTCCTACTCCTCAAAAACATGGAAGATCACATTAAAACGCGGATCTAATACAATTACAATGAAACGCGGAAGCAGCTACGCTTATGTAAACGGAAAGAAGAAAAAGATGCCAACTCCGGCACGTAAAGTTTATTCTTATCGGCAGAAAAAGAGTTACATCTATGTTCCCGGAGAATTCTGCGCAAAATACCTTGGATTCTCTTATTCCTGGAACAGCAGATCCTATGCCGGAACCTTTTCCATCAAAGATTCCGGAAAATCTTCTTCAAGCTCCTCTACCACAACGATCGGAGGAGAACAATATGTACGGCTGGCAAAACCTTCCGGTTTGTCTTCCCAAAATATTACAACTACGGATGACTATCACAATCGAAGACTGATTGTAAATATCAAAGGAAACTACTATTCCTTTTATTCTGATTCCAAAAACCGGTATATAGCACCTGATTCTTATTTCTATTCATATTCGGTGAAATACACAGGCGGCTATACAAAAATCTATATCCGCCCGCGAAAAAATGTAATCAAGGCATATCAGGTAACACAGACTGACGATCATATCAAGGTTCGTTATGCTGCTCCGAAATCCATCTACCGCAAAATCGTTGTCTTGGATGCAGGACACGGTGGATCTGACTCCGGCGCTGTTTCTTATGGATATAAAGAAAAAAATATGACGTTAAAAATTGTTCAGGAAGCAAAAAAATACTTTGATAAAGATCCAAGTGTGAAAGTATATTATACCCGTCTGTCTGACACTTATCCAAGCTTGACTGAGCGCTCTGATCTCGCAAACAATGTAGGTGCTGACAGATTTTATAGTGTACATATTAACTCAGCCGGGTCCTCTGCTACAGGAACCGAAACACTCTATAACTCCAAAGGGTATAAATCTACTTCCGGACTTACAAGTTACAGATGGTCCTCTGCAATCCACCCTTATATCCGCTCTGCTACAGGATTCCGAAATCGTGGACTTGTAAACCGTACGGGACTGGCTGTATTACGTCATACAAAAACTGCTTCCACTTTGACTGAGATCGGTTTCCTCTCTAATAAGTCAGAGGCGAAAAAGATGAATTCAAATCTGCCTAATTACGGAAAAGCCGTATATAACAGCACCATCGCTTCTTTTAATAAGTATCCGGCCCGACGCTAATAACTTATGACCCGATACTGTTTCGAATCACATCAGTTCCAGACTACAAAAAGTATGTCCGGAACTGATGTGATTTTATCTTTCTAAAAAATCCACTTCGAAAAATAAGATACTACTGATCTTTCGTATAATATGGAATAACAAGATACATATCTTCATGAATCTTATCATCATAAATATGGTTTGTCTCACATACTTCCTCTATATAATCTCCAACAGATTGATATTCTTCACTCATATATTCTTGAGCGATTGACCAGAGGGAATCTCCCTTCTGAACCTGAATACTCTTAAATCTCTTTTCCGAACTGCCCTTGGCATCAACAACAGAACGATTACCGGAGACCGCTGATCCGGCTGCAAAAAATAATACCAACGCCAACAATATAACGATTGCAAACTTCCATCTCATACTCATTTATAAATTCCTCCTTCGTATTATCGAACATCTGTTTATACATCCATTATAGTATCCGAACATTCGTTTGTCAATCTTTTTTCGAAACTTTGTTCGGGAACACTTGTTTCCGGAACAATTCTATGGTATGATAATATTAGTTTCTGTTAGATTTAATAAGAGATCTAAAGAAAAGAATTGAGCATTGCCAGATTTTAAGTAATAAGTATGGAGGATATAATATTATGGCAAGAGAACAGTTAAGTGCTAAGCAGCAGCAGATTCTGGAATTTATCAAGCACCGTATCCTGGATAAGGGATACCCGCCTGCCGTCCGTGAAATCTGTGAAGCCGTACAGTTAAAATCAACCTCTTCTGTCCATTCTCACCTGGAAACATTAGAGCGCAAAGGGTACATCCGAAGAGACCCTACCAAACCAAGGGCAATTGAGATTATTGATGATGATTTTAATCTTGCAAGACGTGAGATCGTTCATATTCCGATCATTGGTACGATTACCGCAGGACAGCCGATCCTTGCATTAGAACAGATTGAAGATTATTTTCCGATTCAGCCTGATTTCGTCAGTAATAAAAATACATTTATGCTTCACGTTCGAGGTGAGAGTATGATCAATGCCGGCATTTTTGACGGCGATATGGTAATTGTAGAACAACAGGAAACTGCCGACAACGGAGATATTGTTGTCGCTTTAGTTGACGATTCCGCAACCGTTAAAACCTTTTACAAAGAGGACGGCTACTATCGGCTGCAGCCGGAAAATGATTCTATGGAACCTATTATTGTCGATGAAGTTTCTATTATCGGCAAAGTCGTCGGTCTGTACCGTTCCATGAAATAAGCATGATATTACCAATCACCGGAAGTGCCCAAAGGCACATTCCGGGATTGTAAACGGTCGCAGAGCCGCGGGCAAGCCCGGACTTTGGACTCATCTCTATTACCAAAAAACGGACATTGTTCTGATGATCAGAACAATGTCCGTTTTTTCTCTTACCGTAACCCTGGATTTATAATTCCAGACCCAGATCTTCCAGTGAAACTTCTTTTCCATCCCTCCAGATTCTCTCCAAATCATAAAACAGGCGGTTCTCTTTATCAAAAATATGAATAATAATATCCGCAAAATCAAGGAGTATCCAATTTCCCTCACGATATCCTTCCATTTGCTTCATTTCATATCCTGCTTTAAACAGTTCTTCCTGCACATTATCTACCATTGCCTGAACCTGGTTTTTGTTGGTACCATCTGCAATAATAAAATAATCTGCAACTACAGAAATCCCACGAATATCAATTACTTTGATATCTTCTGCTAATTTATCATCCAATGCTTTACATGCAATTTTTACCATATTTAATGATTGTTCCATAAACGATTCACCATCCTTTTATTTCTTTCATCACAAATTTATCTGCTATAAAGTAACAGACCCTTTCATTATGTTATCATAATACTCACAGGTCTCAACGGTTCTCTGGTCAATCTTCTGACCACACTGCTCTAAATACGCAATTGTATGCTTTAGTATTTTATATGTACACTCATGAAGATCACAAAACGCAAGCTTGCGGACTTTTGAAAGTCCCGGAATCATCTTACGGTTCGGTTCAATATAATCCGCAATAAAGACGATCTCCTCCAAAGGTTTCATAGCTGTTTTCCCGGTTGTATGACACTCAATAGAACTAAGCACCTCGGCATCCTGCTCGTTATATTTCTCCTTTGCGATAAAAGGAGCCAGCGCAGAGTGCATCAGCTGCGGACTATCTTCCATCGGCCCTTCCAGAGAAATTCCATATTTTTCGCACAATTCTCTCTGCTCTTCTATGGAAAACCCTTTTGCACAATCATGAAGCAGACCTGCACGATATGCTTTATCAGGATCTTCATCAAAAGCCATAGCCATAGCCGCAGCCGTATAAGCAACTCCAAGCGTATGACGATAACGTGCCGGTTTCAAATATTCTTTAAGCTTGTTTTCTATTTCCACTATCTTCATAATATAAATTATTTCTTTCTATATAATCAATCACCGGCTCTGGCAGAAAAAAGTGAAGACTCTGTCTCGCTTTGCGCCGCTTTCTTAACGCATGGGAAGAAATCTCAATGCTGGGACTATTCAAATGATAAATCTTCCCGTCATATTTATCCTCTAAATAATCAATCTGCGCATCCAGGGCACTTCTGGAATCATTTCGGGTAGCAACTAAAATATCTGCCATAGATAAAATCTCTTCCGGATCTTTCCATGTTTCAATCTGGTAGAGAGAGTCCGCCCCCATAATAAAATAATATTTACTATCACTGTTATTTTGCGTCAATTCCCGCAGCGTATCCACCGTATAAGTCGTTCCCTCACGCTTTAATTCCAAATCACTAAATGTAAAATAAGGAAAATCCCGAATTGCCAGATTTATCATATCAATACGGTTTTGCTCTGTAACTTTTCCTGAAATCGTCTTATATGCCGGATTTTTCGTCGGCATCACAAGTACCTGATCCAAAGAAAATTCTTCTCTGGCAGACTGTCCAAGAATCAGATGTCCAAAGTGAATCGGATTAAATGTTCCTCCAAGAATCCCTATCTTCTTCATACCGGCCTCCGATTCTTATTTCCCTGCTTTTGGCAGCTCGATCTTCTTATTATTTTTAGATTCTTTATATAATACGATCTTTTTCCCAATCACCTGCACAACCTGTGATCTTGTACGTTCTGCAAGTACTTCTGCAAGTTCTTTCGGATCGTCCATACAGTTTTGAAGCACTCCGACTTTTACAAGTTCTCTGGCTTCCAGGGCATCTCTTACTCCTTCCACCAACTCCGGTGAAATGCTTCCCTTTCCTATATTAAAAATCGGATTAATATTCATCGCAAGACTTTTCAAATAAGCCCTCTGTTTGCTTGTCATGGTTACCTCCATTCCTATTTATAATAATCAAATTCCAGGTCATAAAGGCGCACAGTATCACCTTCCTCGATTCCCAGCTCTGTCAGTCGTTCAATCACACCATTCTCTTTCATAAACTTCTGGAAGAAGTCAAATCCTCGTTCTGATTCCAAATTGGTATATCCAAGCATTCTCTCAACTTTCGGCCCTTCTACAGTAAACAGACCCTCTTCAGGATGCTCAATGATAATTCCGCCTTCTTCTTCTCCAAAGCTTAACTCATATTCCTGCTCAAACTCTGTGGCACCTTGCGGAAGCTTTTCAAGAAGTCCCTGTACATGCCATAAAAGTTCCTTAACTCCCTCTCCGCTGACTGCTGAAATCGGGAAAACCTGAATTCCTTTTGGTTCAAATTCCTCTTTTAAAAGATCTATCACAGTTTCTCTGTCCTGCGGTGTCATTGCGTCCATCTTGTTTGCCGCAATTACCTGAGGGCGCTCAAGGATTGTTTCATTATATTTTTTCAATTCGTCCGTAATTGCATAAATATCAACGATCGGATCTCTTCCTTCTACGGATGCTCCGTCTACCATATGAATCATAACTTTCGTACGCTCAATATGGCGCAAAAACTCAAAACCAAGACCGACACCTTCCGATGCTCCTTCAATAATTCCCGGAATATCCGCAATTACAAATCCCTTATTGCCATCCATATCAACCACTCCCAGATTTGGATTCAATGTGGTAAAATGATAATTTGCAATCTTTGGATTTGCATTGGTAACTCTTGAAAGAAATGTGGATTTTCCGACATTTGGGAATCCCACCAGACCTACATCTGCAATCACCTTTAATTCCAGCATAACTTCAACTTCTTGTGCTTTTCCACCGGGCTGAGCATATTTCGGCGCCTGCATCGTAGGAGTGGCATAATGCTGGTTTCCTTTTCCGCCGCGTCCGCCTTTTAAAAGAACTACCGGTTCCTTTTTGTTGGACATATCAAGAATCACTTTTCCGGATTCTTTTTCTTTTACAACGGTTCCTGCCGGAACCTTTAAAATAATATCATCTCCGTCAGCTCCGTGACATCTTCTTCGTCCGCCTTCCTGACCATCTCCGGCTTTGAACTTTCTTTTATGACGATAGTCTGACAAGGTGTTAATTCCTTCATCTACAACGAAAATTACATCTCCGCCGCGTCCGCCGTCACCGCCGTCCGGTCCGCCATTGGGTACATAAAGTTCTCTCCGGAAACTAACATGTCCGTCTCCGCCTTTTCCGGATCTTAAAATGATATTGGCTCTATCTGCAAACATTATTTTATCCTTTCTTCTTCAGGAGGTTTTTCGCAATACAAAAAAGTGTAAACTTTCCCAATATTATAAATCGCCGGAAGTGTCAAAAGGCACATTCCGGGATTGTAAGCGGTCGCCAAGGCCTCGGGCAAGCCCGGACTTTGGCTCATCGCTATCACAAAAAACGGCTCCAAATATGTATTTGAAGCCGTAATTGCTGAATCTCTGCGGATCTGCTTCTCCATCTGCAATTATGCAACTGGATGTACAGAACACTGTTTTTTATCTCTACCTTTTCTTTCGAAACGAACAATACCGTCTACTAAAGCAAATAATGTATCGTCTCCACCGCGCCCTACATTCACGCCAGGATGAATCTTAGTTCCTCTCTGTCTGTAAAGAATATTTCCAGCTTTTACAAACTGTCCGTCAGCTCTTTTCGCACCTAATCTCTTAGATTCTGAGTCTCTACCGTTCTTTGTAGAACCCATTCCCTTTTTATGAGCGAAAAATTGAAGGTTCATTTTCATCATGTTTGTCACACCTCCTTAAAGATTACATCTAAATACTGTTCCTGTTCTTCTTCTATCGAAGTTAAACCAAGAATCAGTGATCTCAATAACAAACTTCCTTCCAAAGAAAGTTCTTCCGTAAATACTACGTCAATTTCTGCCATCTCCTGGTTTACATCAATCTGATAGTGATCATCTGTCAGTTCATCCAGCGAGTTCACAAAATTTATAACCAGCGCAGATACTGCAGCACAGACAATATCTTGTCCTTCCTCTCCATATCCGGCATGGTCCTGTGAGTGAAATCCCCGAAAGGATCCGTCCTCACGCTGATAGAATGTTATCTTTGTCATCACTCTATCCTCAGGATCTTATCCAACGATACTATCGATTTTAACCTGTGTAAATAACTGTCTATGACCGTTTTTCTTATGGTATCCAGTTTTTCTCTTATACTTGTAAACGATGACTTTTTTACCTTTTCCTTCGCTTACAACTGAAGCTTCAACTTTCGCACCATCAACGGTAGGTGTTCCAACTTTCACAGTATCTCCACCAACTAAAAGTACATCATCAAATGTAACTTTTGCTCCAACTTCAGCGTCAAGTTTTTCTACTTTGATCACATCGCCTTCGCTTACTTTATACTGTTTTCCACCTGTTGCGATAATTGCGTACATCACGGCACCTCCTATTATCAATCTCGCCAGCTACGGTGATTCCTATACTTAAACCTCGCTGTGCGGCATACCTTGTTATAATATCAGCATTCTTCCAGGATGTCAATATTTATTTGACGAAAAATAGGATTTCTTTGTTTTTTTCTCGTAATTTCCATCAAACCAAGCCTGGTAACATCGACTGCTACGGCTTTCTGTGAATCCTGATTCAGATATTTCTGCATTTCACAGAGCAGCTCTCTGCGGTCATTTTCTGACTGCATATCGATAAAATCAATCATAATAATTCCGGACAGATTTCGAAGACGTATCTGTCTGGCAGCTTCCTTTGCCGCTTCCCGGTTAATTTTACGGATATGTTCTTCTTTTTTGCCTTTCCCGATAGATTTTCCGGTATTGACATCAATCACTGCCATTGCTTCTGTCTGTTCTACATACAAAAACCCTCCGGACTTCATATAAACTTTCCGGCTTAATGCCTCGCGCAGATAATGACGAATTCGATAACGACGTTCAATATCCCCCGCTCTGTGAGAACAAAGCTCAACATCAAAACCTTTGTCTCTTAATGCATCCTCCATCTCCGGCTGATCAATAACCACTTTTGAGACCTGATCAGGACCGTACCCAAATAAGAGCGGGTCTGTAAACTTCTGATTGCTGTCTAAAAGCTGTCCCGCACAACGGTACTGTTTCTTCTCAAGGATCTGATAAAACCGCTCTGAAAGCTCTCTGGCTTCTTCCTGTACAGCCTCTTTTTCGGCATGCACAGCACTGGTTCTTAAAATAAACCCGTATTTTTCTGTAATCAACGGCTCTGCTATCGTTCTTAGATTTTCCCTGGTCTGCTTTTCACGAATTTTATTGGAAATCCCTACAGCCGCCTTATCTGAAGTCAGTACCAGATATTTCCCCGTTAATTCAATCTGATCCGAGAGCATCGGCTTCTTTTCCCTCGTCGCTTCTCTCTTTATCTGAACAAGAACCTCGTCTCCTACTTTCAGTTCTCTGTTGCGAATTGGAAGGAATCCGATCTGTCCTTTTTCAAACTCTACAAAAGCGCCTTTGATATTCTTTACAATATTTTTTACCATTCCAAGATAGATGTTTCCGATCTGGCACTCTCCATTTACAGAAACACACTGGAACTCTGCGGGCTTTCCCTGAACCATACAGGCACTTATAAAAGAATCCTTTATCCGTGTAATAATAATCTCTGTCATCTATTCTTCAATGCTCGGAATTGCCACTACCGGATCTGTGTCCGCTTCATAGTCAACTCCGTCTTCCTTAAATCCAAACATCTGATAAAAATCTTTCCAATAACCGTCAATGTCAGCCAACTCTCCGACATTTTCAGAATTAATATCTTCCCAACGTTTTTTTACTTCATCCTGAACATCCTGACGAAGCTCCCAATCATCTAAACGTACCCATCCATGTTCATCTGTCTGTGTATCTGTCATCAGCTTCTTATCTTTAAAAAGCCGCTCAATCTGCTCAATACATCCTTCGTGAAGATCTTTCTCCTTCATAACTTTATAAAGCATTGACATGTAAAGAGGTACAATCGGAATTGCAGCACTTGCCTGAGTCACCAATCCTTTGTTAACGGAAATCAGAGCTTTCACTTTCAATTCTTCTCGAATCTCATCTGCCGTAGCGTGGAGATGTTTTTTCGCTGCTCCGATGGTTCCTTCGAAATAAATTGGATATGTAAGTTCGGAACCGATATAGGAATATGCAACAGTCACTGCATTCTCAGATAATACATCCGCATCTTTCAGTGCCTCTATCCAAAGTTTCCAGTCTTCTCCTCCCATGACTTTGACTGTAGCCTCTACCTCTTCTTCATCAGCGGCAGGAATGCTCTTCATCCCTATAGTGTTATCTTTTAAATTTAAATTTTTATTTGTAAAAATCTCGCCGGTCGTTTTTAAGACAGAACGGTATGTCTCTCCATCCGGAGCAGTTCTCCTTGGCGCTGCAAGACTGTATACCACCAAATCCACTTTTCCAAAATCTCTGCGGATGGTTTCAATCGTCTGGTCTTTGATTTCCTTTGAAAAAGCGTCCCCGTTGATTGTTTTGGCATAGAGACCTTCTTCTGCGGCAAATTCCTCAAACGCTGCCGTGTTATACCATCCCGGACTCGCTGTTTTTTTACCGTTAGACGGACGCTCAAACATGATTCCCAATGTCTGTGCGTGAGATCCAAATGCTGCAACGATACGAGATGCAAGTCCATAACCGGTAGAACATCCAATTACGAGAACCTTTTTTGCATCTCCCGGTATCTCACCCTGCTCCTTTACATAAGAAATCTGATCCGCAACATTTTTTTTACAGCCTTCCGGATGCGCTGTTAAACATAAAAAATCTTTGACTCTTGGACTTATTTTCATTGTTCTCTCCTTTTTATACTCTTTTCTAAAATTATAATATGTTCTGTTTCACAATGTCAAGTTATGTAAAAAGGAAGCATCTCTGTGTGAAATGCTTCCTGCTCTATTATTATTTTACAATTCTGCGAATTGTCACAATTTTGCGGTATTTTGCATTGTTGGAAATCTTGATTCCACCTCTTGGATATGGTGCAGAATTACTTGCATGAACAATCTTATTATTTCCCATATAAATTGCCACATGACCGCTGTAACAAATCAAATCTCCCGGTTTTGCTTTCTTAAGGCTCTTAACCTTCTTGCCATATCTTCTCTGAGCACTGGAGGAATGAGGAAGTCGTTTTCCAAACTTCTTATATACTCCCATTGTAAATCCCGAACAATCAGTTCCTCTTGTAAGACTTGTTCCACCGTAACGATATTTGTTTCCAACGAACTTCTTTGCATATTTTACAACTTTGGTTCCTTTGCTTGCTGCTTCAACTTCTGTTGTCTTTGTATGTATCGTCATTGTAAACGCGGCACCTGCCACCATCATTAACATAAATAATCTTACAATAATTCGTTTCATAGTGTCTCCTGTTATATTATAATTTCAACTTTTGTTTCATTTGTTTCCTTTATCTTTTAACATTCTACACCAGAAATACATATCTGTCAATATTTTTTTACGATTATTTCGGTTTGTTTAATATTTTTGTAACATTTCCGTTTTTTCCTTTTAATACATCCAACCGGCGTTTTACAAGATTCACTTCCCGATCTTCCAACTCATCCTGGCTGTATTCTGCTTTTCTTATAATTTCAAAGGCAATTCGATCCGCAGTTTCCTTGCTTTCCGGGGATTCCTCCCATGTTTTGTCATATTTCTTTATGACCTCTTTATAATACAAAACTTTCTGACGATTATCAAATTCCTTCCACTTCTGCCTTTTTCGTAACATTTTTATAACAATCACAAAAACTACAGCCACCAGAACAATAAGAGAAATGAAAAATATTTTTTTAACATTTGTTAAAATTCTTTTTCGATTCAAATATAGATTTTGTTCTTTCTCTTCTTCTTGAATTTTTTCGTATCCCGAAACGCCGGAAGTCTGACCAGAAACATCGACCGGAACCCATCCGACATTTTTTACATAGACTTCTGCCCAGGCATGAGCATCATAATCTGTTACCTGAGCCATTCCCTGATTCCACTGGCTGCTTCTAATCTTATACCCTTCAACATATCTTGCCGGGATTTTCGCTTCGCGAAACAAAAAAACGGCTGTCGATGCATATTGAGTACAAAAACCCTTTTTTCGTTCTCTCATAAAATACAAAACCGGATCTTCCCCTTCCGGAGCCAACCCCGGATGATACGTATAGGAATATTGTTTTCTTATATATTTTGTCACTTCTTCTTGAATTTCCCAAAGAGAAGCATTCTTTTTAAATTTCGGTCCTTCCTTCTTCAAATATTTTTTAATCTCTTCCGGAATTTCCAGATATTTTTCTTCTATATAAGAAGTATATTCTTCCATCGCACGAAAATAGTTTTCTTCCAGAGGGGTCTTCTCCTGATCGGAAATCAGTTTTTCTGATACTTTCTCATTCAGATGAAGCAATTTTAGTGGATTTTTCATGGGATAATAATGAATCTGATCATCCGAATTCTGATTATTTCTTAGCACATTGGCATCTCCGAAGACAGTACCCCACATTCCATCCACCTCAGCAAAATAAGGAACTAAAAGATATTTATCCTGCTTCTTCTGATAATGAATCGATAAATCCTGATCATTAAGAAACCACTTTTTCTTCGAAGAAATAAATTCATCAATTTTAAGATCCGGAAACAAAAATGAGAGATTTATTGCAGTTTCTCCTCCATAAATCAAAGGTTCCTCTTTGCTCTCTGTCCAAACGCCCTCTTTGTAATCACCACTGGTATAGGCTTTCAGATATAAGTTTCCTTTTTCCTGGGCATAGACCTGAAACAGATTCGTTCCGGATGGTGAGATTTCACCGACTCCGCCAATCTGTCCATTTCCAATGCCGCCCACTGCATTATATTCATTTCCCTGAATCACTCTCCGCACCTGAACCAATATCTCCCGCTTTATCCATGTATCATCCGGCATTTTTACCTGATCATAAAAATGCAGCGGAATGGCCGCCAGACAAAACAGCACTGCCAGAGCCGAGCCGAAATAAATCTTTTTCTTGCGAAACCCGAAATAAGCCATCCAGGCTCCCAAAAAAACAAAAAAAGCAGAAGAAATACTGTATGGTGCAATGATTAGAACCGCACATTCAAATATTCCGGTGATAAAAAACAGAATCAGCGGTTTATATCGAAGCAGACCAATGAAAATCCCGACTAAAATGAAGAAAAATAAAATTGCAAGTACGCTGTCTCTTCGACTGCTCTCCAGATTTACGGAAACATAATAATAAAATCCCAAATCCATACTCTGATTTATCGCATCTGTCATCTTATTGCTTATAATGCGAAATCCGTTAATAAGCTCGGTTTTCCCCAAAAGCAAAAAAAGGACACAAATGATTCCATAACCAACAAATGCCCATTTTGTCCAATCCATCAAGATGCATCCGCCTAAGAGGATCAATGCGCTGCAGGCTACCAAAATCAAATGATACTGACTGATTCTAAAACCTGCGAAAATACTCTGAATCACAGATGCAAAAATCAATGCAAGCATCGCATATTCAATTATTCTCTTTTTTACATCTATCATCATAACTCCATATCATACAAATAATCTTCCATAGTCCGTTTTCCATCTCCGATATCAATCTTTAATGCTTCCTGATGTTCTTCGGATACTGGATACTTAAGATTCTCCTGAAATATCTCTGTAAACAACTCTCCATACTGTTCTATATGATTTAATTCAAAACAGCTTTTTCCAAAATAAATCTTCTGTGAAATCCCTTCATCCAGCAAAAAGCCTGAAATGGAATAGAACGCTGCAAAATAGTTTGAAAACTGCTTTTCTTTCAGATTGCAAATTTCCACGCAGATCTCCGCAGGAGCTGTATCCTCCTCTTCTTTCCGAACAAGCAAGTCGCCTTTTCCGGCATAAAGTTTCCAGTGAACTCTGGATATACGATCCCCTTCCTGGTATGGTCGGATTCCGTCATATTCAAACCCCTGTTCCCAAAGTTTCTCATTTATGAGTTTCTTGCTCATCATCTCCATAGGAAACCGCTTTGGCATTACCAAAAGCCGAATTTCCTTTTGAAACTCTTTCTTTTCCATATAGATGCCTGTTAAGTCTTTCCATCTTAGCGCCGTAAAGTGCAAAGTGTAGTCACCACAAACCTCCATTTTTTTCGGAAAAACAGCTGTCTGCTCCTGTCTTCCCCAGACAAAACGCAAAGTTTTTTTCTTTTTTTGCTCTCGAAATACAGATTCCACCGTGTAATCTAACTCAAATTGTCTGGAATTCATAAATTCCTTTCCCAAAACTTTAATATCTAAACGGAGAGGTTCCCCCTCTGTAATCATATATTCCGATGCCACAATTATCACGTCAAGCCGATTCTTTTCTCTTTTGCACCTGCCAATCGAAAGAAAAAGAATAAGAAATAAGGATGCCACAAGACATCCTCCTATCCAGTTCCCATAGATGATCCAATAAATAATTCCGAATATAATTACAAAAAAATACATAATTAACCTTTCCGATTCCCTTTAGGCAGAGGAATGGTCCTCAATATTCCTTTTAAAATTTCTTCCCTTGTCTTTTTCTGGATTCTGGCTTCCTTACTCTTGATCACACGGTGCCCCGCCGTGACTAAAAAGACTTCTTTTACATCCTCCGGAATCATATAACTGCGGTTAGACAGATATGCATTTGCTTTTGCCATCTGTAAAAGCGCAATCGTTCCTCTAGGGCTAATACCGAGTTCCAAGTCTTTTGAACTTCTCGTTCGATTTGCAATTTCTACAATATATCTTAAAATATCATCATGAACAAAAATTCCTTCCACTTCCTGCCGGATTGCCAAAAGTTCGTCTACAGAAATCTGTTCCCTGATCTCATCAATGGTAACATTTACGCTTCCTTGTTTTAACATCGCTACTTCGCTCTCCTTATCCGGATATCCCAAAGAAATCCGAATCATAAAACGATCCAGCTGAGACTCCGGAAGAGAGTGGGTTCCAATGGATCCCAACGGGTTCTGCGTGGCAATTACAATATAGGGCTTTGGCAGTTCTCTTGTCTCACCGTCTACCGTAATTTTCCCTTCTTCCATTGCTTCAAGAAGTGCTGACTGAGTTTTCGGAGACGTTCGATTCATCTCATCTGCCAGTAAAAGATTTGTCATCGCCGCACCTTTTCGATATTCAAAACGTCCCGTTTCTTTCTGATAAACAGAAAATCCGGCAATATCGGTCGGCATAACATCCGGCGTAAACTGAATCCGCTGATAATCCAATCCCAAAACTCTGGAAAACGCTAATGCCAGAGTCGTCTTTCCGACTCCGGGAATATCTTCAATTAAAATATGCCCTCCTGCAAGAATTGCCGTCATCACCTGGCGGATGGTCTGATCCTTTCCGATAATCATGCGGCGGATTTCTCTCATAGCTTTTTCAGATTTTTTACACATCAAGAGCTCTTCCATTCTATCTTCTCCGCTTTTCTAATGTTACAATCACTACCATTTCCACTGCCAGCACAACAGCTGCCGCCAGCAGTCCAAAATATCCGTTCCCCGTCACTCCTGCCGTAATGTAGCCTGCACATGCACACAAAGCAACAACCATTGCATATGGCATCTGAGTTGCGACATGATCAATATGTTTGCACTGTGCACCTGCCGAAGAAAGAATCGTCGTATCCGAAATCGGAGATATGTGATCACCGCAAACTGCTCCTGCAAGAATTGCTCCCACACAAACCGACATCATTCCGTAATCACCGCTTAATACCGTCACAGAAATCGGAATTAAAATCCCAAAGGTTCCCCAGGAAGTTCCTGTAGCAAAAGCAAGTCCTAAAGAAATTACAAAAAACAAAATCGGCATCACAATGACCGCCATAGTGCTTCCCCCGACTGCGTCTCTTACAAATCCCTGAATATTCAAGTACTCTTCTCCGCAAATTCCTGACAATGACCATGCAAGACACAAAATCATGATTGCAGATGTCATTGCCTTAAATCCCTGGGCAAAACTTCCGCAAAAATCGACAAAAGCAAGCACCCTTCTTGGAATATATAGCAAAAATGTAAAAATCAACGCCAGAAAAGAGCCAAGCACCAGACTTCGTGCACTGGAACAATTCGCAAAGGCTTCTGCAATTCCCGCTCCTTCAAAAAATCCTCCGGTATAAAGCATAAAACCAATACAGGAAAAAATCAAAAAGAAAATCGGCAAAATCAGATCTTTTACCTGTCCGTGTCCCACAATCGGCACCTCTTCATGATCCTTGTCACTCTGTTCTATGGCAAACGCTTCTTGCTCATACTGCTTCATTTTAGAAAAATCAATATTGGTAACAATTAAAAATGTCAAGAACACAAGGGTCAGCAATGCATAATAGTTGAATGGAATCGCATTGAGAAACAATGTAAATCCGTCAATATTACTTCCTGCTGGAAGAGAAGATCCCACAGCAGCCGCCCAGCTTGAAATCGGAGCAATAATACATACAGGAGCCGCTGTCGCATCAATGACATATGCAAGCTTGGCTCTCGTAACTTTATACTTGTCTGTCACAGGCCGCATTACCGTTCCCACGGTCAGACAATTGAAATAGTCATCTACAAAGATAACAACCCCAAGACAAACCGTAGCAAACAGCGCCTGCCGTTTGCTGCGAATTGCCCGGGCTGCCCATTTTCCATAGGCTCTGGATGCCCCTGATTTTGTAATCAGGGCAACCAAAATTCCCAGAAGGACTAAAAAAATCAAAATATCGCAATTCCCTCCGATCTTTTCCCCCATAATCGCAAAAATAGTGTCCATGGCTTTGATCGGATGAAATCCGTGAAACATCAGTGCACCTGATGCAATTCCAACCATCAGTGATAGATAAACCTCCTTGGTTATCAATGCTAAAACGATGGCAATCACCGGTGGCAGAATTGCCCAAAATGTACCTGTCATTTGTATCTACTCCTTAATCTCTATAATAATTTATCAGACAGCCTTTTAAGATGATTTCTCTCTCATCATCTGTTAAATCTCCCAGTTTTAACATTACAGGCTTCATATTTTTATTCACCACATATGCCGGAATGTCATGCAGCTTATCTTCTACAGCTTTTCGAATTCCCGGAATAAAGAGATAGTCTTTATTTTCAAACGGAAGATCTCCTTTTTCGATGGTAAACGGAAGCATTCCCCAGTTAATTAAGTTGGAACGATATCTCTTCGTCGCATATTCGTTGGCAATATTTGCCCATCCGCCAAGTACCTTCTGGCAGGATGCCGCCTGTTCTCTGGCTGATCCGTCTCCAGGTTTTACTGCAAAAATCGTACTTCCGATTCCTAAATTTCCTTCCCCGGTCTGAGGATACTGTTCTCTGACAGTTTCCAAAATGTCCTTCACTTCTGCAAATGCCTCCATTGGACACTTTCCTGCCTCAATAGCCTTCTGTGCTTTCTGAACTTCTTTTGCAAGACCTACATAAGCCGGGTCTTTTCTTGAAAGTGTAAATTCTGCCAGTCCAAGCGGATTAGAACGATAAGAAGATGTTTCTCCGGATGGGATCAGCTCATCTGTCGTTGTAACCGGATCGTGGATCTCAGATACCACTTTCAGCAGCATATTCTCCGGAAGTTTTGACATCTCCGGCCAGTCTTTGATATTCGGGCCAAACTGAATCTCTACAGAAGGATCTGCAGTTCCCTTGCTGTCAAAGACACGATTTTCATAAATTGTTTTATCAAAATGATATTTTGGAACAAAATCACTAGCATCCACATCTGTTGCAGGTGTCAGATATCCCTTATTTGCCGCTGTTGCCGCAATAGATCTGGCATCCATCAGCGCTACGGAAGAGATCTGACCACTCTGAAGTTTTGATCCCTCGCGGTTCGGGAAGTTTCTTGTAGAATGACGAATACTAAATGCATTGTTGGCTGGGGTATCTCCCGCACCAAAACAAGGTCCGCAGAATGCTGTTTTAACAATGGCCCCGGTAGCCATAAGATCAGCCACAGCACCGTTTTTCACAAGTTCCATATAAATCGGTGTACTTGCCGGATATACGCTTAACGTAAATTCATCAGATCCGATACTTGCACCCTTCAAAATATTGGCTGCCTCACAGATATTTTCATATCCTCCTCCGGCACATCCTGCAATAATTCCCTGATCTACATAAAGCTTACCGTCGCGCACTTTATCTCTCAGAGAATAATCTACAGCGCCATCAAGACTTACCAGGGCACGTTTCTCAACATCTGCGAGAATATCGTCAAGATTTGCATTGACTTCTTCGATTGTGTAAGTATTACTTGGATGGAACGGCATCGCAATCATTGGTTTGATGCGATCTAAATCCACTTCTACAATTCCATCATAGTATGTAACCTGTCCAGGATTTAATTCTTTATATTCTCCCTCTCTTCCATGAATCTCATAAAATTCTTTGATCGTATCATCGGTTCTCCAGATAGAAGAAAGACAGGTTGTCTCTGTCGTCATAACATCCACACCGATTCTGAAATCTGCACTCAGAGAAGCAACTCCCGGTCCCACAAATTCCATAACCTTATTATTTACATATCCTTTTTCAAATACCTCACCGATAATTGCCAGGGCAACGTCCTGTGGCCCAACGCCTTTGGCCGGTTTTCCCTTTAGGTAAATTCCGATAACTTCCGGCATGTTAATATCATAGGTTCTGTTTAACAGCTGTTTTACAAGCTCCGGACCTCCTTCACCCATTGCCATTGTACCAAGTGCTCCATAGCGGGTATGGCTGTCAGATCCAAGGATCATTTTACCACCGCCGGCTAACATCTCTCTGGCAAACTGATGAATCACTGCCTGATGCGGCGGTACATAAATTCCGCCATATTTTTTGGCTGCGGTTAATCCAAACATATGATCATCTTCATTAATAGTTCCTCCAACCGCACATAAACTATTATGGCAGTTTGTTAATACGTACGGCACCGGGAATTTTTCAATTCCTGAAGCTCTCGCTGTCTGAATAATGCCCACAAATGTAATATCATGGGAAGTTAATTTGTCAAACTTGATCTGAAGCTTCTCCATATTTCCGGATGTATTGTGTTCCTTTAAAATACCATAGGCAATTGTATTTTTTGCAGCCTCTTCTTTCGCCACTACACTTCCTGTTAACTGTTTTAACTGTTCTTTCTCAGATTCTTTTACTAAAGTTGTTCCATTGACAAGATACGCGCCTTCTGAAAATAACTGAATCATGTCTCTCTCCTCCTGCAATACTTTTTTCTAATTATTATATCATAATCTATAGCTTTCGAAAAGAAAAAAACTGACGAAAAATGTCGGATCGCAAAATCCGCCGTTTTCCGCCAGTTTTATCTTGTTAATCATACCGCTTCTAGATAAGCAGTAAATACACGGTTGCAATCGAAATAACAATCTGAATAATCGCAAAACGAAATACAGCCTGCGTATTCGACCATCCGATTTTCTTTCTCACATGATCATGCAGAGGCATCGTCGTATTTTTAAAAATATGGATTTTTAAAAATCGCAGCAATGCTACTTTAATCAATCCCAGTCCTCCGTCAATGATCAGCACGAATGCTACAAGAAGAAATAAAAACGGACTTCCTGTCTTTAATACTGCAATACTGATAAAAATTCCCATAGCACGGGACCCTGCATCTCCCATCATCAACCGGCTCGGAGTTGCATTGTACCATAGATATCCAAGAATGCAGACAACAAACAGTAAGATAATATATGAAAATTCCGCTCCGCTTCCCTTAATCTGATCAATAACATAAACCGTAACTAATGTGATAATCGTTAATGTTCCGGAAAGTCCATCTACACCGTCTGAACAGTTGGTCACATTAATTGCAGCCCAAACAAGAATGATTGTTAAAATAAAAAATACAATCGGATGAATATTGATTTCAATTCCCAGAGTCGCAATCTCAATTCTGGTAGAATTAAAGTGAATATAATTCACTGCCGCAACAGCAGCAACCAGAAAATCTAAAATTCCTTTTTTGTACTCTCCCCATGGCTCATCTGCCGCATCATCCATAAATCCTGTCAGCATCTCGATAAACACAAGAATCAGATAAATTGCCATCTCCATTGACAGCTCTCCAAACAAAAATGCTGCCAGCGTAAAAACAGAGATAAAAATAATTCCTGCTCCTCTTGGTTTTCCGGCAGACAATTTTCCATTGTGTGCAAACTCCCGCCCGATATCTTTTGGCAGATAATCATTTAATGCTGATGTAAGAATGCAAGTAAATGCAAATGCAAAAATGACTCCAATAAACGCCGTAATCGGTAAAACCTCTCCGGCAATTAAATTAATCATTGGTATTCCTCCTAAATTATCTTTTGATTTTCAAACACACTATAGTATAACACGGTTTCTAAATATTTCAATTCTAATTCATCAAATCCATAAAAATCATCTGCATATCTTCACTGATTTTTACTTTTTCTTTCCATTCACGATCTATCATGTGAAAATTCTCTGCTCTATGTAAAAAAGATAATAATCCGTCAAAATAATGCTGATAATTGTAAATAATCATTTTTTTCGGCTTCTCTGATTTTAAATATTTACTGCACAGGTCTGAAAATTCATCCAGAGTTCCCATTCCTCCCGGCAATACTACAAAAGCATCTGACAGTTCATCCATCTTTCTTTTTCTCCCTGCCATATCTTTTTCTTCATACAGCTTATTGCACTCTTCAAAGACATACGAAGATTTTTTAAATCCTTCCGGTATGACACCGATCACAGAAGCTCCTTCCTGTTTTGCACCGGAAGCCACCATGCCAAGAAGTCCTGATTTTCCACCACCGTATACCATTGTATGACCATGCTGCGCCAGTGCCTTTCCGAATTTCTCTCCCATTTTCAAAAATTTTTCATCTACATTCTCTGTCAGAGAACCAAATACACAAACTTTCATAATCTCGTCTTCCTTTCTCAGTCAATTTTCATAATTTTTATTCTGCTGCTGTCATCTCTTTAGAAATCGCCAGAAGCTCTTTTGATGCCTTTTCAATATCATCTGCTCCAAAAATCGCAGATACCACAGCAACGCCATCCACACGACTTCCTTTTAATTCCATAATATTATCTTTCTTAATTCCACCAATGGCTACAACCGGAATTGATACTTCTTCACAAATTCTTTGGATCTCTTCATAAGCCACTACGGATGCATCCGTTTTCGTTGCTGTCAGACAAACTGCCCCGACTCCCAGATAGTCAGCGCCTCCCTGTTCTGCCTTTCTGGCTTCTTCTACATTGTGAGCAGATACTCCGATGATCTTGTCCTCCCCAAGAATTCTTCTTGCCTCTTCGATCGGCATATCGTCCTGACCAATATGCACTCCATCGGCATCGGATAATCTGGCGATTTCCAGATTGTCATTAATCACAAACGGAACTTTATACTGATCCGCCAACGCTTTCATTTCTTTTGCCTCTGCCAGAAATTCTGCATCAGACAATTCTTTTTCTCTTAATTGCAGGAACGTAATTCCTCCTCTTAATGCGCTCTCTGTCTGTTCCATCAATGTCTGTTTTCCGGTCCATGCCCGGTCTGTTACAGCATATAACTGCATTGCTTCTTTATTTACTCTCAATTTTACTTCCTCTTTCCATCCATTCTGCATTCAAAAGGCTCATACCATCAATCAAAGACATTCTCATAGATGACGTTCCCTCGCTTTTTTCTTTTGCATATTCGCCACACAATCCCATAGCCGAAACTGCCGCAGTACACGCCTCGAGCACCTGATCCTGATTAGAACCAATGAAACCTGCGATAACTCCATCCAGCATACATCCGGTTCCGGTAATTCTGGACATTGCCGGATCTCCATTATAAACTGCATATGCCTGCTGTTTTCCGACAATCAAATCAATGGCTCCGGTGATCACAACAACTGCCCCTGTATTTCGAGACAACTCTCTCGCCATGGCAATCACATCATCGATATAATCCTCTGTTATGGCATCTGCCCGATCCGCATCTACTCCCATAGTAGTTCCACTGCCTTTACATAGGGTTTTGATCTCGGAAATATTTCCTCGAATTACAGAAAAGCGAATTTTCTGAAGCAGTTTCATCGCCATTTCAGTCCGAAACTTTGAAGCTCCGGCTCCAACCGGATCAAAAACTACCGGATGCCCCAACACATTGGCCTTCGCTCCCGCACGAAGCATTGACTGGATCGTTCTCTCATTCAGAGTTCCGATATTTAAAACAAGCGATGTACAGATACTTGTAATATCTTCTACCTCTTTTTCATCATCTGCCATAATCGGCGATGCCCCGGATGCCAAAATCATATTTGCCACGTCATTTACTGTCACATAATTGGTAATACAGTGAACCAGCGAAGGCGATTCCTGTATACGCCTTAAAATTTCCTGATAATTTATATGATTCATTTCTTTCCCTTCCTTCTTTTTTACGAATTATACCACAAACTACAGAAAAATGAAAAACTATCTTTTTCCTAAAATTTCTTTTTTCTGATTCACATCTTTTAAAAAAACGAATATTATACACTGTAAAGAAAATTTAGGAGGGTTTAACATGAGCGATTTAGCTGCAACAAGCTGCGGAAACTCTTGTGGTTCATCATTATTCGGAGGCAGCAACTGTCTGATTCTTTTATTATTACTCTGCTGCTGCGGAGGAGGAGAAGGATTTGGCGGCGGAAACGGATGCGAAAGCCTGATCTGGATCATTATCCTGTTTTGCTGCTGTGGAAACAACGGATTCGGCGGCGGAAACGGATGTGGATGCTAAGCATCAAAAAAACTGCAATTTCCCCGGGTGTCATAGATTTTTCTATGGCACCCCTTTGTGATTTTTAAATAATATAGCCGGTGACATTTGAAACGTCACCGGCT
>OBYP01000723.1_pt1 | contig 25209 bp, 23 predicted proteins | sample 1501461 | NCBI WGS metagenome assembly OBYP01 (sample SAMEA2580201, study PRJEB22360) | human gut metagenome | biome: human gut; feature: human-associated habitat; material: faeces | place: Denmark | collected 2008/2010 | reverse complement strand
CATTTCTTTTTATAGCAGACCCCCCCCCAGTGCGTTAACACTGGGGGGGTTGTAACCCTGCCGATTGGAAAATGGAAGGATCGAACTTCCAAGACGTTTCAATGAATCACTTAGCATCGGTATTCGTGATTCAAATCAAACGACTCTGTTCCACACAGTTTTCCTAATGGAAAATGAGAGGATCGAACTCTCATGATTTTTTCAAATCCCGCCCTTTGCGGTTCCCTGCTTGACTTTTTAAGGAGAAAAAATACTTCTTAATTACCATAACATCCATATCTTTCCTACGAATATAATATATCATATTGTTGTCACTTTGTAAATGATAATAATGTATTTTATAAAAACTTTATAATTCACATTATTTAATTCGGTTGAAGCCTCGTCCCTTTATGGGGCGGGGCAATTGACCACATCGACACATGATCCCGTCAAAACTACATCCCCCTACTGGATATGGTGATACACATTCAGGCAAAAAATAAGTGTGTAAGCTTTCCATTGTCAACCTACACACTTATTTTTTACAAATTAGTTTAGGCGAGAAAGCCCACGGTTTTAACCGTGGGATGAAAGCTGTTTCTGTGTATAATATAGTTGATTTTATACACAAATCATGTTATAATAAATACATGAAGAATCGATATAAACAAACAAAAACAACCGTATCACTGATCAATTATCATTTTGTGTTCTGTCCAAGATATCGCAGGAAGATCTTTCTGATCCCTGGAGTCGAAGACCGGTTTAAAGAACTGGTGCGTGATGTATGTATACAGAATGACATTGAAATCCTGGCAATGGAATGTCATAAGGACCATGTTCATTTGTTCGTGAGTGTACTGCCACAGTTATCTATCCCAGAGATCATGCGGATCATCAAAGGCAGGACTTCCCGTATATTAAGAGATGAGTTTCAGGAGCTCTCACGTATGCCAAATCTCTGGACACGTTCCTACTTTGTCAGCACGGCAGGAAATGTAAGTTCCGAAACGATCCAGTGGTATGTCGAGACACAGAAAACGAGGTATTAAATGCATACAGTTCAGTTACTCTTAAGACCAACTACATACGAAAGAGCAGAGATCGAGCGGAGATTTCACGCGGTCTCTCATATCCATAATGTCTGTGTGAAACGTATGCGCAGGCAGATCGCGCTTTTACTCAGAGATCAGGAGTATCAGGACTGGCGTGCTGAATATATCTTATTGAGCAAGATCGAAAAAATGTCCGAAGGTGAAACGCACCGGAAGAAAGAACTTTCTGATCATATGAAAAAACGGAGGATAGAACTTGGATTAAGCAGGTCGGAACTGGAGAAATACATCAAGGTGTGTGGACGACGTTACCGAAAACTCTTATCTTCTCAACAATTACAGGCGGAAGCCGGGAATGTATGGAGAAGTGTAGAGAAATTTCTGTTTTCCGATGGAAAGGAGATCCATTTTAAGAAATTTAGTAACTTTACAACGATCAGCGGGAAATCTAACAGTAATGGAATCTGTTATGACACCGAAACACAGCAGGTCCGCTGGCTTGGGTTACAAATGCAGTGCTATCTTCCAAAGAAAAGATCTGACAGGGAATATCTTTTAAGATCCATGGATCACAAGATATCTTATTGTATATTGAAACGGCAACTGTTTTCCAGTGGATGGAGATACTATATCATTCTCGTTCTGAAAGGAGACGCTCCATGTGAACATAAGAAAAAGGGATCTGGGAAGATGGGAATCGATCCTGGCGTATCCACTATTGCATGTGTGACAGATAAAGCATGTGTATTGGAGGAACTTGCCCCAGATGAAGACCGCTATAACGTTCAGATCCAGAAGATCCTTCAGAAAATGGATCGTTCTCGCAGAAAGAACAATCCTGATAACTATAATCCGGATGGTACGATCCGTAAGGGAAAGAAGACATGGAAGAACTCCAGAAACTACTACCGCCTGTTTCGCCGGCTGCGTGTTCTTTATCAGAAGAAGTCTTTGTATATATTAACGGCTCACAGAACACTGTGTAACAGACTGATCCAGATGACGGATCATATCCTTGTGGAAAAGATGAACTATAAAACGCTCCAGCGACGTTCCAAAAAGACCGAACGGCAGGAACGGGTATCGAACATTAAAAGATCAGATGGTTCCGTTATATCGGTCCATAAGTTTAAGAGAAAGAAGCGCTTCGGTCGGTCTTTGAACCGCAGGGCTCCATCCTTGTTTTTGACAGAATTAGAACGAAAAATCAAGGCCGCAGGAGGAACTTATAAAGAAGTAAACACAAAGACCTTTAAAGCCAGTCAGTATGACCATAGTACCGGGGAGTATACAAAAATCCCTTTGTCACAGCGTACGAAAGAGATCGAAGGTGTGGAAGTACAGAGAGATCTGTATTCTGCTTTCCTGATAAAAAACGCAGATGAGCGTCTGGAACATCCAGACAGAGAAAAATGTAACCGAGAATTTCACCAGTTTGTAAAAATGCAGGATCAGCTGATCCAGTCAATGAAAAAATCCGGAATTTCAATGAAACAATGTTTTGGTTTTTAAGATAAATCAAAATGGGGGCCGACATCACCCCATCGTCCTGGCAAGTAACATACGATATGCGAAAGCCGATAGGTCTGAATCCTGAAATCCGCAGCTATATCCAATCCTTTTTCTTGAAAGGAAAGGTGATCCTGCGTGCTGAATCTAAGGAATCCCACGGCCTTAGCCGTGGGAGGATGTCAAAAATCATATGGTTTTAACTTCAGACTGCGAAATTCCTTTGATTTTTGATATGCTGAAATTTCTACAATGTTATTTCCGATCTTCTCATGCCTTTTAAAAACAAATCGTCCGCGACTGTCTGTTTCTAAAGATGCTATTGAGAAATCCATATATCCATTTTCATTGTTTTTTTCGTACCATTCAGGAATAAATGTAATCCCAATAGAAACATTTGGTCTTGAATATCCTTGTATTGTATTACTATTTTTTGAGAAACGTTTCACAACTAACCCCTTAGTTAGCACGTATATTTTTTTCTTTTTTGAAAATTTCCATTTTCCGCGTTTCTTTTGATACAATCTAACATAAAATAACTTTCCGACTTTCTGCTTTGGAATCTTAACAGAAAACTTTCCTTTTTTGGAAACTTTAGATTTATAAATCTTTTTTCCAAGTTTAATTTTAACTAATCCTTTTTTAGTTGCAGTCCCCGTCACTTTTTTAGATGTATCATATACCTTTTGAACCTTTAATTTTTTGTTAGCTGCTTGAACAGTTCCCGTTGGAAATAAAAGACTTACACCTGAAAATGCAAGTATCAGTATTGTTAATACTTTCTTTCTCAACGCCACATTCATACCTCCTCACATACTTTATATTGTTATGTACTGTTACTATATTAACAGTACAACATATTTATAAAATTATGTCAAGTCTCGATCGCTTTCTTTTTTACAACAAAAAATCTTGCGTAGGAAAGGCTTCCTATGCAAGATTTTTATTAAAACAATCATTATTTAAAATTATTAATTGCTTTCACAATATAATTATATGTCTTCGGACAATTAGATTTCAAACGATTTCTTGAATTCTGACTAAAATAATAATCTCTAAAACATTCCGCAAAGTATTCTGATGAATTAGTTCTTCCATACTGCCCCATATCTTTTCCATAGCTAAACTTCATACAAATATCTGAATAAAATGCACGATATTTGGATTTTTCTGATGCAAAAATATTTTTGAATTCTGTACTATTAGCTACATTTCCTTCTTTATAATTAACATAATGTCCAATCTCATGAAGGAAAGAATAGTCTGTATTTCGCTTTAATTGAATTGTCTTATTACTAGATGAGAAAAATCCATCATTGCTCATTCCCGAATTTAATGTGACTTTGATATTGTCTTCGCGAAAAGCAGAAACAATCTTAAACGGCAAAGAATTATTTGAGAAAATCATATAATGCATAATATTTGGACTTCCACTTCGAATATAATTTGTGGTTGTTGTAGTAACGGAAATATCAGTTTTGACTGTTGTTGTTAAAGTTTTTTTATAATAAACCTTGGTTGTTGTTACAACTTTTTTTGTGTATGTCGTAACATCCTTTCCAGGGCCATGAGAATACTTTGTATCTGGTGTAGTAGTAATAGTTTTCTTTGTCAATTTATTTGCATAATTTTTTGACAATGCACTTTTTTTCGTGGTAGTTGTCGTTGGTTTTTTAGATGTCGTCTTTATAGTTTTCTGATATCCTACAAATACCTGTGGGTTTAAATCAAGTACAGGTGCGCCTACTTCTTCAACGGTACCTGGAATAGAACCCGTCACCGAGGCTGCTTTAACAGGTACTGTATTGGATCCGTTCATCGCTGCAGGGACCGCCACCATACCAAACATCATAGCAGCAGACATTCCCATCATCATTAGTTTCTTTGCATATCTCATGTTAAATTCCTCCTGATAATATATAATTCATTATTATCATTACGAGAACGATAATTTTATTGTTTAGTGAAAAAATAATATTATTTATAAATAATATTGGATACCACTCACATAGCCCTGATAGATTTCTAAAATTAAAGTTGATTTCTTATCCTTTGGATTTTCATAAGTCAAGGCTCCATCTGCATTATGATCCGGACTCCCCAATATGTTTTCCACGCACTCTCGTTCCATGCCAACGCAAATACCATCCAATGATACTTTTTCACTGGAAGTGCAAATACCGTAGATAACGCCCTGATCGAATAGGATCGTTAAGTTTTCATTCTCTGGCATAATTACCTTTCCTGTGGCATAATCTATAGATTCATATTCCAAGTATTTTTGAAGTTGATTCAATTGACATGGTAAACGAATTTTTTTCCCTCCATAAGAAATCCCTTTCTGAAATAGATCCGTTTTGTTCTTCAATTTTTGAGATTGAATCCTTTTTTCCAATTTTATTTCTGCCTCTTTGGCATATTCTGAGATACGTTGTTGAATCAAAACATATACAACAATACTTCCGATTGATCCCATGATAAACAAAATCAGACAAATGATCACTTTTAATTTTCTTTGATCCACGGCAACACCTCCATTTTTACTGAATTTCTTCCACGGTTGCACCATCGTTATAGATCTCCATTGTGTAAACCTTTTTGTCGCGAAACATGATAATAAAATATCGTCCTTCGGACCGGTGATTGGCGACATCGTCCGGATCTTTATACATCCATTCGTCTCCACTCGCCTCTGTTGGTTTACCTAACAACTTCAAAACTTTTTTCTGGCTCATACCGGCTTTGATTCCACCAACGGAGAGCTTTTTCCCATGAACTAATAACCCATACACATCAAAATCGCTTCCATTTTGGGGAATCTCATGCATTTCTCCCATATATCCAGTATTTAGATAAATTTCTGAACCATCTGTAAGTGTTAGTAAGCCACGAACTCTGTTTAAAGATCGAGTTGGAAGAGCCTTCTCAATCTCTGAATATTTACAAGGAAGTGATATATGTTTTCCTCGGTAGCTTACGGAATGATTCCAAATATTTTGTCTGGCACGATCTCTTGTTTCTTGAAGATGTTCCTGCGTACTTTTTGTTTTGGCATCTTTTTGATTTGAAGTCCGACTTATCCAGCGATAAGCACCAATCATTAAAATCATTCCAAGAAAAAATGAAATGATTATCATAAAAATTGACATTTTCTTGTAATCCATCCTTCCCTTCCTTTCTCTTATTTTCGGTAACTGAAAAACTGATTCTTATATTTCTTACGAAGCGCTGTGCTGTAATAGTAATCATTGTCACCGATGGTTGCATAAAACTTATAAACAGAACCGTCATAAGAATGCGATTGATATCCTTTTGCCCAAAATTCAATGACGCAAATTGGAATATTGCGTTTCCCATTTAAGGCATCTGTCACTGCTTGCTTTACAAATTTGGAAGGAACTCTGCGCCGATATGCTCCGGTATTATAAGCTGCATACCAACCGGATTTACAAACACCAACGAGTCCTTTTCCTTTCAAATTCGAAGCTCCAACTTCATTTTGATTGCACATAAATGAAATAACTGCCAATGCACCTTCATAATTTACGGAACATTCTTGTGCTACCACCTGACAAACAAATTGATAGTCTGACTTTGAAAGCTTATATTTGCGTCCAACCCCGCCGCCGGTTCCAGGCATATAGTATGTAACGCCTTTTCCTCGTTCCTTTAATTGAGATCTTTTCACATCACCGATCAAAGATATATGCATCGGATCTTTGACACTGCGCCATTCTCCACCCCAAGAAAGCGTATATTTATAAGCAATCTTTTGCAAAGGAGAACCTTTATAAATAATTTCATACTTCTTTTGAGAATTTTTCATTTTTTCCCAAACTGATTTGGTACAAACTTTCTGTCCATATCCGTTTCCATACCCATTCACAGAGGAACTCCAATTGATATCCATGGTAGAGCCGAAAGAATGTGCTGAAATAGATCCTCCGGACGTATTCATGCGATAGGCATATCCTCCAAGTTCATGGATGACAATTTGAGAATCATCTGAGTACACCGCATTAAAAAAGCTAATCCAAAAATTCTTTAGTGCTTTATTGATAACGACCTTTTTCTTTTTGGTCACCTTTTTTAAGCTGCTAGTCCCAGGAGATTTCCAATCCCACACTTTTACGGTAATGGTTGTCATTCGACCATCCATCCTGCTTTTACTGCATTGTGACATTCCCGGTTTTACCGCGGTATCGATTCCCGTTAGGAGTTTCCAAAGCTGACGATCGGACAACTGTGTGATTTTTTTTACATCCTTTGCTTCAGAACCAAACCCACCATAATTCCCCCAATCATCCGTGTCGGCTCCCATATCTTCCAAAGAAACTTCTCCATTGTAGTCACTATCTAAAAAGACTTTTAAGAGTTCCGCTTGCTGATCACAAGTTTCAATTTCATCTTTCGTAAGCTTTAGATATTTTGCGAATGCATGATCACCTCGATAAGAAATGGTATACCGGGAAGATTTTTTTACAGTCAACTTTGTAACTTTCAGCAACTTTGCATCTTCCACAAAAGAAAGGAATTGTTTGATATTGGCTTTATCAAGCGCTTTCTTTTCTTCCTTCTTGGTTACCTCATCCTTTTCCTTCTCTTTTTTCTTCTCCCTAGATGGCAATGAGTTCACGGCAGGTGTCGTAGATATGGTAGCTGTGGTAGATTGTCCACCATTTGGAAACACTTGCGTTCCAGAGCCACCCGAAGTAGTCGTCGTTGTGGTATTTCCACCACTTGGAAATGCTTGTGTTCCAGAACCACCCGAAGGAACGGCACTGACTTGCCTTAAGGATCTGCCCAAAGCACCAGAATGAACTTGCGTTCCTTTTGCTTTCATAACGGAAGTTTCCTTATTTTTAGATTCCTGTTCCGATGAATTCTTCCAATCAGATTTTAATTGACGTTCCTTGCCATCCTTTGATGGCTTCTCCTGATCAGACTCTGGTTGTTTTTTCTTTTCATCCTCTAATTGCTTCTTATTGGACTCCGATTGCTTTTTTGGCTGTTTGGTTGCAAGGGAATTTGCTTTTTTTAGAGCAGCCTCTTTCTTGTCATACCAGGTAGAGTAATATGCCATATATTTACAGACATCATATTTTCCGGTAATGGTCACCTCACTATCTCCGCATTTTTTCATTGCCGCATCTATTTCATCTTGGAATTCATCTGCCAACTTTTCTTCAAAGTATTCATATTGTTTTTTAATAAAGTTTTCATCATCTGCGTCAGAGCCTACCAAATTTTCAAAAATAATCGATGGGAGCATTCCAAGGATTAAAATTGGAACCATTAGGAGGGATACTAAGAAAATAAGGAATGCTCGAATTCCATTTTTCACGTTTCACATCCTCCTTTTATATTTCATCGTAAATGGATTGCATCATGCTTGAAAACTTCGGAGCGCTTGCCTGGTTCACATATAGTTCTTCTCCACCAAAATAAATTTTTTGATAATCTTCAGAATGAAAGTCTGATCCGATAGTGTTCACACCTTCCGCCTGCATTTCAGCAAAACGTTCTTGGGATACCATTTCAACAGATTCTCCATCAAAGTTTCCATGAATACCGCCTTGTCCATCACTGGATATATCCCTGAAACTAGCCAGTTTTGTTCCATTATTGGATAAAATATCCACCCCATCACTGGTATTTGGAATTGGAACAACTTGTCCAGATGGACCTAACGCACCCATCAAAGAATTTCTTGCCGCATTTCCCTTCAATTTCTGATTCAGAGATTTGCGAACCCCAGCATGAATCGAACTTTTTGGATCAAAAATATCATTTTTTCCATTTCCTTGATTGCGATTCGGTCCAAGGTACTGATTATCAGCAGTTGGACTACTTTTTCCAGAACCACGATTTATCCCGGTTGGATCCCAGTTTGCACGATCTTCTCCCAAAGGTGCTGCTTCCTGATTTGAATATCCTTTGGACATTTCTTCATTTTTTCCGCCTTTTTTCTCATCCGATGGTGATCCATCCCCATTATTGAAACCTGACTTTCCATCAAAAAATAGATTTTTCTTTGATCCATAGTTATGTTTATCATCTCTGGAGCCTGACTTTTTACCGGGAAATGGATTTTTCTTTGATCCGGAATTTCCTTTATCATCTGTCCCTGCACCGGTAGAAGAAAATCCTTTTGCTAATCCATGACGAATTCCTGTCACGCTTCGAGCAGCCCTTACGCCATTATTGATTCCATTTGCAACCTTTCCAATGAAAGATCTTCCGGCAACTCCGGATACTCCGATTCCCAATTCTCGAACATATTGGCTTGTACTCAGTCCAATCTGAAAGAAATATCCAATCATCAAACACCATACAATCGCAGATGAAAAAGATGTAAACTTATCAGCGACTGGTGCGGAAAACCCTCCCGTGATTACCCCACTACGTCCAAAAATTTCACCAATTTTTCCGGCAGAAATACTTGATATTTTAGGTGCATGAATATGCGTAACCGCTTCCATTCCTACCCGCCAAAACCATAAATTCAAATATAAAATCATAATTTGACCAATTAAGACCCCTAGATATCTCTTAAAAATTCCCTCTGTGGATTTTGAAGCAATGCAAGCTGCCGGTAAACAAATCAGAGAACCAAAGAAACCTAAAAGGATATAATTCTTAATTCCATACGCAACAAGTTTGCATAATGTATAGACGACATAAATACTAAAAATAATCGCAATCACGCGAATCACGATTCCAACACCATTCACATCTTGGAAGGCTTGTGATACGGCATTATCAGCTTTGAACGCTTTGACAATTGCATTGTAAGTCTTGCTTGCCAAATGGGTATTCTTGCTAGCAGTCTTTAATTTCACACCTTGAAGATCTGCAAATAACGTATTTCCATACGCCAGTAAGATTCCAAGAAACTGTCTTGCAAACATTACCAGAAACAACGCCAAAAACGATCGAATCAACAGCTGTCCTGGATTTTCATAATCTTGTTGAGTTGGGTTTAAGCATTTTAGAATCTGTATCAGAAAAATTACAATCACAAGTCCGATGGACGCACCAAGAATTGCAGTGTATAAAGATTTTGCACCTGGAAATACAGATTCAAAAATTGTAAGATTAATTGAAAATATATTCTGACAAGCCATAATAACAATATCAAAGCCTGTTGTGATCAAATCAATTAGATGTTCAATGAGGGAATCAAATAATTTCCCTATCATACTTCATCCCCTTTCTTAATATAAAGCCCCCTAATTTTAGGGGGCCGTTTATAGTTTTGAGAGGCATTCACTATTCGGTACCCATTGGTCTAATAGGACTATCCCAACCTACCATTCGGTATTTACGCTGGGCATGTTAAAATGATACCCATTTTCCACCGCCCGCATCTTCCAAAAGGTTGATAATCCATTCAATGATTGCCGGAGCAAAGTACACAGCGATTACAATAGCAACAGTTATACCTGCTGCTTTTAACGACATAGCCACAGCCCTTGGATCTTTAATATTAAATAGCAAAAAGAATGCAATGATGGATAATACAACAACTGAAACCGGTTTTACAATTTCTTTAATCAAATCGTAAATACCTTTTGATCCATCACCTACACCATCTGTAATCGTTTTGGCATCCGCAGATGCAATACATGGCAATAAAGCACAAACAGCAATGCATATAAGCAAAACGAACATAATTGTTTCAGAATTTTGTCTGGCAAAGGTTCGCACGTTTGTGCCAATTTGATTCAAATTCATCTCTTTCTTCAAAAAAATAACCTACCTTTCTTGATTGATCCTATTGAAAAAATAAAAGTTTCTTTGACTTCTTTTCTTTATCATACTTCTTTTATTTTTTTCTTTGTTATTATAAGCGTTTCGATAGTTATTAAATCCAAAAAAAAAGCAAACTGCTTTCTTGATTGGTAATAAAATTGAAAAAATAAGAGTTTTTGACCGCCTCTCTTTGTCATACCGCTTTTATTCTTATAGACTATTATAATCGCTTTAATAATAACTAAATATATATTATCACACTTTCGAAAAACAGGCAATAGATTAAAAAAACCGAGGATCAAAAAATGATTCCTCGGCAAAAATATTAATCTTTATAATTTTTAACATGCTCAGTTAGTGAACTACCCACGAGCTAAAGCTCGTTGGGCTTCTTGTTTCATCGTCCTCGTAACCTACTAACTCCACAAGCGTAAATTCCGACAGTCCCTGCCGTACTAAGTATTATTTATACTACATCTAATAATCTCAATCCTTCATTGAGAATATTAATTGCAGCGTTGATATCTCTATCATGGATAACTCCACATTGAGGACATATCCATTGTCTAACAGCTAAGTCTTTAGTTTCTGCGTTGATATAACCACATATATTGCAAGGTTGGCTTGATTTTGTAAATCTTCCAATCTTGATATACTGACGATTATTCCAATCGGACTTACAACTTATCTGTCTTGTTAATTCATACCACCCACAATCAGAAATTGCCTTAGCAAGATTACGATTCTTCACCATATTACTTACAGATAAATCCTCAGAAACTATCACTTGGTTTTCGCTGATAAGCTTATAAGAAATTTTATGTAAGTTATCAATTCTGATATTGTGGATCTTTTCATGTATTCTTGCTACTTTTATTCTCTGTTTGTTCCGATTCTTACTACCTTTGATTTTACGAGATAATTTTCTTTGCTCTTTTGCTAGTTTATCTTCATATTTTTTAGTGGTGCGAATATTATCAAATTTTTCTCCATCGGAAGTGATAAGTAAATCTTTAACACCTAAGTCAATACCGATCATACAACCAGTAGACTCCATTGGAATATGCTCTGTTTCTACAAGAATTGATACAAAATATTTTCCAGACGGTACTTGTGAAATTGTTGCTGATTTAATCTGACCTGTAAATTCTCTATGAATCTTTGCTTTAGTCCATTTAAGTTTCGGAAGTTTAATCTTGTCATTCTCAAATGATACTTCGATGTTGTTGTTAGTAAAATTAGTAGAATATGACTTTTTATTATCTCGTTTAGACTTGAACTTTGGAAAACCTGTATGCTCTTTGAAAAATTTCTGATATGCTGAATCCATATGATATACAGCATTCGTCAATGCAAACTTGTCTACTTTCTTTAACCATTCATATTCTTTTTTTAGAACTTGATTGACATAGTTGTTACAAGAAGTTTTGTTCATGCTTTCTTTGAACTGCTCATATCTTTCTTTTCTATGAGACAATGTCTGATTATATACAAATCTGCAACATCCGAAAGTCTTTTGAATTTGTTCTTCTTGCTGTTTATTAGGATATAATCTGTATTTATAGGCTTTAAACATTTATTTATCACCTCACTTTCGTTTGTATATTCTCTGTTTTGTATGGCTCTTTACCCATCAGCTAAAGCTAATGGGATTTCGAGCCTAGTCATTCTTTCAATGGTCGAGAAGCTGACCCATGAGCTTATGGTTCTGCTGCATGGACATAGGTTCGATAATTGTCTCCTTCATAACTGCAAGTCACAAAAGTAAACATCTTCTTTCCGTCAGCAGGACGAGAAAGCTTAACTTCACTTTTTTTACGCATCATTTCTTTATAATTTTGGAACTCTGCTTGTTTTGAAAATGTAATTGGAAAAGACAATTCTTCTCGTTGAGCATATACAGAAAAAGCATGAAGCTGATATGTTTTTTGTGGTGTATAAAAATAAATGGAATGTTTTTTAGCAAAGGTAGAAGACCGGAATTTCATCAAGTCTGCAAACATTGAGCCATTGCGCATATGATGTCCATAGATTAATAGATTCTGACTGCTTTTCATATCACAATCGGAATTCATAAAAATACAACCACCATAAGCATAGGTTTTACGAAACGTCTGATGCAAATATTCTTCGTTGTTCTTACCCTGCACCACAGGATAATCAATCTTTGTTCCCTTCACAAAGATCCATCCTACCAGATCAGGATTTTCCTTTTTCAAACGTTCCCAAGGGATACGTTTTCCCTGTTTTTCTTTTCTGACTTCCTCATAAATCCGATTGAGGGAGTTATCATCTTTGATACGCCTTTGAACATGATATCCAAAATGCAACCCTCCAATGATACAAGCAAACAACAAGATATCTAGCAGAAAGCATTTAATTTTTTTCACAGTGAAATCCTTTTCTGTAATTCCAGCGTTACAAAACGATCTTGCAAAGATAACGATGAATCTTCCGTACGAAAATAAAGAATGTATGAAAATCCTTCCATTACTTCCGGTTCTTTCACCAATTTTCGAAAAATGTCTTTTTGCATCAAACGAAGTGTTAATACTGCCCCATCTTCTGTACAAAAATCAACTGTACAATGATTCAACAAACGATTGGCTGCTTTCGTTGCAATGCCTTCGTTATAAATTTTGGAAACGGTGACCGGCATCGCTTCATAGTTCCCATTCTCATATTCTTCTTTTAATAGTTTTGAGAGTTTCCTGAAATAGATAAACCCCAAACATATCACAAGATAAAATGCTTCTCGAAAAATGATAAAACTTAAAACGCCGGCTAGCAAACACCCATAAGAAATTAAGTTCAATTTTTTTATCTGATAATCCATATAAAAACACCCAAATCTTATTAAGAGAAAATATCTAATATTAAACCAATCGCATTTTCTTTTCTATCCGTTCCTCGCGCATGAGTAAAACTTGTAACTAGGAATCGAACACGATCTCCAACACAAGGAACTTTAATATTGGTACGAACTTCATAGGCTGTTGCATTTGCTCCATTGTCAAGTGCGATAAAGTATGGTGAATTTTCTGCAACTCCAATGATGGTTCCAATGCATTTATCTCCATTTGACAGGCGATTCAACACTTTTTCTACTCGATTTTCCTTCAAACATTTTGCATCTAGAGAAACTTCTGTAGGTTTCCCATCTTTCATCCTGATTTTCTTAACACGAGCAATAAAGCGATCTCCCATCTTAAAATGATCACGTAAGCTTAATACCCATTCATACATCAGATCTTCTCTTGTCATTCGCACATCAAATCCCTGTGCATCTACATACAAAGAGGTTCCATACTTAGAAATTGCTTCGACTCGAACTTCTAAATCCATACCTTCATGAATGATTGGATTTTCCCCGCAATAATAACGATCAATCTTTGCTTCCTTTGCAGCTTTTACGCTTCCAGAAAACGCATATTCTACAAATGGAGTTTCCTCCAATTCTGTTTTTTCAACATGAGTCACAATAAAGGATACATCGCTTCCTAACATATTTTCAGCCAATCGAACCAATACCAGAGAATCTTTCTTTTCTTCATCATCATCCAGGAAATGAATTCCCATTTCACTCAAAGGAATAACGACTTCAATTCCTTTATACATAACGGTACATCGCAAACGATCTTCCTCTCCAATGATATCTACTAATCTGCCATCTAAAATTCTTCGTCGTTTCATAGAGGTAACTAATTCTACAATTTCTTTTTTCTCTTCTGCTGCATTTGTCGTTCTTTCGGTTCCATCAATATATAAGATATCACTCATAATTCAACCTTCCTTTACTCTTTCTAACTTTATATTTCTTCATTTTTCTATTCTCTTCAGTAGACCAAAATCTTCGGGGTTTATAAAATTATTTCCAGTTGACGGTAACTGTCTGCTTGGAAGATGTGAAGTTTTTCCAATGTCTTATAAATTTTTCACTGGAATCGTCCTTCACAACCTTGAGCAGCCAGTTACCTAAATCATTACCGACCCTTTCGATTTTGGTCTAGGCGCCCATCGGATTTCGGTCTTGGAATTCCTTTATGTTTTGCACCGATGGGCGCAGTTTCCCCATGTTTTTCATATGGACAAAATTGTTCAAAAAATAAAAAACATGCAAAATAAGGATTTAAGTGATTGGCACGTCCTCACTTCTCGCCCTTTCGAACGATACTATTCCTTCTCCCCCTTCCATTCACACCGGCCTATTATGGAAACGTGTACATCCTTTTCCCTTGAAATCTTTAACCTGACATTCTATCTTATCAAAGAGCTTTCTTTGACTTAGGCTTATGAGGTTTTGTTTCATATCTTAACCCCTTACGCAAGTACAATTGGATCAATTGTACCAACGGCAGACTTTCCGAAATCGGCTCTGCGGACCCGACAGTTTATAGAGATGCCTTCACGCTCTGGGTATCAGGCTTCACCGATGCCTTATCCTGACCCTTCCCTGTATCAGCTTGACAGGTCGCTGCACTCCAAATCGATACCGTTCTCGGAGTGCTGATTTGTCGCAAGCATAAGCTTTACGGAACAGTTTATTCATTTCTTTCGGCACGCTATTACCTTCCAATACGCTGGCAAATCCGCCTGGTCGTTGTTTGATTTTGCCAAATAAGAGTCGATCTTATTGCCATTCTCTCAACAAAAAGAGTCGAAGGAAAAGAATATGTAGAATGTGACAAGTCACTTTTCCTTCTTAAATTTTCCCCCTCCTTCCCTTGCAATTACATTTTTTTACTTTTTATCACTTATAAAGTGATTGCTTGCGACTATTCTAACATTTTAGGAGATAAGTTTCAAGCCTGACGGCTTTTCTTTTTAAAAATTTTATATATTGCGATTAAAAGCACAAGAATATGCCATTTTTACCTTTAATTAAAATTAATTTTAATTATAATTGAAATTAATTGACGTTCTAACAGATATTGCTTATAATAAAAACAAGAAAAAAATCGTTACAAAATTGATGAATGATAGAAAATAGATGGTAAAGATTTTTTTATGCTCACTATACATTCCAAAAAAATAGAAACGAGGTGACTACAATGAATGCTGACTTAACCCGATATTATAATCCAGATGAATGGAAACAATTTGAAGATATGGTTGATTTAAAGACCTTTTTAATTCATATGGATAAAGAACAACGAAAAAATCGAAAACAGTTCTTTGATGAATTTTTGAAAACTCATACATCGTTTCAACGGTTGGATGGAAAGGATGAGAACGCGATACGAGTTTATTATCGCAATAAAGACCTAAAATTACATGAAGTATATGATCTGATGGAAGCATATGGACATCCATTGGACATCTGGCTGCATATAAAAGAAGACGAACGATTGGAACACTTTTTAAACACCTATTCAAAAAACAATGACCTTTTCGACAAACTCATTATGTATGCAAATATTAGAGAAATATCTACGCAATTGATCGCAGAGAGAACTGGATACGCAACAAGCATGATTCGAAAAATTATGACAAGACGTGAAGATTTGTCTGCCATCCACGGAGAAAATCTATTGATTTCCTCAACAGTCATCCCCTTTGTCAAGGATCTTTCTATGGATGAATGCTCTCTTTCTTTTTTGGCAAAGATGAATGAAGAAGATTGGCAAGCCTTTGAAGAATACAAAAAAACAACCGGAGGCTGCAAATATATAGATCATTTCACAAAACAATGTGTAAATTCTTTAAAACGTTCAAAATCACGGAAAAGTAATAAAAAAGCAATGGCACAAATACGCGGGGAAGGAGGAAACATATGAAGTTGGATTACCGAACCATAGATTTTGATGACTTATATGAAGCAAAAGCTGCACTGTGTATCATACTCAAAGAGCAACCACAGGCAGAAGATGATATTGTAAGTCGATTACGATTAACTACGGATCGAAGAGAAAAAATTTTCCAGGAAGCAAATTCTCTGGATGATATTTTTACCATCAAAGATCCCCATTATCGGGAATTAAAAGAATTGTACCGGATTGCAGGCTATTCCCTGGTAGATCGTTTAATTATTGCAAAAGATCGGGAACTAGAGGATTTCATAAATGATTATGTGGAAGATGGAGATTTTTTTAACAAATTAGAGCTATATCGTAAAATTAAAGGAATCCCTTACTCTGTCATCGCAAAACGGCTCGGAATTTCCCCTCCATATGCAAGAATGCTTTTTTATAACTCAGCTGAAAAACAATATGGATTTTCAACGGCATATATCCATGCATTCTTTGGTCAAAACAATGATCGAGCACGGAATACGAACTTACTGCTACCCTGCAATGTAGTAATAGAGTCAATCCAACAGTATGATTTAGGAAAATTAGATATTAGTTTTTCCTGCAACATTCCTTCGAAGCTTGCAAAAACATTGCAGTATTCAGAAGAATATGAAAAATTAACTCAAAAATATCGCAGATTGACTGAAAATAAGGAAAAGTTTATAAAACGATTCGAAAAATAGACAAAAAAAGAAATCTCCCAAAAGTCAGACAAAAGAATTCTAACGATTGGGAGATTTTTTCTTACCAGAAGTATTAATTCTGGTTTTTATCGAAAAAAATTTCTAAACATTTTGTATCACAAGATGGATAATCCGCTTCAATATTGGAGAGAAATTTCTTCATAAATTTCTTAGCTTCAGATATTTCAGGTTTTATCTTTATCAGCAAGCGCAACGCATCCATTGCTTCCAAAAAATCTTTTTCTGTAAACTCATATTCCTCAGAAAAAACATATTGATAAGTTTCCATTTCCTTTTTCACTGTTTGAAAATCCAACAAACTAAGAATCCAAAATGCATCCGTAAGATTGCTTACGGAGAAATTACACCAACTCATGGTAAGAAATTCCGAAAGCATCCCAGCTTCTCCCTCTAAAGGTGCAATCCACTCTTTGATCTTGGCTTTTACAAGATCCAGTTTTTTCGGGTACATCATCAAATCAAGATTGATTCGACGGATGTCAGGAACTTGTTGTAAAAAACAAGACGTAACGATGAAACTGTCAAAAATACAATTGATTCGTATCAATTCTCCACGCTCTCTGTCTAAAAATAACCAAACATTTTCTCTGAAAAAATCTGTGGGATCAAGAAAATCAAGTTCTAAAAGAACTTTCAGTTTTTCTTTTTCTTGTTCCGTAAATTCATTTTGTTTCATATCTAAAAACATTATTTTCTTTTTCCTTTCGTTTTTTCTCTTATCTCAATGATAGCAATGCATCATAATTCGCTTTGGAAAATCCATCAAAAGAATCCTCTTCGTGCTCTGGTTCGTCTTCTTCCGCCTCTCCTAATTCATTCTCCAAAGATTCCATTGGTGTTTTTTTCAATGGTTCTACTGGCAATTTTTCCAAAGATTCTGTGACCGATGGTGGCACATCTGCTTTCTCAACCATTTTGGATTCTTCTATTGTCTGTTGGTTTGTAAAAACAGGCATCGATGTGCCAAGCATAGAACGAATTTTTTCTAAGCGAATACCTTCAGCCATTAATACTGCTTCTGTTAGAAAAGAGGTCGCAGCATTCTTCCCCTTTTCCATCAGAATAGTATATGCCAATGCTTCTTTCTCATTGGACATATCAAACGTAAAAGATTTCCTTTTCTTTTCACTCATAATACATTACAAGACACCTTGCCCCGTTCTACTCCCTCCTTTCCGGAACCTATTTTTGTTTCTTTTTGAGTTTTTGGAAATCGCGGTATTGCGCCTCATACCCAAGGCAATTTGCATGAATATCTTCAACAAACCGAAACTTCCCAATCAGTTTTGTCTTATTTTTAAATTGTTCAATATATTTTTGCAAAAGCAAAGAACCTCCACCAATGAAAACGGTACAATAAGTTCTAAGATCGATCCCGTCCTCTCGTAACTGTCGAACAATTTTATCAATATGATTCATGGCTTCTTCATTAATGATAGCTTTGATATCGGACAAAAAGTCACTGTCAAGATTCAAGTCAAAATCATTTAGGATGACAGAATCAATATCTTTTTCATTTAGAAGGAAATCATAATTTTCATTTACACTATAAATAATTTTATTATAGAGCGGGATAACTCCCATTTCTAAAGTTTTCGATTCTTCTACACGAATTCTTCCATTGATCAGTTTCACGTAGTCAGCAGTAAATCCTCCAACGTCGATCAATAAAAGTTTTTCCTCTTGAAAAAGAGAAGGATCTGTCACAATCGCAGAATATCCCTGAACAAATGTCATGACATGATCAATTCGTATCTTTAGTGGATGCCCGTTATAAGTAAAGGAAATGATATCACGTTTTCGATAAAAATCTTCAAATTCCTGATATTGGTTCCCATAATGTCCCAATGGCAAACCTAACAGCAATGTAATTGAGCGGGTTTCATTTGGATTTGAATTCGGATATGCTTTTAAAATCTCTTTTCCAATCGCAAATAAGGTTAAAAGGAAGAAATTTTCATCGGTAAATTTCTTTCTTGTATATTTAATTCTTTGATCTGACAAAGAATAATACATTCCCTGATATTGCATTACTTCACTTGTTAAAGCTGGTGGTACATTACTCTGTGTTAGTCCAGAGGTAAAAATAAAATGTCGGGTTTTAAACTGTTTGTTTCCAGTATCAACAGAAATAATCATATTCTTCACGCCTTTCTTTATAAAAATTAGAATAGTTTTTAAAGTACAATTTTATTATAGCAATGTGCTATTTTAAGTTTCAATAAAAGGGGGGCTGTTTTTTTTGCAGCATCATAATGAGATGAGCCGTACCCTATTTTAAATAATCATATTGATAGCGATAGTGATCGCGTGTTTTTGAAAAAAATCGTAGAAAAAAAGACCTCTACACTATTTTACTCTAGTATAGAAGCCTTTTTATCTGCACCTTATCTCTCTGGCAACTCTCATAAAGGAAGGGGACTTCTCTTGACAGTTGTTAAATGCCAAAAGTAATCATCAATCCCTTTGTAGGAGTAGATTTTTAAAGTAGAATCTTCTTGAGGAAGCTTTAGATAATCTTTTCCATAAGGCATTCGAAAGTGTGTACTTTCGCCTGTACCTGTATGAATAAGAGAATACTCCATATCCTCTTTTCGCTTATCCCAAATCAAAGGCTCCGGAATTGTAAGAATCCCTTCTGAATTCACAGCAAACGTATCATACGATTGTGTTCCTCCAAGACTACACGAAAAATATTCTCCAAGTGTCTGACAAAATATTTTATAGGTATCTCCTGTTTTTAAGAGAGTTTCTCCATCTTTTTTGACCCATTTGATTTCCACAGCGTTCCAATTATAAGGAATCACCGTAAGTCCTTCTTCTTCTCCAATTTGATATATCTTTTGTAAAGATTTAAAAACATTGGAATTTTTGTATTTATCCATATCCAATGCCTCATAAACCACCTGACAACCGCAATTTCTCAACTCCTGAAATAAAGATCTTACAGAATTATATTGCGTCACTCCAGCAATACATACAAAAGATAGAGGAAGACCCAGTCGTTTACTTAACAAATGTGCTACCGTTCCTTTCAGCCCACCCTCTGTTAACACAACTTTTTCTGCAAGTGGATCGCCAACATAGTGAATCGGTGAACCGGAAGAACAACCATATTCTTTATTGACCGAAGAAAACCATATATATTTTTGGCTTGAATGAAACGGAAGATCAGATCGAATTTGCATACCTACGATAAACCCCTCCTTGTTCATATATGGAACTAAAATTCCACTTCGATTGCCAAAATTCATCTTCCATCCGCCAGGTTCTTCATAATAAAACCCCGGGACTCCATTAAAATTACATCCAAATCGTAAAAGAGCCTCAACAATCGCTTGTTGATTAATGGTCGGGACACTACGAAAACGTTCTCCTTCAATTTCTTCTTCTGTTAATCCTCTGGCCATTAAAAGGCTTTTATGAGTATCTGTCAGTTCCAAAATATTTAGAAGCGTATTGTATGTCCGATGCAAGTTTACAATATTGGTTAATTCACATGTGTGAAGATGTTTTCCTTTCCCTTTTGTAATTGGATAATTTTGTTTCTCTTCTCTGCAATTAATTGCCTGCTGCCTTGGATTTTCTATATTTAGATATCTGCATATGTCACGGTAAGCTTCCTTTCTAGCATCTACTCCCTCCATATGATTCATGGCGATATAGAAATCTAAGATTCCGCCCCCGTGAGAGCATCTTGGACAATTCCAAACCCCCTTTTCACTATGGATATGAAGCGTCCCTTTTCCGCCACAAAATGGACAATTTGCATAAATTGCAGGTCCAGTGGTTGGTGTTCTCGTTTCGATAGGAAACATAGCAACCACTTCTTCGATATTAAATGGTAAGCAACATGACATTTTTTTCTCCTTTCATTGCGAATGGTCGTTCTACTTTCTTTGATTTAGATATGCTTTACAAATAGAGAGTGTATTCGCATCTGTTTCCGGATATAAGCCAGCAGCAGTATCTTGAATCCATGCCATATCTCCAAACGTAATCGGATTACGCAATGGCTGATCTTTCCATTTACCGGAAGTCAATATTTGATTTTCCAAACTTTCATCCGCTGTAGCAGCCATTGCCCTTGGTTGGTCTGATTGACTTGGAATCATTTCTTGTGTTGCCTGCCCTACATGACATTCCTCTTTTTTGCTTAAAAGTGCCTCTGGATTTTCCATGCTTAAAGTTTGCTGTGTAGCAACCGATGTAGAAGACATGGTTGACATATTCTTTTGATTTTCATAGGACGAATTCTCATTTTCTGCAACTCCCTTTAATACCTGATCCATGCTGAGTGCCGCCTCTTCTTTTGGTGTCAATACACCTTCTGGAACAATATCCTTTGGAATTTCTCCATCAATGGTATCTGTTGCTGCAATATCATATGCTAATGTAATTAAATACCGGCGATAATATGTCATACATGCTCCGGCTTGTTGAATCGGTGATTCAAAGCTGTTTGCATTAAACATGTTCGCTGGCACCGGTGCATAAAATATCATAGCAGGATCTTTCGCACGAGGATCCAACAAATCATATAAGTAGATCTTTGGAAGTTCATTTGGAAACTGGTCAAAACTTATGATATCCGTGATACCATAAGTAAGTTTCAATGGATCCAGAATTTTTTTAATGGATGCTAGGTCTGCAAATTTAAATTTGTTCTCTCCAACAGATCCATTGGTTTCCTTTGAAATATTTTCTGTCAACTCATTAATTAGCATCTGTCTTCTCATTAAAAATGACATTCCTTCAATTTCTTTTTTCATTTTATATTCTCCTTTTTCTTTACTTCTTGATAGTTTTGATACTCTATTAGGATGAAATCCTTAAGCGATGTTTCTCTTACCACGGTAAAATCATCTCGAACTGCAGATAAAAAAGCTGCATATTCTCCGACAAAAATAACTCCTTTTTTTGCTCTTGTTACTGCAGTATAAAGCAATTGCCTAGATAACATTCCACGAAAGCTACGCAAAATCGGAATAATAACCCAGTCATATTCGCTGCCCTGACTTTTATGGATCGTTGTTGCATAAGCCAATGATAAGGATCCCATTTCACTTTTGTCATAGGAAACTCCCGTAACATCATTAAAAAGTGCCTGGATTCGATTCTTTTCAACATTTGTAATGATTCCAATATCACCGTTTGCTAATTCCTCATGTGTTTGATTGCTGCTTTCCATGATCTTATCATTCTGATAAAACTTTGTTCCATGATGAAGGATATAAGGTCCACGTCCTACATAAATATTGGCAATTTGTTGCAATTTCTTATTGAGTGCATCCACCGAAGTATGTCGAATTGAACCGTTCTTCCCTGATTTTTCTTTTCGAAAGGGTGTCAAAATCTGTACCTGATGATAAGAATTTTTTTGCAAAAGATTTCCGTAAACTCCGAGAATCTTTTTCACAGTTTCTGCCTCAACATCTTCTGCACCAGACGTTTCTACCAGCATAAAATCTGATTGATTCCAACAGACATCTGTTTCTCCCCTATTAATTAATTGGGCATTGCATGAAATCAGACTTCCTACACTTTGACGAAATACATGCTTTAATCTCACAATGGGAATGATTTCTGAATCAATCATGTCACGAAATACATTCCCTGATTGCACCGATGGCAATTGGTCTGGATCACCGATCATGATTAACTGCGTTCCCTTTTTCATTGCTTTTAAAAGACACATGAACACCATGGTATCCACCATGGAAAATTCATCTACAAAAATAATATCTGCATGAAGAGAAGATTCCCCTTGATATTCTAAGAGATCATCTACTCCAAATAATCGAATTGCAGAATGAATCGTATGTGCTTGATGATAACCGGTCGATTCCGCCATTCTTCTTGCGGCTCTTCCAGTTGGAGCAAGTAAAGCAATCTTCTTTTCCGGACGCAAAATCTGCATAAGATGAATCATAAACTTTTCTATGGTCGTTTTGCCAGTTCCCGGACCGCCTGTAACAATCAGAAACTTTTTTCTTTGTGCTGCTATCACCGCATCTTTTTGCTCTTGACTTAACAATAAATTTGTTTCGTCCATGTATTCCTGAATGAGATGATCCATAACGGTTAACTCCGCTTCTTTGGAAACTCCAAAACGCCCCTCCAATTCCTTCATCTTTTCTTCACAGATAATATCCTCTTGCATGGATAGCTGAACAACTCTCTTTGATATGTAAGTTTCTGCCTTATAAAGGGCGGTCAATGCGTAACGAATTTCTCCGTTCACTTCATATCGCTCTATCCCACATACGGTATCCTGCAAGAGAGGATTTGCAACTTTTAAAAGTTCTATTTGAATAAACTCTCTCTCAACGTTTCCGGAACGTTTTAACAAATCATACACTTGATTTTCTAACGGTTTCAAACATAAATAGGTATGCCCTTTTTTTGCATGATTCCGTAATACTTCAAGGATTGCTGCCCTGATCCGATACGGATCCTTTGACTGAATACAACCAAGACTCTTTGCAAGCGAATAAATCTCTTGATATCGAAATCCTTGAACCTCATATAAATGAAACACACTTTCTTTCATTAAAGAAACTGCTTGATGTCCAAACGCATCAAAGATATCCTTTACTTGCTTTTGCGTTAGTAAATAGTGAAAGAAATTTGCAATTTCTTCCAAGACCGTCCCACTCTCAAAGTATTCCTCGATTGCTTTGACTTTTTTAGGTGTAAATCCTTTTAATTGAAGCAATTCTTCCGGTTGGTCTTTTAAAACAGATTGTGCTTGTGTTCCATAAGCTTCTATAATTCTTTTTGATAAAACTTTTCCAATCCCGGGAATTGCACCGGAACTTAAAAATTTTTCAAAAGAATCAAGATCTTCTGGAATACTTTCACTAAATTGTTTCACAAAGAACTGTTCTTCCTCTTTGCCACGATAGGTATGCTTGTTCCATTCTCCAACCAATTTCACAAGAACATAGGGATTGGTTGGTAATTGCTCACCAAGTGCTACAAAGTATCCTTCTTTTGAATTTTGAAATTTATATTTCGCAATTGTCCAACCTTTTTTCTCGCTAATTGTAAAATTCCATTTACATAAAATTGTTTCCATGTTTGATCTCGTTCTCCTCATATTTCTTAAAACTCACAGATATTCGCGGTTTTGTTTCTCTTGCATAAACAGAAAACAGTTCTGGATCCTTTAATCGAAAGGCTTCAATCGCCTCAGCATCCAAAGATTTTTTTGTTTCTGTCTGCTTAATCGTCAATACATATGTGCAATCACGTTTTGGGTCGTGAATGACTGCATTGGATGCTAAGAATCCCCCGTCAACTTCCATTTGCTCTAAAAAAATAGCTTTTAACTTTTTTAGTTTTTGTTCATTCTTTTGCTTCTCTTTTGCCAGTCTTTGCTTTTCCTCTTCCAACTTTGCATATTTTTCAATGTATATCATGTTAGAATTATAAGGAAGCGTAATCGAGCGAGGAATCTTCTTACGATGAATGTAGTCCTGATAAAGTCCTTCAATGCATCGTTCCTGTTCTTGAAATGGAGCTTCTCGTCTTTGGACATATCCCCAAAAACGCTCCAACTCACAAATCATTCGCTCTTCCTGGTCAAAATCACGATAGATTTTTCGAATAAAAAAGTCATTCCTCGTATTTCCATACGCACAAGCAATATAATAAACATCGAAATTCATAACAGCCATGTAATGCTGCATCTGTGCAACATAATGAATCGGAATTGAATTATGTTTCCATGGACCGGTGGCATGAGGATTGGTAGTTTTTGCTTCAAAGCCTTGCGTACGCCCTCGGTCGATCACAATTCCATCAATATCTGCCAACATAAAGGGAAACAATGGATGTTGATACATAATCGGCACTTCCATTGTTTTCAGTCCGGTTTTTGCTTGAAATACTTTTCGAACCCATGGTTCTAAAAGATGTCCATACTCTAAAATTTCCCAATTCTGGCTGATATCCATAGAGAGATATCTTGAATCTTCGGTTTTGTCAAAATATAATGACAGCATCGTTTGATATTTCCCGAAACCTCTGGCGCTTGCACTTTCTGAACCACCAATTCCTCTTCTACGAACCTTGAGCCATAAATCTTTGTTCTCTAAAGCATTCAAATGTTTCGTATTGGCAAATTGAATGGGTTGATAATTCGCATGAATCGGCAACCAATCCTTTGAAACTTCCTGTTCTATTTCTGGAAGTTTTCCGGAAGAAACAACTCGTTCTCCTAAAACTATAAGTTTTGAGTCCTGTTTCTGACGGATTCGATCAACAAGCCATTTCGGACATGATGATACGCTTCCATCTCCCCACTTAACTTTTTGTAGTATCATATAAAATAAATCTCCTTTCTTTTGCACAAAAAAAGGACATAAAAAGAAAACAGAGATCTCTTTCTGTTTTTTTCAGTCCTTT
>OBYP01000717.1_pt1 | contig 25505 bp, 23 predicted proteins | sample 1501461 | NCBI WGS metagenome assembly OBYP01 (sample SAMEA2580201, study PRJEB22360) | human gut metagenome | biome: human gut; feature: human-associated habitat; material: faeces | place: Denmark | collected 2008/2010 | reverse complement strand
CGCAGTGGTATACTGATGTTGTAAAAAAAGCGGAACTTGTGGAATATTCAAGTGTCAGAGGTTGTATGATTTTGCGTCCTAATGGATATGCCATTTGGGAGAATATACAGAAGACACTGGATACGATGTTTAAAGAAACAGGTGTAGAAAATGTTGCGATGCCGATGTTTATTCCGGAGAGCCTGTTAAAAAAAGAAGAAGATCACGTAGAAGGTTTTGCACCGGAAGTTGCGTGGGTAACTCATGGCGGAGATAAGAAGCTTCAGGAAAGACTCTGTGTCAGACCGACTTCTGAGACTCTGTTTTGTGATTTTTATTCAAAGATTATTCAGTCTCACAGAGATCTGCCGAAATTATATAATCAGTGGGTATCCGTTGTGAGATGGGAGAAAACTACAAGACCATTTTTAAGAACTTCTGAGTTCTACTGGCAGGAAGGTCATACAGCTCATGCCACAGCTGAAGAGGCAGAGGCACGTACCGTACAGATGTTAAATATGTATGCAGATTTCTGCGAACAGTATCTGGCGATTCCTGTTGTGAAAGGTCAAAAGACTGAAAAAGAAAAATTCGCAGGAGCACATTCCACATATACCATTGAGGCGTTGATGCATGATGGAAAAGCATTGCAGTCTGGTACAAGCCACAACTTTGGAGATGGATTTGCCAAAGCATTTGATATTCAGTATACAGATAAGGAAAATAAACTTCAGTATGTACATCAGACATCCTGGGGAATGTCAACAAGAATTATCGGGGCGATTATTATGGTTCATGGAGATGATTCAGGGCTGGTACTGCCGCCGAGAATTGCTCCGGTACAGACAATGATTGTTCCAATTATGCAGAAAAAAGAGGGCGTTCTGGAGAAGGCAGAAGAAATTCGACAGAGACTTGCTGCTTCCTATAAGGTTAAAGTAGATGATTCCGATAAGAGTCCGGGATGGAAGTTTAGTGAGCAGGAAGTTCGCGGTATTCCTACAAGAATTGAGATCGGGCCAAAAGATATTGAAAAGAATCAGGCAGTTATTGTTCGCCGCGATACAAGAGAGAAGGTTATTGTTTCTCTGGATGAGATTGAAAGCAAACTGGGAGAAGTCTTAGAACAGATGCAGAATGATATGCTGGAGAGAGCGAAAAATCATCTGGAAGAACACACTGTAGAAGCCGCAACATGGGATGAGTTCAGGGAACATATCGAAAAACAGGATGGATTTGTCAAAGCTATGTGGTGTGGAGAAACAGAGTGTGAGGAAGCCATCAAAGATGAGACAACAGCAACTACAAGATGTATGCCGTTTGAGCAGGAACATTTGGGAGATGTCTGTATCCATTGTGGAAAACCAGCAAAGAAAATGGTTTATTTTGGAAAAGCATATTAGAACAATTGCCGGGACCTTGTGTTTCCGGCAATTCTTTACAGAAGACTTAGAAAAAAAGAGGTGATATGATTGAGGATTGAGATGCCCGTCCGGGCGGCAAAAGTGATTCAACGGCTAGAGGATGCCGGATTTGAGGCTTATATTGTAGGGGGATGTGTGAGAGATTCTCTTCTTAAGAGGGAACCGGGAGACTGGGATATTACGACTTCTGCTTCACCTCAGGAGATCAAAGAACTTTTTCATTATACCATTGATACGGGAATTGAACATGGAACGGTCACTGTCATGATAGATCATGAGCCTTTTGAGGTCACAACATACCGGGTGGATGGGAAATATGAAGACCACAGACGACCCAATGAAGTCCATTTTACAAAATCTTTAGAAGAAGATCTTCTGCGCCGGGATTTTACGATAAATGCAATGGCATACAACGATCGCCGGGGACTGATTGATCTCTACAATGGAAGAGAAGACCTTGCAAACGGAGTAATCCGCTGTGTGGGAGACGCTTCCACACGTTTTGATGAAGATGCACTTAGAATTCTTCGGGCATTGAGGTTTCAGGCACAGCTTGGCTTTGAGATTGAGGAGGAGACCTGTAAGGCAATTCGGCATCAGGCACGTTTTCTAAAAGATATCAGTGCAGAGAGAATTCAGGTAGAGCTTGAGAAACTGCTGACATCTGAACATCCGGAAGTCATGGTCAATGCTTATGAACTTGGGGTTACCGGGGTCATATTACCTGAATTTGATCTTATGATGGAAACACCTCAGAACAATCCTCATCATAAGTACAATGTCGGAATTCATACGGTAGAGGCTATGAAAGCCATTGAGGCAGAACATATCCTTCGCTGGACTATGCTGCTTCACGATACAGGAAAGCCAAAAGCCCGTGTACAGGGGCCGGACAAGGATCATTTTAGAATGCATCCTGCGATTGGAGAAGAGATTGCAAGAACGGTTCTTAAGAGACTTAAATTTGACAATCAGACAGTAAGACAGGTGACAAAACTGGTGCAGTGGCACGACCGCAGATTTGGAAGTCCGCAAGAAGTAAGTAAAAAGACAGTGAGAAGATGGGTGAGTGAATTGACTCCCCAGTTATTTTCAAAGCTTATGAAGATTCAGAAGGCAGATATTTCAGCCCAAAGTGATTATAATCGAGAAGAAAAAGAGAAGATTCTTGCAGAGACAAATGAGCTGTTTTTCGAAATCCTTGAGGCGGGAGATGCCTTATCGGTGAAAGATTTAAAGATTACCGGAAAAGACCTGATGGAAATGGGAATTCCTCAGGGAAAAGAGATCGGGGAGCTTCTCAACTGGCTGCTTGATCAGGTTCTTCTCCATCCGGATTTTAATACAAAAGAGAATTTAATAAAAATGATCAGAGAAAAGAGGAATGAGAAATGATTTTGATACTTTTTTTGCTGGGAGTTCTTTTGTATGTTGGAATGATCAATCCCGGAAAAAGCCGTCGTCATCCCGTATTAAAAGTAAAACATTATGCCCACCGTGGTTTTCACAGTGTGGATGGAATTCCTGAAAATTCTATGGCGGCATTTCGAAAAGCCAAAGAGCTGGGATATGGGATCGAGATGGATATTCAATTAACGAAAGACCGAGTGATCGTCGTACACCATGATTATCATCTAAAACGGACATGTGGAGTGAATCGTTATATCAGAGATTTAACTTATGCCCAATTAAGCCAATACCGGCTAATAGGAACCAATGAGAGAATTCCGAGATTCGCAGATGTGCTTCGTGAAATTGATGGAAAAGTTCCATTGCTCATTGAACTGAAAATGGAAAACTGTGATCGGGAGCTGTGTCGGCTTGCAGCCCGGACATTAGACGGTTATCGGGGATTATTCTGTATAGAAAGTTTTCATCCTTATGCACTGTTATGGTTTAAAAGGCATAGGCCACAAGTGATTCGGGGACAGCTTTCCGAACAGTTTTTCAAGGAAAAAGAATGGAAAAATATACCTGCATATTTTATCGTGAAGAATCTGTTAACTAATTTTCTTACCAGACCTGATTTTATAGCATATCACCATAAATATAAAAATTGTCTTCCTCTCAGAATATGCCGCAGTTTCTATAAAATTCCTGTTTACGGATGGACATTTCGGGAGAAAAAAGAGTATAAAAATAATCAACCGTACTTTCAAGGATTTATTTTTGAAAAATTTATGATATAATAAGCCATGCGGTGGAGTGTAGCTGCACAGGCATACATGAAAGCGCAGGTTTAATGATAAAAATGCCAAGGGCCTGACAATAAAGGAGATGATAGAATGAAGAAAAATGTAGTAGTAATATTTGGAGGAGATTCTTCTGAGCATGATATTTCCTGTATGTCCGCTGCGACAGTGATTCGAAATATGAATCCGGAAAAGTATAATATCATTCTGGTAGGAATTACCAAAGAAGGAAAATGGCTGCTAGTTGACAGATTAAAAGATATTGAAGACGGAAGCTGGAGAGAAGGAGAGGTAAAAGCATTTATCTCACCGGATACGACGACCAGGTCTCTTGTGATTTTGGCGGAGGGTACTTATAAACTTCAAAAAGTAGATGTGATTTTTCCGGTACTTCACGGCATGAACGGAGAAGACGGAACGATTCAGGGACTATTTGAGTTATCAAAGATTCCATATGTAGGATGTGGAGTTTTGGCATCCGCAGTTTCTATGGATAAAGTATATACGAAGATCATAGTGGATCGTTTAGGCATTGATCAGGCAAGATTTGTTCATGTAAGAGAAACAGATTTTGATCAGCTGGATCAGGCGATGGACCGTGTGGAAAAAGAGATTCCATATCCGGTTTTTGTAAAACCATCCTGTGCGGGATCTTCCAAAGGAGTTTCAAAGGCAGAGAATCGAAAAGAATTGGAGACGGCACTGTATGAGGCAGTAAAACATGACAGAAACATTCTTGTAGAAGAGACTATCACCGGAAGAGAAGTCGAGTGTGCTGTTTTGGGAGACCGTAAGGAAGTGAAGAGTACCTGTGTGGGAGAGATTCTCGCAGCGGCAGACTTTTATGATTTTGATGCAAAATATAACAATCAGGAATCAAAAACTGTAATTGATCCGCAGATGCCGGAGGAATCCAAAGCAAAGATTCAGGAAGATGCAAGAGAAATTTTTAAGGCAGTAGATGGATTTGGTCTGTCCAGAGTTGATTTCTTTTTAGAAGAGTCCGGAAGGGTCGTATTCAATGAAATTAATACATTGCCTGGATTTACAGCAATCAGTATGTATCCGATGCTTTGGAAAGCCAGTGGGCTGGATACACCGCAGCTGATTGATACCTTGATTGATCAGGCAATGACAAGATATCGTTAGGGGGTAGGAACATGAACGCACCCATTGGTGTGTTTGATTCCGGAATCGGTGGATTAACCGTTGCAAGGGAGATTATGCGCCAGCTTCCGGAAGAAAGCATGATATATTTTGGAGATACAGCCAGAGTGCCTTACGGAACCAAATCTAAGGATACGATTCTCAGGTACTCCAGACAGATTGTAAATTTCCTTTTGAGCAAAGGCGTCAAGGCGGTGGTAATTGCCTGTAATACGGCCAGTGCTCTTGCCCTGTCTGAACTTCAAAAAGATTATATTATACCGATTATCGGTATGGTTCAGCCAGGCGCTGTTGCGGCAATGAAAGCGACAAAAAATAAGAATATTGGTATTATCGGTACGAATGCAACAATTAAGAGCGGTCAGTATGGAACCTATTTAAGAAAACTGGATCCACAGGTGACTGTGGTGACCAAAGCATGTCCTATGTTTGTTCCGCTGGTGGAAGAGGGACTAATTGATGATCGCATTACCGAAGATATGGTATCAAGATATTTAAGGGAATTTCGGCAGTATCACATAGATTCTCTGATTCTTGGATGTACGCATTATCCATTGTTGATTAATCCGATTCAGAATTTTATGGGAGATCAGGTGGTATTGGTTAACCCTGCCTATGAGGTGGCAAAATCCCTGAAGCAGATGCTTGGAGAACAGGATATAACGGCTGAGGAAGAACATACGGCAAAATATGAATACTATGTCAGTGATATGGCAGATCAGTTTATGACCTTCGCAGACAGAGTACTGCCATGCCGTGTTGATCGGGTACAGTTGGTAGAGATTGAAAGATATTAGAGAGTGATCATTATGACAAAAGATATTTTAATTAACATTTCCGGTTTACAACTGGATATCGATGACCAGGAACCAGTCGAAATGATGACAACCGGCGCCTATTATCTAAAAAACGGAAAACATTATATTTTATATGATGAGATTTCTGATGACAACGAGATTGTAAAGAATATTTTAAAAATCGGTCCGGAAACTGTCGAATTGACAAGGAAAGGTGGGAGTGGCTCTCATATGGTATTTGAAAAAGGGAAGGAAAACCTTTCCTACTATGATACACCTTTCGGAAGTTTGCTGATGGGAGTCAATACCAGTGAGATCAGGCTCAAAGAACAGGAAAATCAGATGAATCTTCAGGTAGACTATGATCTGACGATTAACGCTGACCATGTGTCTAAGTGTAAAATCGATGTGGAGATTCGTCCAAACGGAGAGTAAGAAGGTTCAGGCTTCTTTTTGGAGTCTGAATTTTTTTCGGTTTAAGGAATGCAATGCTAAGATTTTTAAAAAATATGAAACAGTGGAAAAAAGACTTAATGCTTTCGGTTATTTTGCTGATTTTTGCAACGATTGTGGCACATATCTTTTTTCTTCAGACAGAACATACGGTAAATGTTCCGATGATTTATACGCTCGCGACTTTTTTTATTTCAAGATATACAAAAGGCTACTGGTGGGGAATTGCCTTTTCGATTTTTAGTGTATTGCTGATTAATTGGAGATTCACCTATCCGTATTTTAAAATTAATTTTTTGATTGATGGATATCCGATGACCTTTATTGGGATTTTGATGATTTCTGTTATTACGAATATGACAACGACCAGCCTGAACAGGGAGAAAGAAGAGGCTGTGAAGCGTGAAAAGGAACTTGCTAAATTAAACGAGTATAATCAGGAAATTAACCGTCTTACCATTGATCGGGAAAAGGAAACGATGCGTTCAAACCTTTTGCGGGCGATTTCGCATGATCTTAGGACGCCTTTAACTGGTATGATTGGTGCTAGTTCTACGTATTTGGAGACGAAGGATTATCTGGATGAGGAAGCAAGAGATCAATTAGTAATGGGAATTCATGAGGACGCAAACTGGCTGTTAAATATGGTGGAAAACTTGCTGAGTGTCACAAGAATTCAAAAAGATGGAGAGGGTGCGGAGACATCGGTAAAGAAGGTTTTGGAGCCGTTGGATGAAGTTGTCGCCGAGGCGATGCATCGATTTCGCAAAAGATATCCTGAGAGTACAGTGAGGGTAAAAATTCCCGATGAATTTCTAATGGTTCCAATGGATCCGACACTTATTGAACAGGTAATTATGAATCTTCTGGAGAATGCCTGGGTTCATTCAGGAGAAAAAGAACCGGTAGATTTAAAAATTCGACAAGAAGATCAAAATGTAGTATTTTATATAAGGGATCAAGGAGACGGAATTGAACCGGAGCGGATGTCACACTTATTTGACGGATGTGCCGGTACCAGAGATCATGAAAGCCGGAAGGGTATGGGAATCGGGCTGACAATCTGTAAGACTATTATTTTGGCCCATCAGGGTGAAATTCATGCGAGAAATTATGAGGATGGAGCAGAGTTTTATTTTAGCCTTCCATTGGATGAAACAACGGAGGATGAAGATGTATGACAGAGTTAAAATCAACGGTGTTAATTGTAGAGGATGAAGAGAATATTGGAAACTTTATGTCTGCGATTTTAAAGAGCAGCGGATATAAAACAATTTTGTGTCAGAATGGACAGCAGGGGATTCAGTGTGCAGAGTCTTACTGTCCGGATGTGATTCTTTTAGATTTGGGGCTTCCGGATATTGACGGAATGGAAGTACTTCGGGAGATCCGCAGCTGGTCGGTGACTCCGATCATTATAATTTCAGCAAGAAATCTGGAGTCAGAGAAAGTGAATGCGTTAGATGCAGGAGCAGATGACTATATTACAAAACCCTTTGGAAATCAGGAGCTTCTGGCAAGAATCCGCACAGCACTTTGTCATCACAGGCAGCCGATTGAAGCAGATACAGGGGTACCGATGTATCGTGCCGGACAACTGAGAATTAATTTTGAGAAGCGAAGAGTTTTTGTCGGAGAAACAGAAATTCGTCTGACTCAGATTGAATATAAGCTGGTGTCCTTGCTGGCAGAAAACTCCGGTAAGGTCATTACTTACGAATTTATTATAAAAAATATCTGGGGACCTTACGCAGACACCAACAATCGAATTCTCAGGGTAAATATGGCAAATATTCGCCGGAAAATAGAGGAAAATCCGGCAGTGCCAAAGTATATTTTTACAGAGGTTGGAGTAGGATACCGGATGCTTGACAGTGAATTGTCCTGATAAAAAAACAAAAAAAGAACTTGTAATTTAAAATTATTTTTGCTAATATAAGCGTGACAAAGGAGTCAAAGCAAATTTTGCTTTGGCTCTTTTTTGTTAAATAACTAAAAAAGAATACTTGATGAAATGGAGGAAAGAATTATGAACACAGGAGATACAGGATTTATTTTACTTTGTGCAGCGTTTGTATTTTTTATGACGCCCGGCCTGGCCTTTTTCTATGGAGGATTGGTAAGAAGAAAAAATGTAGGCAACACCATGATGCAATGCGTATTTATTATGGGGATTTCCATTGTGATGTGGATCTTATTCGGATATGCACTTTCCTTTGGCGGTAACCAGTGGGGAATCATAGGCGGTACAAAATGGTTTGGTTTCCAGGGAGTCGGAATGGAAGCTGGACCTTACGCAGATACGATTCCGAATCTTGCGTTTGCAGCTTTTCAGATGATGTTTGCAATGATTACACCGGCGCTGATCACAGGATCTGTGGCAGGAAGAATGAAATTTAAGGCAATCGTTTTGTTTATTATTTTATGGTCACTGATTGTTTATTATCCAATGGCTCATATGGTATGGGGCGAAGGCGGATTTTTAGCATCTATCGGTTCTGTAGATTTTGCAGGAGGAAATGTTGTACATATCACTTCTGGTGTCAGCGGATTGGTTCTTGCAATTTTGCTTGGAAAACGGCATGGATATGATCAGGGTGCTTATCATGTTCATAATACTCCATTCGTATTTCTCGGTGCGGCGATGCTTTGGTTTGGATGGTACGGATTCAATGCAGGAAGCGCTCTTGCAGCAAATGGTCTTGCAGCACATGCATTTATGACAACTTCTGTTTCAGCAGCGGCAGGTCTTGTATCCTGGATGCTGATTGAAGTTTTCACTGAAGGAAAGGCAACTCTGGTAGGATCTTCTACAGGATTAGTTATCGGATTGGTAGCCATTACACCGGGAGCAGGATTTGTACCAATCTGGGCGGCAGTAATCATCGGATTACTTGTAAGTCCGATCTGCTACTTTGGTGTGAAATTGGTAAAAGGAAAATTAAAAATCGACGATGCGCTGGATGCTTTTGGATGTCATGGAATCGGTGGTATCTGGGGTGGAATTGCAACAGGATTATTTGGTTTAACATCTATTAACGATGTGGCACAGTGGAACGGACTGGCATTTGGAGAAACCGAGTTATTTGTAGCACAGATTATCGGAATTGTTGTATCTATTGCAGTTGCGGTTGTAGGAACATTGATTTGTGCAGCGATTGTAAAACTGTTTACACCACTGAGAGTAGATGAAAAAGAAGAGAAAATCGGACTTGATATTTCAGAACATGGAGAAAATGCATATCCAAGCTTTAACGGACTGGATTAATGAGAAAAGGTGGAGGTGAAAGCTATGATTATTAAAATAAATGCTATTGTAAGGGAAGAGAAACTCGAAGATGTAAAAGAAGCCTTAAATAAAATCGGAGTTAATGGAATTACCGTATCACAGGTTATGGGATGTGGAGCGCAAAAAGGTTTTACGGAGGTTGTCCGTGGAACAAAAGTTGATATGATGATGCGTCCAAAAATCAAGTTTGAAATTGTTGTTTCTTCTGAAGAATGGGAGAAAAAAACGATCAAAGCTATCCAGGAGGCGGCTTTTACCGGAGAAGTTGGAGACGGAAAAATCTTTAGTTATGAAGTTCGAAATGTCGTAAAAATCCGTACCGGGGAAACTGGTGTGGATGCACTTCAAGACTAATAGAGCCTTTCAAATTTGCTTACCTTAAGTTACTTTATAATATAAAAAATCAAAAGAAGGTCATATTCATGGTAGTCTATTGGATATGACCTTCTTTTGTATGGCGGCGAATATCGACTTAATTGTGCGTTGAGGACTGCAAAAGCGGAATATGAAAAGTAAAAATAATAAAATTTAAAAAAGCTGTTCATTTCTTGTGGGATTCGTGATAAGATGGTAGCCGAATTGTAAAACAGTTCCATGATACAGAGAGAAGGAAGAAAGAGATGACGACTGTAACATTAATTTCAAATCATATGGGGATCGATACATATTTGGAATTGAGAAAGGCGGTAGGATTCAAGCCGTTATCCAAAACACAGGCAAAAAAAGCACTGGAGCACAGTCTGTATATTGTTTGTGCGTATATGGATGCACAGATTGTAGGAATGGGGAGACTGGTTGGGGATGGAGCAGTAATCTGTTACATTCAGGATCTGATGATCCACCCGGATTTTCAACATTATGGAATCGGAAGTGTACTGATTGAAGATTTAATCCGATATGTAGAAGGACTTTGTGAGGAAGGAACAGAAATCATGTTAGATTTAATGTGCGCTGTTGGCAGGGAGCCATTTTATCAAAAACATGGGTTTATTTCCAGACCGAATGAGAATCTCGGTCCGGGGATGATACGTTATATAAGAAAGGAGTAGCGGGAAATGAGCGAAAAGAGATATGATCCGTACACCGGATATGAGTACGGTGAGGAGAAGCACGACGAAAATATGGATCCATCTGAGGACAGGGAAAAGCAAAATAACGGAATTGCTCTTGCGTCAATGATTCTTGGAATTGTATCCCTTGTATTGATGATCAGCTGTTGCTGTTCACCGATTGCTATTGCTACAGGAATTGCAGCGATTGTGTGTTTTGCGGTATCACCTAAAATTGCAGGAAGCAAAGGAGGGAAAGCTCTGGCAGGCTTGATCTGTGGAATTATTGCAATTATCGGTTCTGTGCTGTTGATTCTTGTATTCATTTTTAATATTGTATTAAGTGATGAATTTCAGCAGGAATTCCAAAAGGAATTTAATGAAAGTTACTATGAACAATATGATGAAAGTTTTTAGAATTTTACAGCAAATGCCCTGTTTCTTTAAGGAAGTAACCGGATTTTACTGTCCGGCATGTGGAGGAACACGGGCTGTAAAAGCGTTGCTGCATCTGGATATCTGGCAGGCATTTTGCAGTAATCCGACAGTTGTATATGGAGCAGTGATGATTTTATGGTGTCTGATCTGGAATATTTTGCGAATTGTCAGCGGAAAAACAATCAGATTTATGAAACCGGGACTTTGGATGCTGGTTGCAGGGGTAGTGCTGCTTTTTGGATATGCGGTGATACGAAATATCCTGGTTTATCAATTTGGATATGATTATCTTGGAGATTTACTTTAAAAAAATATAAAGAAGGCGGTATCGTACTGTAAAAAGCACGATGCCGCTTTCTTTTTTAGACGAGTATAATGTTTGTCAGCTCACAGATTTCCTGAAAGGTATCTTCCGGAAGCGCTTTATCAGAGATAAAATAGTCAATATCTTTCCAGCTGGCGTATTGAACCATGGAGCAGAGACTTGCTTTGGAGCTGTCAGATATTACACAAACCATTTTTGCCTGGGGGATAATAGCCTGTTTAACTTGTGCATCCGTAAATTCAGTGACTGCCGGGCCGTTATGTCCTTCAAAACCACTGGTGCCCAGAAAGGCAATATCTACTTTCATATTGTTGATAAGATTTGTAGTTTGAAATCCTTCTGTGGACATATTATTTGGATTTAACTGTCCGCCGGTTAAAATTGTGGTATTGTGTCCGTTATTTAAAAAATAAGTTGTATTGATAGAGTTGGTCACAATCGTATAACCACTTTGCTGACTGAGTAATTGTGCCAGACATTGTATGGTGCTTCCGGCGTCCAGGTAAATGACTGCCTGTTCAGGAATCAGTTCCAGTGCTTTTTCGCAGAGCGCAAGTTTTAATTGTCTGTTTTCATCAGTTCTGGTTTCAATCGGAACCGGAGTAAAGCTGGAAGTCAGAGTGGCGCCACCGTGGCTTCGCTCAATCTGTCCGGTTTTTTGTAATTGTGTCAGATCTCTTCGTATAGTTTCTTTTGTAACTTGGAAATGTTCGGCGAGATCACTGATTTTAGCACTGCCGGATACATGAATATATTCTATAATTTCTTTTTGCCGTTCTTTTGCCAGTAGTTTTCCCATGGTGTTTCCTCCGAATTATTTTACTCAATCCTATTTATCCTAAATTATTTTATCGAAAAAACTAAAAAAAGTCAAATAAAAAACAAAATAAACAAAAAGATAACAACAAAAAATATGGAAAAGACTTGACAAATCAAAAATAAAAACATAAAATCTAACATATAAACAAACAAAACACAACAAAAACGGAAAGGGTAAGAGGTCCAATGAAGCGCTGGAAAAAATATTTATTTACAGTCAACGGATTAGAGATGGAGACAGTTTATAATGAAGACACGATCGAACAGGTCTTTTGGCCGCTGCTTTCGAAGCTCACTGCAATACAGAAAGAGAAGAAGGAACGTTTGATCGTATTTATGGCGGCTCCGCCGGCAGTCGGAAAAACAACATTATGTCAGTTTTTAGAGCATCTATCAAAAGAAAGAGAAGATATTACAGATATTCAGGCCATCGGACTGGATGGATTTCATTATCACTCGGATTACATTAATACACACAGCGCAATGGTAATGGGAAAAGAAACTCCGATGAAGCAGGTCAAAGGATGTCCGGAGACTTATGATACGGAAAAACTTCAGGAAAAGCTTTCTAAGATTAAGAAGGAAAGGATTTTATGGCCTGTTTATGACCGGAAAATTCATGATGTTGTAGAAGATGTGATAGAGGTTTCAGGAGACATTATCCTAATTGAAGGCAACTGGCTTTTATTAAAGGAAGAACCGTGGAAGTCTATGAAAAAATTTGCAGATTATACGATTTTGATTCGCTCAGAAGAAGAAATGTTAAAAGAACGTTTGATTGGGCGCAAAGTTAAAGGAGGACTTACAAGGAAAGAGGCGGAAGACTGGTACATTCAAAGTGACAGCGTGAACGTAAGACGAGTTTTGGAGACATCGATGGACGGCGACTGCATGATGCAGGTAGAAGAAGACAATGATTATTCAATGATTTAGGAGGAGATTTTATGAAATCAACGGCAGCAGTTTTAGCAGGAAAAAATCAGGTATATGTAAAGGAAATAGATTTACCGGAGATTGGAGATGAGGAACTTCTGGTAAAAGTTGTATCAAACAGTGTCTGTCTTTCTACATATAAAGCGGCAATTCGCGGGGGAGACCATAAGCGCGTTCCGGATGATATCAGTCCGGAGCATCCGACAATTACAGGTCATGAATTTGGCGGATATATTGTGCAGGTAGGAGAAAAATTAAAAGATCAGTTTCAGGAAGGTGAGAAGTTCGTACTTCAGCCGGCAATGGGGCTGCCAAGTGGTTATTCTGCCGGTTACAGTTATGAATATTATGGTGGAAATGCAACATACTGTATTATACCAAAAGTATCCATCGATCTGGGTTGTGTACTCCCGTATAAAGGAGAGTATTTTGCAAATGCATCTCTTGCAGAACCAATGTCCTGTATTATCGGGGCTTTCCATGCAACATATCATACAACGCCATATGTCTATGAGCATAAAATGGGATTGAAGGATGGCGGAAGTGTGGCACTTCTTGGCTGTGCCGGACCAATGGGAATCGGTGCCATTGATTATGCAGTACACGGACCATATAACTCTAAGAGAGTGGTTGTGACAGATATTAATGAGGAAAGACTGCAGCGTGCAAAATCTCTGATTACACCGGAAGATGCAGCAAAAGAAGGGGTAGAACTTCATTATATTAATACCTCAGATAATGAAAACGCAGTGGAAGATCTGAAGGCATTAAACGGTGGAAAAGGGTATGATGAGGTCTTTGTTTTCGCACCGGTAAAAGCGCTGATTGAAATGGGAGATGATCTTCTTGGAAATGACGGGTGCTTAAATTTCTTTGCAGGACCGACAGATAATTACTTTAAGGCAAATTATAATTTTTATAATGTACATTATGAAGGAACTCATATCTGCGGAACATCAGGAGGAGCACCGGCAGATATGATTGAGTCATTGGAATTATCTGCGGCAGGTAAAATTAATCCTTCCTATATGATTACACATATTGGCGGAGTTGATGCGGCACCGGATACGATTTTGAATCTTCCGACACTTCCGGGAGGCAAAAAACTGATCTATCCTCACATTCAAATGCCATTGACTGCGATTGAAGATTTTGAGGTTTTGGGCAAGGAAAATGAGATGTTTGCAGAGCTTGCAAAAATCTGTCAGGCAAATAATAACGTGTGGTGTGAGAAAGCAGAAAAATACCTGCTGAAAACACTTGCACCGGAACTTGCAACAGAACTTTAAATAGAGTATAATAAAGACGATGTGAAAAAGTTAACGAATTATATGGAGGACAAACTATGTTAGTATCAGCAAAAGAAATGTTAAATAAGGCAAAAGCCGGGCATTATGCAGTTGGACAGTTTAACATCAACAATCTGGAATGGACAAAGGCTATTTTATTAGCAGCAGAAGAGACAAGATCTCCGGTCATTCTTGGTGTTTCCGAAGGTGCAGGAAAATATATGACAGGATATAAGACTGTTGTAGGTATGGTAAACGGAATGTTAGAGGAGTTAAACATTTCTGTACCTGTAGCACTTCACTTAGACCATGGTTCTTACGAAGGATGCTACAAATGTATCGAAGCAGGATTTTCTTCTGTAATGTTTGACGGATCTCATTATCCAATCGAAGAGAACGTTGAAAAAACAAAAGAATTAGTTGCAGTAACAAAAGGAAAAGGAATGTCTATCGAAGCTGAAGTAGGTTCTATCGGTGGAGAAGAAGACGGAGTTGTAGGTAAAGGTGAATGTGCAGATCCTGAAGAATGTAAAGCAGTTGCAGACTTAGGTGTAACAATGCTTGCAGCAGGAATTGGTAACATCCATGGAAAATATCCAGAAAACTGGGAAGGATTAAGCTTCGAGACGTTAGATGCAATCCAGCAGTTAACAGGAGATATGCCATTAGTATTACACGGTGGTACAGGAATCCCTGATGATATGATTAAAAAGGCAATTGACCTTGGTGTTGCAAAAATCAATGTTAACACAGAGTGCCAGATCGCATTTGCTGAAGCTACACGCGGATATATTGAAGCAGGAAAAGACCAGGAAGGAAAAGGATTCGATCCTCGTAAATTATTAGCTCCTGGTGCAGAAGCAATCAAAGATATGGTAATTACAAAGATCAAATTATTCGGATCTGACGGAAAAGCTGACAACTAAGATAGTTAGTTCGAAAAAGCTAAACAGCGGTGCAATCGTAAAGATTGACTGGCGGAGCTGTTTTATGCTATACTGGTATACCTATAAGGATAAAAAAGAGATTTAAAGCGAATAGAATTATTACTTTATAGCATGCAGGAGACACAAAAAGAATGTCAGGAATCTCTTGACATTCTTTTTTATTTTTACTATAGTATTCCTAGATAGGAACACGAGGTGATGCGATGGATAATATAGAGCGCTTAATGGAATTTGGACTGACCCGACATGAAGCAAGTTTATATATTCTCCTGATGCTGGAAGGAAGTTTGAATGGATACGAAGCTGCAAAACGAAGCGGAATTTCCAGATCGAACGCCTACAGTGCTCTGGCAGGACTGGTGGAAAAGGGTGCGGCATATATGCAGGAAGAAGATACCGTGCGGTACACACCGGTTGCCGTAGAAGAATTTTGCAGCAATAAGATTCGTCATATGGAGAATCAAAAAAGAAAGCTGTTATCAGAGATGCCGTCAAAACGTAAAAGTGAAGGTGGATATCTGACGATTAAGGGAGAAGAACATATCTGTGATAAGATTATTGATATGTTGATTCATGCTGAGGAACGGGCATATATTTCCATTTATAATGATCGGCTGGAGATGTTTCGGACGTATTTAGAACAGATGATCCGAGAAAAGAAAAAGGTTGTTATTATTACTAATGAACCCTTTGAGATGCCCGGGGCATCTATTTATCTGACGACTTGTAAGAGGGAGCAGATCCGGTTGATTACGGATTCAAAAGATGTACTTACAGGAGCAATTTCGAATCATTATGAGGCAACGAGTCTGTATTCCAGCAATAACAATCTTGTAGAAGTGTTCAAGGATGCGCTGGCAAATGAGATCAGACTGCTTGATATGGAACAAGAGAAAACCGAAAAGAAGAAAGGAATAAAATAGCATGGCAAAAGTACCATTTGTGACAAAAGAACAGTTAGACGAAATAGTAAAAAAATATCCGACACCATTTCATTTATATGATGAAAAAGGTATTCGTGAGACAGCAAGAGGACTTTATAAAGCATTCTCATGGAATAAGGGATTTAAAGAATATTTTGCAGTAAAGGCAACTCCTAATCCGACGATTTTAAAGATTTTAAAAGAAGAAGGCTGTGGTACAGACTGTTCTTCTCTTACAGAGTTGATGATGTCAGATAAATGTGGATTTTCTGGTGATGAAATTATGTTTTCATCTAATGACACACCGGCAGAAGAATTTGTTTTAGCAAAACAGCTCGGTGCAACGATCAATTTAGATGATATTACACACATTGAGTTTTTAAAAGAAACTGCAGGGATTCCTGAGAAGATTTCCTGCCGTTATAATCCAGGTGGAGTGTTTGCTTTGGGAACTGACATTATGGATAATCCGGGAGATGCAAAATACGGAATGACTACCGAGCAGATGTTTGATGCATTTGCTCAGTTAAAAGAACTTGGGGTAAAAGAGTTCGGAATCCATTCTTTCCTGGCAAGCAACACTGTAACAAATGAATATTATCCGACATTGGCTAAGCAGTTATTTGAGTTGGCAGTAGAGCTGAAAGAAAAAGTCGGTGTGCATATCGGATTTATTAACTTATCCGGAGGTGTCGGAGTTCCTTATCTTCCGGATCAGGAGGGAAATGATATTGCCGTAATTGGAGAGGGAGTACACAAGGCATTTGATGAAGTCTTAGTTCCGGCAGGAATGGGAGATGTGAAGATCTTTACAGAACTTGGACGTTATATGCTGGCTCCAAACGGTCACCTTGTGACAAAGGCAATTCACGAAAAACATACACACAAAGAGTATGTTGGTGTTGATGCCTGTGCTGTCAATCTGATGCGTCCGGCAATGTATGGAGCATATCATCACATTACCGTGATGGGAAAAGAAGATCAGCCGGCAGATCAGGTTTATGATATTACAGGTTCTCTCTGTGAAAATAATGATAAGTTTGCCATTGACCGCAAACTTCCTAAAATTGATAGAGGAGATCTTTTGGTGATTCATGATACCGGAGCCCATGGATTTGCAATGGGATATAATTATAATGGAAAATTAAAATCAGCAGAAATTCTCTTAAAAGAAGATGGAACAACAGAGATGATTCGTCGTGCTGAGACACCGGAAGATTACTTCGCAACTTTAAGAGGTTTTAATTTCTAAAAAGAAAATAGAGTTTAATGTATACTCGGCGATGAAATATGATGAAAATTCGCTGATAAAGAAGCTGTGTACAGATGAAAAATTTATCTGTGCGCAGCTTTGCCTTTTGATGGGGAACTTGTTACAATAAATAGAATACAAAAAGAATTGGAGGATAGAAATATGTTAGAAATATGCTGCGGAAGTTTTGAAGATGCAATGATTGCCCATGAGTGTGGGATACAGAGAATTGAATTAAACAGTGCATTAAGTCTTGGAGGTCTGACTCCTTCTCTTGGCAGCCTGATTATGACAAAGCAGTATACAGATCTTGAAGTAGCTTCCATGGTGCGTGCCCGGGCAGCCGGATTTTGTTATACCGATTATCAGTTTGAACAGATGGTGGAAGATATGAAACTTCTGTTGGCTTATGGTACAGATGCCATTGTGTTTGGATTTTTAAAAGAAGATCAGACGATTGATGAGAGAAAAACAGAAGAGTTTGTTCAGTGTATTCACGGAGAAGGAAGAAAGGCGGTCTTTCACAGAGCATTCGATTGCGTAAAGGATCCGCATCGTGCGATGGAACAGTTGATTAGCCTGGGAGTAGACAGGGTTTTGACAAGCGGACAGGAAGAGACAGCAGAACAGGGAATACCGCTTTTGAGAGAGCTGCAGGAAAGTTATGGGAATAAGATTGAACTGCTTGCCGGGTGCGGAGTGAATGAAACGAATGCTAAGAAGATCATGGATGAAACGGGCATTACTCAGATTCACAGTTCTTGCAAGGGCTGGGGGAACGATGTGACAACTGTAGGAGAGAAAGTAACCTATGCAGTTTATGACAAAGATCTGGAGCAGAGTTATGAGATGGCAGATTATGAAAAAATTCAGAAACTGATCGGTGCGGTTGAAAGTTCTTATAGTAAAAATATATAGCAAAAAGTGGCACAAGATATAAAAAATATGCTATACTAACTAGAGAATATAGAAAATTTAAAATTATAGTGAAAACATAATTATGTTACAGAAGAGGGTGGATTTTTTTTATGAACAAGTTATGTAGTTGTATTGTGCCATGTTTTAATGAAGAACAGGTACTTCCTCTTTATTATGAGGCTATGCAAAAGATTATGAAAGATGAGGAAGACAAATTATCTTTTGAGCTGATTTTCATAGACGATGGAAGTCAGGACAGGACATTGGACGTAATTAAGAGGCTGAGTGCTTGTGACAGCAGAGTGCGTTATATTTCTTTTTCGAGGAATTTTGGAAAAGAGGCAGCGATTTATGCGGGATTTCAACGTGCCAGAGGAGATTATGCAGTAACTATGGATGCGGATCTTCAGGATCCGCCTTCTTTAATCCCGGAAATGGTCCGATGCATTGAAGAGGAAGGGTACGACAGCGTGGCGACAAGACGTGTCACGAGAAAAGGGGAACCGATCCTCCGGTCCTTTTTTGCAAGAAAATTTTATCATATTATTAATGAAATTTCAGATGCGAATATTGTGGATGGGGCAAGAGATTTTCGTATGATGAGGCGAAATATGGTGGATGCGATTTTGTCCATGAAAGAATATAACAGGTTTACAAAGGGGATTTTTGGCTGGGTAGGATTTCAAACAAAATGGTTGGAATATGAGAATGTAGAACGTGCGGCCGGAGAGACAAAGTGGTCTTTTTGGAAGCTGTTTCGTTATGCCATGGAAGGAATCATTGCATTCTCAACGGTACCTCTTACGATGGTGTCTCTTTTGGGAGTGATTGTTTGTCTGATTGCATTTGTTTTTCTGATTTTTGTTGTAACCAGGGCAGCCATTTTTGGAGATCCGGTTGCGGGATGGCCTTCAATGGTTTGTATTATCAGTTTTTTAAGTGGAATTCAGCTCCTTGGAATCGGAGTGGTTGGTATGTATCTGTCAAAAACGTATCTTGAAACGAAACATCGACCGATTTATTTGGTCGGAGAAGAATCTCACTCTGTGTGCGATGGGAAGGAGAACTGTGAAGAATGAAGATTACGACGAAGCGACAGATCATTTTGGTGTATTCCATTTTGTTTTTTGTATATTGTATGATTGTTTTTTATCCATTTTACAAGAATGGAATATCGTTGGTCTGGGGACAGAATTCCAAAGACGGTCTGGTGCAACATTTTAATGCAGTTGCGTATTGGGGAGAATATTTAAGAGAATGCCTGAGGAATTTTCTGCATGGAAAATTTTCTCTCCCGATGTGGGATATGAGTATTGGGTACGGCGGTGATATTCTGACGACATTGAATTATTACGCGATTGGAGATCCGATCAATCTTATTTATATGTTTTCCAATAAGCATACGGCAGAGTATTTTTATGATTTTGCAGTGATTTTTAGAATGTATCTGATTGGAATATCGTTTATTTCCTACGGATGGTACATGAAGAAAGAAAGTCACGGAATCCTTTTTGGGAGCTTTGTATACTTGTTTTCCGGTTTTGTGTTTAAATCGGCTTTGAGGCATCCATTCTTTCTAAATCCGATGATATATCTTCCGTTGCTTTTTTTAGGAACAGAGAAAATTTATCGAAAAGAGAAACCATATTTGTTTATGGGAACAGTGACTGTTGCTGCCATGAGCAATTTCTATTTTTTCTATATGTTGACAGCAGTTACAGTCATTTATGCGTTGATTCGATTCCCCTCCTATAAGAAACAAGGGTTTTTCAAGATACTTGGAAGGTTTTCTGGCTGGTATCTGTTGGGAATAGGATTATCGGCAGTAATTTTGTGCCCGGTTATTCTGGGCTTTATGGGGAATGCAAGGAATGCGTCAGCGGTTAATTATTTTACGATACTGCTCTATCCCAAAGCGTATTATATGAGGATTTTCATTCATTCTATCGGATATGAAAATGTAGTGAGAGGAACATCTTTAAATTACGTGGCACTGACATATTTTGCGGTGATTGCACTCTTTCTTCAGAACAAAAAAGAAAAGAGGGGATATCAGGCGGCGGCTCTTACTGCGGGGATATGTTTGATATGCCCAGTATTTGCGTATATCCTTCATGGGTTTTCGTATCCTATGAATCGATGGGTTTTTGCAGTTGCTTTATTGGCAGGGATGATTGTAATGGAGATGTATCCTGAGTTGCTTTCCTTAAATCGAATTCAGAAAATTGGAATTCTTGTAGGAACAATCCTATATGTATTGGCATCGGGATGCTCTGTCGCGGGGGAAACCAGAGGTGTAAGACTTGCTGTTGTGATGATGGCAGTTACAGCTGCAGTGATATTTGTGGTAAATGATATATCTGTTTTGTCTGAGGGAAATCGTAAACACTTTGTTATGTTGGGATTACTGACACTGTCTGTCGGTACGGCAGCATATGTGAATCTGTCCCGGAGTATGTCAAAAGCAGTAAATGAATACCTTCTGTCAGGAACGGCATATGAAGCATTGTGCGGAAATAAAATGAAGCTGCTTACAGTAGAAAACAGAAAAACGGAAAATCTGTATCGCACGGATACTCTCAGTGCAACGGCAAATAACTGGGGACTCATTGATCATGTTCCGGGTACATCAAATTACTGGAGCATTACAGATGGAAACGTATCTGGAACTCTGCAGCAGTTCGGGCTGCTTGGCTATCAGTATAAGTTCAAATTCCAGCGTCTGGATCAGAGACAGGGTCTGTTAAATCTGTTTGGTGTGAAATATCTTATTGGAAATTCTGGTGTTAACAATCAAATACCGGAAGGATTCCGGCAGGTAAAGAAAATCGGTGGAATGACTCTTTATGAAAATCAGAGAGTTCTCCCTTTTGGATATACTTATGACCAATTTATAACAAAAAGCCAATATGAAAAATTAAATGCCTTGGAGAAGGAACAGGCAATGCTTCGATATGCTGTGGTGGAAGACGGTCAGACTGACAATTCTGAAAAGAGTTCTGACGAAACTTATACTAAAGTGATAGATATCGGCAAAAACTATACATTCCGGAGAAGAAAACGGAGTCAGAGACCGTTGGAAGTGAAAATTCCTTCTCAATATTTAAAAAAGAATTCCTATTTATATCTTCAGGGAATTCGGGGATTTGGAGTCCGCAATAAAAGCAGGAAATATATGCTGGATCTGGGCAAAAATTATAATGGCATTTATATGGAATTTCAGGGGAAAAGTTTTGCTGGGGTAATGCAGCAAAAAAATTCAACCTATGACACAGGAATCAGGGATTATGTATTAAAAATTCAGGAGGAGAAAAATGCCTCCAAGAAGGATGAAACTCTGATAGTGAAATTTATGACCAGAGGGGATTATCAGATTGAGAAAATTTCTGTTGTACAAGTCAATGAAACAGCAGAAGATGAGGGAATTAAAAAACTTCGTAAAAATGAACATTTAACAAATGTTCAGTATGATGGAGGAAATCATTTTTCGGGAGACATAAAAGTGAAAGATTCTAAAATTTTATGTATTCCGATTCCTTACAGCAAAGGATGGAGTGCCAAAGATAATGGGGAAAAAGTGGAATTGAAAAAAGTAAACGGTATGTTCCTTGGATTGAAACTCTCCAAGGGCAGCCATCACCTGCAGCTTGATTATGTGACTCCGGGAATCAAAGCCGGAGCTATTCTTACGATCGTTAGTGTGCTGATTTTAGGAGGAACCTGGGTTTATAGGAGACGAAACAGCCGTTTCATACAGAATAGTCGCTGATGTCTTCCAGAAACTGATCTAAAGTAAAATTTTTTAAATAATCTTTATAAAGGAGTTCTGCGTGATCAAAGATCTGCAGAACTTCTTTTTCTCTTTCATGGGCAAGTTCCGGATTATGGAAAAATACTTTTTCAACCAAACCAGTTGCATTGACAAACGGGTCTTTTCCTTCAATTGCATGAAAAATATCATAAAGAGAAATTCTCTCAGGCTTGCGGTTCATAGTAAATCCGCCCTTCTTTCCGGGATTAGACTGGATTAGTCCTTCCAGTACTAAAAGCCGGGTAATTTTTTTCAGATAGGAATCTGATACACCAAGTCTATGGCTTAAATATTCACTGGTAACACACTGATCAGAGGATGTATGTGCAATAATTAAAAGGATGCAGATTCCCTGCTCCAGACTTTTTTTGCTCTTCATAAGGGGCTCCTTTCAAATTTAATATACTATCTTAATGATACCCTATTAGGTATGGTTCGTCCAGAAATAAAAAATGACCAATGTTCAATTTTCTGTTGACATTTTGATTAAAAGTGAATATAATATCCAATGATTTATAGATATGAAATGTCTTTAATATATATCTGAATATGCAGATGAATTTGAAAGCAACAGGAAAGGAGCGCCATTACATGAAACAAGAGTGGAAAAAAATTTTAAAAAATCCCTGGATGGTGATAATTTTAATTGCGATTGTAACGATTCCGGCAATCTACACTTCGGTATTCTTAGGATCAATGTGGGACCCTTATGGAGATGCAGACAAACTTCCGGTGGCGGTTGTAAATCGTGATAAAAAGGTTGATTATGAAGGGAAAACTCTGGAGATAGGGGACGAATTAGTAAAAAATTTAAAAGAGTCAAAAGCTTTGGACTTTCACTTTGTTAGTGAAGAAAAAGCCAGATCAGGTTTAAAAAACGGAAAATATTATATGATTATTTCAATTCCGGAAAATTTTTCAAAAAATGCAACAACACTGATGGATAAAAATCCAAAGCAAATGAAGCTTACATATAGGACGAATCCGGGAACGAATTATGTAGCATCAAAGATGGATGACAGCGCTATGGCGAAGATCGAAAAAACGGTTTCTGAGGAAGTTACCAAGACTTATGCAGAAACTGTCTTTGCTCAGGTAAAAGATGCCGGCTCTGGATTTGGGAAGGCCGCAGATGGGGCGGGAAAACTCGAAAATGGAACAAAAGAGTTAAAAGAAGGAAATGATAAAATTGAGAAGAATTTGAAAAAGCTGGCATCCAGCAGTTTGACGTTTCAAAACGGAGCAAAAACATTGTCTGTCGGTTTAAAGAGCTATACTGACGGGGTTGCAGAGGTTAACAGCGGTGCATCAGATTTAAAATCCGGCGCAAAGACTCTGGCATCCGGTACCAAAACACTGGCTTCTGGTGCATCAGATTTAAAATCTGGTGTTAAGTCTCTAAAGGACGGAACAAATGCACTTGAGAGCGGAGCGAAGCAGCTGCAAACAGGATCATCTTCTCTGAAAATCGGAATTGCAGGTTATACGGCAGGTGTGGATCAGGCGAAAGCAGGAAGTGAAGCACTGAAATCAAACAATAAGGCTCTGAATCAGGGAGTGAAAACATTGTCTGAGGGAAGTAAAGAATTGAAATCAGGAAGTCAGAGTCTTACTGCAGGTATTGATGGAGTTTTGAGTGCTGCAAAGACAACTTCTTCCCAACTGGGAACTGTGATGCCCCAGAATAGTGAAATTCAGAATTTGACCAATGGAATGGATCAGTTAAATTCCGGAATTCAGGCATTAAATCAGTATTTACAAGGAACTGTGACTTCTTCACAGACAAGGACAACGACGACAACTACAGAGAATGAAGCCGGAAAACGTGCGGCGGAGAGTGTATCAAAAGCGAAGACACACGTAAGTACCATGCAGGAAAAACTTGCAGAATTAAAGAATTCTTCTGTCTTAAACAAGCTTTCTGAGGAAGAAAAGCAACAGTTATTAGCAGAAATCGGAGAAGTTGAGAGCGCGGCATCTGCCGTAGAAAATGATGTGGATACAGCTTATTCGGATGCCAAAGAAGCATCGAAAACGACTGTGAAAACAACCCAGACCAGTACATCAAAAGCTTCTGCCCAAGATACATTAAAAGAGGTAAAAGGTCAGGTAGAAAAACTGGCATCATCATCAGAACAGATTTTGCCAAAGGGAAAAACGGCTGTCAGTCAGATGTATGGCGGATTGCAGGCAGTGAAGACCGGTCTTGATCAAAAAGGTACGACACAGGATACTATGGGGATGATTCAGGCGCTGGAAACATTAAAAGGCGGTGCATCGAAGGTTCAGGATGGCATGACATCTCTGGAATCCGGTATTAATCATACGCAGTCAGGATTAAGTATCGGAATTAAGAATTATACTGCCGGAGTTGAATCTTTAGACAGCGGTCTTACTAAGATCAGTGCAAATTCTAAATCTTTAAACGCCGGAGCAAGCCAATTAAATAGTGGAATTACTCAGATCGAAGCTAAGCTTCCGCAATTTACTGCAGGAACCAGTCAATTATATTCAGGAGCCGGTCAGCTGGCTGCAGGAAGCAAGAAACTGGATGACGGAGCCGGACAGTTGTATTCCGGAACAAAGACTTTGAAAACAGGGACAGAAACATTAGTGGCGAATAGCAATACTTTAAATGCCGGAGCAGTACAGCTGGCAGATGGAGCCGGACAGATTGCCAATGGTTCCGGACAGTTGGCAGCAGGAAGTGTGACACTTGGAAATGGTATTTCAACCTTGCAAGATGGAAGTAAAACATTGAAAGATTCCCTGCAAAAAGGAGCAGATCAGGTTAATAGCATTCAGGCAACAGATAAGACAAATAGAATGTTTGCAGCACCGGTAAAAGCTGAAAACGTTGAAGATTCTCATGTACAAAACAATGGTCATGCTATGGCGCCGTATATGATGTCTGTGGGATTGTTTGTGGCATGTATGGCATTTACTTTAATGTATCCTTTGATGGAAAAAAGTGAAGAGGTAAAGAGTGGGCTTCAGTGGTGGCTCAGTAAAGTTACCGTTATGGCAGTGGTATCTGTAGTGCAGGCGGTAATCATGGTTGGCGTATTAATTACGGTAAATGGATTAGAGCCAAACTATGTCGGAAAAACTTTTGGAATGGCAGTGCTTGCTTCTATGGCATTTATGGCACTGATCTGTTTTGGAGAAATGCTTCTAAATCGAATCGGAAGCTTTGTAATGTTAGTATTTATGGTAATACAGTTAGGTGCAGCAGGAGGAACTTATCCATTGGATATGGCACCGCATTTCTATACAGTACTCCACAAATATATGCCATTTAGTTATACTGTAGATGCATTTCGTCATACGCTGTCAATGGATGGCAATATTGGAAAAGATGTGGCTGTTTTTGCAGGTATTTTAGTGGTATCAACGTTGGCAACAATTTTATTTTACCGGGTTCGCCTCAAAAAGAGAATTGGCGGGACTTTAGAAACCGGAAAACAGGCAGTCGCACAACATTAAATGATAATAAAAAG
>OBYP01000711.1_pt1 | contig 25747 bp, 27 predicted proteins | sample 1501461 | NCBI WGS metagenome assembly OBYP01 (sample SAMEA2580201, study PRJEB22360) | human gut metagenome | biome: human gut; feature: human-associated habitat; material: faeces | place: Denmark | collected 2008/2010 | reverse complement strand
AAACATATCATATCATTATGTTTGAAATATTTGTATGTATTATTGTATTATTTATGTGTTTTATGTTAATATTTTCAAAAATATACAGCACATACGGAAGTTGTGTTATATATTATTTGGTTTTTACAATGGTCAGTGATATGTTTGTGATTCTTTCAAGGATATTTAATCTAATTGAAAAAATGTTGGAATAATTTTAGTTATTGAAGAAAAAATAGTTAATAAAATTTTTCAATATAGGAACGTACCCAGGCAACCCTCAGGTCCTGGGTCTTTTTATACCCAAATTTAAGGACCACCGATGCATTGGTAGCGCGACGGAGTGATTATCCGTAAGTACTCGGTTCGATTCCGGGGTGGTTCATTAGGGAGAATTGGCAGAGTGGTAATGCAGCCAGTTGCTAACCAGTACACCGGAAACGGTGCAGGGGTTCAAATCCCTTATTCTCCGTTTAAAGCGAAAATAGATTGAGGTGACGTGGTGATGTGAGTGAAGAAAAGAATTACATATTAGCAGAGGGTGACTATGTAGCCGGTATGAAATATAAAGACATTGCTTCCAAATATGGGGTGTCGATCAATACCGTAAAGTCGTGGAAGAAACGGTATGCATGGTCCAGAGATAAAAAGAGTTGCGCCCAAAAGGGGTGCACACAAAATAAAAAGGGTGCACACAAAAAAGAAGCGGTTGCGGAAGATGTGAAACAGGTTGTAAGTAACGACCAGTTAACGGACCAGCAGCGGCTTTTTTGTTTGTATCAATCTAAGATGTTTAATTACACGAAAGCTTACCAGAAAGCTTATCCTGATTGCTCTTATGCTTCGGCTGCTGTACTAGGCAGCAGATTGATGAAGAATCCAGCAATTAGGAAAGAGATTGAACAGTTAAAGCAGAATCACTTAAATAGAGAAATGCTCAAGCAGGAGGATATTTTTCAGAAATATATGGATATTGCCTTTGCTGATGTTACAGATTACGTTTCATTCGGGCGTGAGAATGTTCAGGTCATGGGAGCTTTCGGACCGGTGCAGGTAGAAAATCCGGAAACCGGTGAGAAGGAAATACTTACAAAAGAGATCAATGTTGTCCGATTTAGAGAGTCAGGGCAGGTGGACGGAACTTTAATCGCAGAGGTAAAACAAGGCAAAGATGGGGCAAGCGTAAAACTTGCCGACAGAATGAAAGCTTTGCGATGGCTTGCAGATCATATGGATATGGCTACTGATGAGCAAAAAGCGAAGATGGAATTGTTAAAGGCACAGCGCGATAAGTTGGTGGGAAATAATCAGGAGATAGAAGATCTGGACGATATCGAGGATGAGATATATGGTAGCGAGGGTTAAGAAAAAGAAAACAATACCATTCCGATTTGGAGAAAAGCACAAAGAATATATCCGAAAATGTGAATCCTGCATGTATAACGTGGCAGAAGGAGCAGTCAGAGCCGGGAAAACAGTAGATAATGTTTTTGCCTTTGCCCATGAACTAAAAACGACAAAAGACAGAATCCATTTGGCCACAGGCTCCACCGTCGGTACTGCAAAGTTAAACATTGGAGATGCGAACGGTTTCGGGCTAGAGTGGATTTTTCGGGGGCAGTGCCACTGGGGAAAATACAAAGATAACGAAGCTTTGTTTATCAAGGGTCTGGCGACAAAAAACCGTCAGAAGATCGTAATCTTCGCAGGGGCAGCGAAAGAAGATAGTTATAAGCGGATCCGTGGTAATTCTTATGGCATGTGGATTGCAACAGAAATTAACTTGCACCATAAGAAAACAATCAGAGAAGCGTTTAACCGAACGATTGCTGCTCATAGAAGGAAAATATTTTGGGATTTAAACCCAGATAACCCAAATAGTTGGATATACAAAGAATATATTGACAAATATGCGAAACAAGCCGCCGAAGAGGAACTTATCGGCGGTTATAATTATATGCATTGCACTCTGTATGATAATGTCAACCTAACGAAGGAACGTATCAGGGAGGTGGAAAGCCAGTATACGCCAGGGAGCATCTGGTATATGCAGGACATAGAAGGAAAGCGTGTTACTGCTCAGGGACTTATTTACAGACAGTTTGCAGAAGATTTTAATAATGGAATCCATCGTTTTCGAAGGACGGAGAAGCCAAAAGATATTATGGAAATCATCATTGGTGTGGACTTTGGCGGATCATCTTCCGGGCACTCATTTTCTGCAACGGCAATTACCAGAGGTTATCAGGAGGTTATAAGCTTGGCGGCAAAACGGCACTTGTGCCAGGATGAGAACGGCAACCAGATTGATATAGATCCGGAAGAGCTTGGGAATCGTTTTATAGATTTTTGTTTGCAGGTTATCAATTTGTATGGATATATCACGGTAGTATATTGTGATAGCGCAGAACAAACGCTGATTCTTGGGATCAAGACCGCTCTGAGAAAAGCGGGCCTTGGGTGGATCCGCATTGAAAATGCAATGAAAGAAGAAATTAATAACCGCATCCGTCTTACAACCAGACTCATGGCACAAGGAAGATATAGTTATATGGATCTTATGTGTGATGATCTGGTTGCTGCGCTTTGCAGTGCTATTTGGGATCCGGATAAGATCACAAAAAATGTACGGTTGGATGACGGAACGAGTGATATTGACAGCCTGGATAGCTTTGAATATACGATAGAGCGAGATATTTCAAGACTGATCCGGTATGAATAGGAGATGCACATGAAATTCAAAAGACTTTTAACATTAATCACGGAAATTCTAAATAAAGATTCTGATACTAAAATTGATGTCAGCCTAACATCACAAATGGCATCAAGTATTGAGCTATGGAGCCAGATGTACGGAAATCATCCGCCATGGCTGGTAAGGGGCAAGATTTGGACAATGGGGTTACCTTCTGCGATTACAGGAGAATTGTCAAGGCTGACCCTATTGGAGTTTAAAACAGGCATTACAGGATCTACGAGGGCGGATGTGATAAATGACGCGTACATGAGAGTAGTCCACAATCTGCGTACAATGCTAGAATATGGATGCGCAAAAGGTGGATTAATCCTCAAGCCATATGTTACACAGACAGGAATCAGCGTGGAGTTTATCCAGGCGGATGCGTTCTTCCCTATTGATTTTGATAGTTCTAATCGAATGACAAAGTGTGTATTTGCAAGCCAGATCAGAAAAGGCGAGAAGATTTATACGAAATTGGAACTTCACGAAATGACCGGAGGGTTGCTAAAGATAAGCAACAGGGCATTTGTGGCCACTAATGATTTTAGTTTGGGATCTGAGATTTCCGTATCATCGATACCAGAGTGGTCAGAGTTGTCTGCTTCGGTTTCTTTCTCTGGAATGGATCGGCTGCCGTTCGGGTATTTGAAAATGCCATTGGCAAATAATATGGATTCCACGTCCCCGATAGGAGTATCGGCTTACTCAAAGGCAATAGCCCCGATTTGTAAAGCGGACAAAAGGTATTCACAAATAGATTGGGAGTACGACTCGAAAGAAACGGCGGTACATATTGCAGAATCTCTCTTGAAATATAATCCATCGAGAGACAAAATGGTGTACCCGGGCGGAAAAGATAGGCTGTACCGCACTCTTGAATATGCGTCTGGGGCAACAGATAAGCCGCTGTTAGATGTATTCTCCCCGGCAATCAGAGATGAATCATATTATAACGGACTGAATCATCAACTGAGGCTGGTAGAATTTAATTGTGGTCTGGCATATGGCACATTATCAGATCCCAATAATATAGATAAGACAGCAGAGGAAATTAGAAGCAGTAAGCAAAGGTCATTTGATTTTACAAAAGAGATACAAGAAAATCTACAGATTGCCTTAGAGGACATGATCCACGCAATGGATTTTTACGCGAGTATTTATAATCTTGCACCGTACGGCAACTACGATGTCGCATTTAACTGGGGAGATAGTATCTTAGCTGACAAAGAAAAGGAATTGCTCTCTATGCAGCAAGATGCAACAGCAGGATTGATCCGGAAAGAATTATATATTGCGGCCAAATATGGCGTGTCCGAAGAAGAAGCACGAAAGATGATGCCAGCACAGGATGATCGTTTTAGCATCTGGGGAGAGTAGGTGATCACAGATGCTTGATCCAAAATATTTGGAGCGTTTTTCCGATCAGCTACTTGGTATCATCGACAGTCTGATAATAGAAATTATATCTGACATGGCAAAAAGAATTGTAAAGATGAGAAGGATCTCCGATTCAACAAAACATCAGGCGGAGATTTTACAGAATGCCGGTCTTGTGTATGAGGATACGATCAAGCGAGTGAGTCAGATATCAGGATACCAGACTCGGGAAATCGAGCGGATGTACCAGGAAGCAGGTGTGAGAAACTTAAAAAATGAAGCTGTGTACTATAAGCAGGCAGGAAAAGAGTCAATCAAACTTGAACAGTCAAATGGAATGCAAAGGATTTTACAGGCCAATGTCAGAAAGACATGCCAGGAATTAGATAATCTAACAATGACAACCGCTGTAAAATCACAATCTGCTTTTATTCAGGCATGTAACAGAGCACAGATGAAAGTAAGTACCGGAGCATTCAGTTATGATAAAGCGATAGCTGATGCTATCAAAGAGGCAGCAGTTCAAGGAACAGAAGTTTTATATCCATCGCAGCATGTTGATAAACTCGATGTTGCAGTACGACGAGCGGCGCTTACAGGGGTAAACCAAACGGCAGCAGAACTAAATCTTCAATACGCAAAAGAAGCCGGGTGTGATTATGTTGAGACGACGGCACATGCAGGAGCTAGACCGACACATGCCGTTTGGCAAGGAAAAGTATTTTGTCTCTCCGGGATGGATCCGAAGTATGAAAACTTTTATGAAGCTACCGGATACGGTACAGGACCGGGGCTGTGTGGCTGGAACTGCCGGCATAACTTCCATGCGTTTTTTCCTGGAATATCTGAATCTGCTTATACAAACCAAATATTAGAGGGGTATAACTCAAAAAATGTTGAGTACAATGGCATTAGATATACCGAATATGAAACTGCACAGATGCAGCGTGGGCATGAAAGAAAAATCAGGGAGACGAAGCGGAAATTAGCGGGATATGAAGCAGGTATGAAAGAAACTGATGATAAAATCCTGAAAGAAACGCTGAAAAGGGATTTTGAAGCAGAAGCTGTTAAGTTAAAGAAGCAGGAGAAGACTCTAAAAGATTTCTGCCACCAAACAGGCAGACAATATGAATCTGCAAGAACACAGATTCACGCAGTATTAGATGTGAAAGGAAATATTGTTGGGTTTAATCGAAGTGTTGCACAGAAAGCAGTGTGGAAAAATCGTAAGAATGTATTTAAGAATCAAATGTCCAAACAGTTAGAGAAGCTGACAGACGAAGAAAAGAAAGCAATCTGGAGATACACTGGTAATGCAGCAAACCGAGTGAATAGTGCAATATATTCTGGAAAACAGCAAAGAATTGACAGGGAAAAAGGCTTTATGAATTTGTTAGATTCCGCATTAAATAAAGGTACTGCAGAACATAAAATGGTGGTTCATCGTGATACGATTCCCGAATATTTAAATGTATTTCCGAAAGGTTTTCAATATTCAGATAGAGATATAGAAAGATTAACAGGAGTAGAATTAACAAACTTTGGATATACATCTACTTCATTTAAAGATCTAACATATACAGGAAGAAATGTACACTTAGAGATTGAGATACCAAAAGGTTACAAAGGTTGTTTGTACATAGAAAATTTAGCAACTGATAAATACAAAAACCAAGAAGAAGTATTGTTTAAAAGAGGTTTTCGTTATAAAATAAAAAGTGTAAAGAAAGAAAAGGAAAGGTATTACATTAAAGCGGAGGCTGTTTTATGAGTGGAGTCGGATATTATTATGATGAAAATGGTGAAAAACAAGAAATAGAAATAGGACCGAGTTTTGATGATTTCCCTGGAATGGCAAAAGTAACAAGTCCTATACCTATATGCCATGCATGCAGAAAAGCAGATTTTGATGAAAAAGGTTACGAAACTTTATGTAAAGTGTATGGTAAGATACCAAGCAAACACTTAAAGGCAAAAGATTATAACTGCCCATATTTTGATAACGAAAATAATGGGTGGTATCAGTTAATAAAAGATAAAGTAGAAAAAGCGAAGGGTGAGAACAATGGATAACTTTAAAGTAGTATACCAGCAAAGGCCTGGAATATCTACAAGAAAATTCAATGATGAAGAAAGTATATAATGCCGTAAAAGGAATCAAGGATATGACACCCGGTTTATAAACATGTACCATCTGATTAGTGTCAGGTGGTATTTTTGTACGAAATTTTAAGAAAGGAGTAGTAAAACATGAGGTCAACAGAATAGAAGGGATGGTGATCCAAGTTATCTCCCAGTAGCGGGGTTAAGCTGCAGAGGACGCGCAGAGAGATCTGGGTGTTATTTTTATGCATTTGGTCAGGTGATTAGACCTAAAATAGTCCGGTCACTCGGTGAATAGTTACGCACCTAGAAATAACTTAATAGTGGGAAAGGAACAGGAAAATGAATACAGAAGAATTACAGAAGCAAGGATTGACTCAGGAGCAGATCAACTATGTCATGGCTGAACACGGGAAAGAATTGAATCCGATCAAAGCAGACAGAGACAACTTAAGAAATCAGCTTGACAATACGCAGGAAAGTTTGAAAGAATTTGAAGACATTGATCTTGAGAACGTGAAAGAATTGGAAACCCAGGTCAATACATTGACACAGGATTTAGAAAACGCAAGGAAAGAAGGCGAGGAAAAAGTCGCAGATCTTAAGTTTGGAATGGCATTGGAGGAAGCTATCCGCAAAGCCGGAGGTCGCAATGAAAAAGCCATTATGGCCATGTTAGATATAGATACACTGAAAGCCAGCAAAAACCAAGACAAAGATATTCAGTCAGCGATCGAGGCTGTGAAAAAAGAAAGTGATTATATGTTTACACCAGAGAAACCTGTGCCAAAAGTTGTGTCAAGCACTCCTGGAGTAACAAAAAATACAGATGACCTGAAAACAAAAGCAAACGATGCGCTTAGAAGCGCACTCGGCAGAGGATAGGAGGTAACAATGCCGGTTAATATTACAAATAGAGAAGAAGCAGAAGCAATTATCAGGGAACAGGTTGTGAGTACGATTTTTCAAGATGCACCGAAACAGTCTGTTTTTATGAGTACGGCAAGGAAACTGCCCAATATGACAAGTAATCAGACGAGAATCAGAGTTCTTGATTTTTTGCCAACAGCATATTGGGTTGATGGCGACACTGGAATGAAGCAGACAACGAAGCAGGCATGGGACAATGTATTCCTCAATGCAGCTGAACTCGCGGTGATTGTTCCGATTCCGGAAGCGGTACTGGATGATGCAGAGTTTGACATTTTTGGTGAGGTTACGCCACGGGTAAACGAAGCGATTGGGCAGAGGGTAGATAGTGCAGTTATCTTTGGGATCAACCGTCCCGCAATCTGGCAGAATGATATCATCACACTGGCAAGGCAGGCGGGAAACAATGTATCAATTCCGCCATCAAATGTGGATTATTATAACCTCATTCTGGCAGAGAATGGCGTCATTGCAAAGGTAGAAGAGGATGGTTACATGTGTACCGGAGCATTGGCATCTATGGGAATGCGTTCAAAATTAAGAGGAATCAGAGCCACAGATGGAACTCCAATTTTTAAATCCGACATGCAGGGATCTACGCAGTATGCATTAGATGGGGCACCGCTGTATTTCCCAAGAAATGGGGCATTTGATAATACGGTTGCGCAGTTGGTTGTCGGAGATTTTGAGCAAGCAGTATATGCTATTCGTCAGGACGTAACCGTCAAGATTCTTGATCAGGGAGTAATCCAGGATCCAGAAACAAAAGAGATTGTATATAATCTGGCGCAGCAGGATATGGTGGCTCTTCGTATTGTATTCCGTATGGGATGGGCGATTCCGAATCCAGCAACAAGAATGGATGAAGATCGAGTAGGATGCCCGTTTGCGTATCTGGAGCCGGCAACGCCGATTACGACACAGAAAGTAACATTTACAGTGCAAGACGATGAAGATGAACCAAATAACATCGACGGAGCAATTGTTGATGTGAATGGATCCAGATTGAAAACAAATGCATCTGGACAGGCTGAGTTCAACCTGAGGGCGGGGACATATCCGGCAAAGATCAAAAAGACTGGATACAGCCAAATTACAGAAACGGTAGTTGTGGAATCCAGTGCAGTTACAAAGACGATTACATTGAAGAAGAAACAATAGGAGGATAAAGCATGGTAGAATATGCAGATTTTGAGTTTTATACAAAAGAATTTCATGGTAGCGTGATTCCGGATACTGCCTTTCCTTCTGCCATGCTCCGGTCTAGTATCTTTATCCGATATATCACATCCGATCGGATTGACGAAACAGACATCCCGGAAGAAGCCAAACTGGCGGCTTGTGCTGTAGCGGATCTGATGTACAAAGATGATCAGGCCAGAGACGAGACCGGAAGAGAGAAGAAATCTGAAAATAACGATGGATACAGCGTAAGTTTTGTAACCAGTGCAGATGGAAAAGGCAATTCAGTGGAAGCGAAGGCTTACCAGGCGGCAGGGCAATATCTGGCCCATACCGGGCTGATGTACAGGGGGATAGACTGATGATTACAAATGCAGATCTGACGATCTATAACAAGCGTGGGGTTGATAAAGAAACGGCACGTCCTATTTATTTCCGGACGCAGGTCACGGGAGTGAACTTCTACACAAAGCAGGAAGTACAGACAACGAATAAGGGTCTGGTCTCTGCGGATTTGTATCAAATTCGGATTCCGGAAGATGCAGACGCACAGGGAAAGCAATATATGGATGCAGATTCTTATGCAAAACTTACACATGAAGAGGCCGAAGGATATTGGACAATCAACAACGGAGATCTGTTCGGTCGGGGATTATTGGGTGATTTTGAAAAAGAATCTGAATTTCTAAAAAGGCAGTACACTGGAAAAGTACTGTCTTTTTCCGATAATCGTCGGGGCGGACTTGCGCACTGGAGAATTGGGGGCGCTTAGATGGGTAGCAAAATAAAAATTCAAATGAATCCCAGTCAAAAAATTCTTGCAAAGAGAGAACTTCAAAAAGGGGGAAAGGTTCAACGATTTTTTACGCATGAGATGCGACGGAGAATGGATCCTTATGTTCCATTTTTAAATGGTCCTTTAAAGAATACAGCAGTGGAGCATGAGGATTCTGTGGAATATACCCAACCATATGCCCAGAAACAGTACTATGAGAACAAAGGAAAAGGGCTCCGTGGTAAAGAATGGGACCGAAGGTGCTGGGCGGATCAAGGAGATTCTATTTTGGAGTCTGTAGCTAAGTATGCAGGAGGGGAAGTGCAAAGATGAGTGTAATAGGAAGTATCAGGGCATTTGTTAATCAATGCCCTTTTTTGGATGAATTTGAGTCTTTGGTAGGCGTGGAATATCTTCCGGAAGATACCAAATCATTTACAGTGGAGGCATCCGTAACAGATCATCCAATTAAAAAGCGGTATCTAGATGGAAGTACGGAACGTAGATTCAATTTCATTTTTGCCAGTCGAGAGTATTTCGGCATAGATACTGTAGAAAACATGGATGTTGCAGAGTTTTATGAGGATTTTTCGGAATGGCTGGAAATGTGCAGTCTCAAAGGAGAATTGCCAAAGCTCGGCATTGGAAAAGAAGCAAGAAACATGCAGGCATTAACAAATGGTTATGTGTTGAATGCGGATGAATCAAAAGCACAGTATCAAATTCAGTGTGAGTTAATTTATTATCAAAACTTTTTAGGAGGTATATAACATGGCATTAGAAAACAGTAAAGCAGTAAAACAGAGATATCAAGAAGCTGCGTATTTGAAAGTAGGAGAAAATTTTAAATTTATGGGGGCGGGTTTTGAGGAGCTTAATGAGGATCCGGGAGCCCAGACATCCAGCAAAAAATATATTAATGATAAATCTTCCACTTCTTCTATTACAAGCTATGAAGGGGAACATGCTTTTACAGCGGATCAGATTATGGCACAGGAAGTTATTCATGATTTGGTTGCTATCGGAAAACAAAGAAAGACGGGGAATGATGCAGAGAGAGAACTTGTTCGTGTTGATTTGGATGACCCGGTAGAAGAAAAACCGAATACCTTTAAAGCAAGGAAATTCGATGTAGCAGTAGAAATCTCATCATTTTCCGACAACGATGGAGAGTGGCAAGTAGAGGGAACATTGCATGATAAAGGAGATCCGGTGCTTGGGGCTTTTGATACAAGTACGAAGACCTTCACACCGGATGGAGAAGAAACGAAATAAATTTGGGGATTGGAGAGAAGCAATATGTTTAATTGGAATGGTGAAAAGTTTCCATTTTGTGTCCTAGACGCAGATATGGCGAAAAAGTTCGATGATGCAGAAACTAAGATGTGGGATCGGGTGAGAGAATATGAAGCGAAACATGCCGAGAATGGAAGACTTACTACGGAAGGGATCGCAGAAGAGAGTGATATTATCAGTGAGTTTTTTGATGATGTATTTGGAAAAGGCGCAGCAAAGAAAATGTTTATGAAAGAGCATGATTTATCAGAGCGTGTGAAAGCCGTGAAGAAACTTTACACTTTGAAAAGCAATCAGCTTTCAGAGCATGAAAAAAACGTAAATATCATTAGCGATCTTGCTTTTCGTAAAGGCGATAAATGATTATGAAAAAACTTCCGGTATCGGTTGATATCGGAAGTAAGATCTATAAAATTGATGCTGATTTTCGCACCATGATTGAAATTGAAAAGATTATTTTTGATCGGCATGTAACAGAAAATCAGGAGATATTTGCAAAGGAAATGATGCAGTACAGTGATATTTCTTATGAGGATGCCTGTATGAACGCAAGGTATTATGAGGCGTTGGCGCTTTTTTACCAAGAGGATATTCCGAAAGACCTAGAGGGGGCGATGGAAAAGCTTCTCTGGTTTTATGGGTGTGGTAAAGATGAAAAGAAAGGGAAAGCGCCAAAGAAACAGATCCTTTCTTTCGAGTACGACTTTGATTATATCAATGCGGGATTTATGCAGGATTATAAGATTGATTTATTCGATATTGATTTCTTACATTGGTGGAAATTTATGTCCTTATTTTCTGCGCTTCATGATGATTGTAAGATCTGTGAAATTATGGGGTGGAGAGGCGCTGAAATGAAGGGAATGGACAAAGATCAAAAGAAAAGAGTGAGAGAAATGCAAAGACTCTACGCTCTTCCGGAGGATATCACGGAGAAAGAAAAAGAAAGACAGGATAAAATCACACAGGCATTGCTAAATGGCGGGGATTTGACAGGAATTTTATAAAAACAGCGGAAAGAGGGATTCTGCCGGGAAAGAGAATCTATAAGGAGTGAATAGGCGTAGGTCTGGTCTGCTAGGTTATGCACCCGGAGCGTCAAATAGCTTAGGAAAATTTTAACTATTTGATAATAAGAGGTGTAATTTATGGCAGATGGAAAAGTAGTAATTGAAACCGGATTGGATCAGTCCGGGATTGAATCCGGATTAAACCAATTAAAGGGGACTGTTACAAAAGGTTTAGCAGCTCTTGGAATTGGAAAGATACTTGGTGAGGCTGTAAAAGACGGAATCAGTTTTGAATCGGCATTTACCGGGGTAAAGAAGACTGTAAACGCAACAAGTGAGGAACTTGCAAAACTTAAAACAGATATTCGCGGAATGGCGAAAGAAATGCCGGAATCGGTGGAGGAGATCTCAGGAGTTGCAGAGGCGGCTGGACAGTTGGGCATTAAAACGAAGTCTATTACTGGATTTACGAAGACTATGGTTATGCTTGGTGATGCAACCAATTTATCCTCAGAGGAAGCGGCTACATCCTTGGCGCGGTTTGCTAATGTTACAGGGATGAGCCAAAAAGACTTTGATAAATTAGGTTCTACGGTAGTAGCTTTAGGAAACAACATGGCTACGACAGAAAAAGAGATTGTAGAAATGGCCACGAGGATTTCCGGTGCCGGGTCTCAGGTCGGTTTATCAGAATCTCAAATCATGTCATTTTCCGCAGCATTGAGTTCTGTGGGTATTGAAGCAGAAGCAGGAGGAACGGCATTTTCTACCTTGCTGTCTAAGATGAATCTTGCAACGGTACAAGGAGGAGACAGTTTAAATCATTTTGCCACGGTAGCCGGAATGAGTTCCAACCAGTTTAAGAAAGCCTTTAAGGAGGATGCTGCGGGTGCAGTTTTGGCTTTTATCCAAGGGCTTGACGGGATCAATAAAAATGGCGGAAGTGCAATCAAAACTTTAAATGATATGGGGCTTTCTGATGTAAGAATCCGGGATGCATTGCTTCGTGCTGCCGGTGCATCCGGGACTTTTACGGAGGCGCTTAATATTGGTACAAAAGCATGGGATCAAAATACAGCTCTAACAAAAGAGGCCGAAACGAGATATGGTACCATGGAATCTCAGCTGCAAATAACAAAAAATAAACTTAAAGATGTGGGGATTTCCGTTTATAGTTCCTTGGAAAAACCCATGGTAAAGGGAGTTGCCGCAGCTAATAAAGCGTTAGGAAGCTTATCAAAAAAATTAGAAAAAGGCGGAATTAAAGCCATTGTGCCGGAAGAGGCAGTAAATACTGTAGAGAATCTAGGAAAAATCGCGGGAGTGGCGGCCAAAGGCGGAGTAAAAGTGTTAGGATCTGCCGCAAAGGTACTTGGGGATAACATGGGTACTGTAATTCCGATTGCATCCTCTTTCTTTGGGGCAATGGCCGGATATAAGATCTTTTTGAAAGCAGCCTCTGGAGTAAAAGCTCTAACGTCTGCATATCGAATGCTAAGAGCCATGGAGCTTGTTGGAGCTGCAAATAGAGTAGCTGCTAACGGAGGACTTACCCTTCTTCAAACGACGGTTGGAGTGCTTACAGGTAAGGTGAAACTGGCAACGGTAGCGACACGGGCATTTAATGTGGCAACTACGGCACTCGGAGGACCTGTTGGAATCGCTGTAGTTGCTGTCGGCGCTTTAGCTGCTGGAGTTGCGGCTTTCGCTCTGACACAGAAGCGAACGGCTACAGAATCTGAAAAGTTTTCAAAGTCTTGTGAGAAATTGAGCAAAAAACAAGATGATGTAACTAAATCAATCAAAAATCTAAAAAAAGAAAGCGAAGAAAATGTAGAGTCCACAAAGTCGCAAGGCATACAAGCAGATAGACTGCACAGCCAGTTAACAGAGCTTATGAAGGTAGAAAATAAATCTGCCGGGACAAAAGCGAGAATTAAAAATGTTGTTGCACAATTAAATGAGATTCTTCCAGAACTCAATTTAAAGTATGACGAAGAAAAAGACAAATTAAATCAATCCACTGCGGCACTCAAAAAGAATATTGAGGCTTTAAAGGAACAGGCGATGACGAAAGCCTATCAAAAGGGAATGGAAAAGTACGCCCAAAAAGTATCCGAGGCAGAGATTGAGCATGAAAAAGCAGTGGAAAAGCAAGCAAAGGCATATGAAAAGCTAGAGACCGCAAAAAATAAGGTTGAAAAACTTAAAAAAGAAAAAGGTCTTGGAAGCGGGAGTAAGGAACTGGAAGAGGCTGCAAAAAAGGTGTTGGATTACCAAGAGGCTTTGAAAAAAGCAGATGCTGCGGTTTCAAAAAGTGAGAAAAATCTAAAATCAGCGCAGGAAGGGCTGACCACTTATTCTGATAAGTATACGGCACAAAATAATTATACAGAATACCTGAAGCAATTGGATAATCTGGCAAAAGAAGCGGGAATAAAAGCGTCAAAGATTCCAGAGTCCGTCGGAAACGGGATCAAGCAAGGTGTTTATGCTAATCCAACCAGTGGAAAAGAGCTCAAACAGCTGATCAAGTTGGATAGTTTGGTTAATTCCGAAGAATTGTCAAAAATGCAGCAACAAGGAATGAAGATCCCTCAGTACCTGGCGCAGGGAATGGCGGATGGTTCTATTTCTTTTAAGACGGCAGCTGAGAAATTGGAAAACGGAATTGACTGGACTGGACTGATTCAGAGAGTGAAAGAAAAAGGAAAGGGTGTCCCAAACAGTATTGCAGACGGAATCCGGTCAGGGCAGTATGCAGTGCCGACATCTGTGGCAGAGGTAGAAAATCTCGTAACTTTTGATCGTTTGAAAGCAAAAGCCCAGCAGGGTGGTGTTCAGATTCCGGAATATTTAGCGAATGGAATCACGTCTGGAAGTATGAAGCCGGCACAGGCGACAAAAGCCCTAGGAAATTTGATGAATTTTCAAGATGCGATTGATAAAGCCGGACTGCAAGGCGCTCAGATCCCCAATGAGCTAGCAACAAAGGTTGTGCAGGGAAAGACTTCGGTAGATGCTGCAATAGAGCAGCTGATGAGTGGGCAAGGATTATCAACTGATAATTTTGGATTAAAAACAGTGATTGATAATACTGCAAAAAGTACCGGAGAAGCTGCAGAAAAAGTTCAGAAGAACCTAAAAATAAAGCCGGTAGATAATTCTGGAGTGGTCTCTGAATCATTGAAACCTGTTGTGACAGAATCTTCAAGCGCCGCAACAAGCGTAAAGAAAAACACATCTGCAATTCAAAAAGCATCCAAAATTAAGTCGACAGATAACTCCGGAGAAGGAACGAAATCCGGATCATCTTATATTAAGGGGTTGGAAAGCACTGTCGGAAAAGCAAAGACAGCAACTGCAAAAATAAGCAGTTATGTGGCAAGCGGATTTTCTTCCGGATCCGGGAAAGCCAAAACTGCAGGAGTTAAAGTGACCGGTTCTTTTGCATCGGGATTGTCTTCTGGATCTGGGAAAGCTCAAACCGCAGGAGGGAAGGTTGCAAAAGCTGGAGCGTCTGGAGCAAAAGCAGAGAAGTCGGGATTTGTCACAGCAGGGAAGAATCTATCTTCGGGAGTTGCCAGTGGTATCACTGAAAATTCGGGTGTTGTCTCCGAGGCAGCGAGAAAGGTTGTAAGAGATGCCAAGAATGCAGCGAATGAAGAGGCAGATTCCCATTCTCCATCTCGTGTGTTCCGGGATGATGTTGGGAAATGGATGCCACTTGGTATGGCAGTTGGGATCCGTAAATATACAAAAGATGTAGAAAGTGCATCCAGAGAGATGTCTGCAGCATCTGTAACTGCTACAGCCAAAGCGTTGGATATCCATTCACCTTCCGGTGTTTACCGAGACGTGATTGGAAAAAATATTCCATTAGGAGTAGCAAAAGGTATAAGTATTGCAAAGAATGAAGCGGTTAACACAATGAGAGCTGCTATGAGTTCTGTATTGAAAGCAGCCCAGAGTGCCTGTGTGACAGGAACATATTCTGATGTGGGACAAAAATACATGTCAGTACTTGCGGATGCGTTAAATGTTTCAAAAGAATTATCGACAGAGAACATTCAGTGGGCTATTGATTCTTATACCAATAAATATACAAGTGCGTATCAAAAATCAGAAAATGCGAAGCAAAAATACATTGATAAATTACAGAAAAAATATGACAAAGCAAAATCGAAGCGGGAGAAAGCTAGACTTAAGAAGCGGATTTCAAAGCAGAAGGCTCAGTTATCCAAGCAAAAGAAGGCCCATAAAAAGAATGCAAATAATTTGGCTAAAGCGATGGAAAAAGCCATGGCATCTTATTCTGAAGCTTACGAAAATCAAGCAGATGCACTAACACAAAAGGCACAGCAGAAAATTCAGGACCTGTCAGACGAATACCAGAAATCTTATGACGAGTTAATACAAAAGCAAGACAGTATGCGGCAGAAGCTATTAGATGTCGGCGATCTTGTTGTGACAAAAAGTGGGAGTCTTTCTGGGTTGTCTGGGCTCTATGAAACAGATTCAGATCAGACCTTCGTAGATTTGCTAGATAATAACATTAAAAGATTACAAGCCTATGAAAAGAATATGGAGGCGATCAAAAATAGGATTCCGGCAGATTTGATGGAGCAGATTTTAGCCATGGGGGCAGAAGAAGCTGTAGCGTATACAGATAAGCTCCTATCTATGGAAGAGGAAAAATTTAGTGAGTACATCAGCAAATGGAATCAAGAGCAGGCGCTTAAGAAGAAAGTGGAGGATACTTATTTTAATTCGTCAAGTCTTGGAAATTTGCAGGATGATATCAACATCATGAACAAATATAACGCTTCTATTACGGCGTTAAAGAAGAAATTGGGAAATAATAAAGCGGCAGATAGTCTAATTGAACAAATTCTCGGGATGGATATTCAAGAGGCAAATACCTATATGGATCAGTTGCTTGCATTAAATACTGACGGATGGAATCAATATATTTCCCTTTGGAACCAGAAGCAGGCATTGGCGTCCTCCATTTCAAGTAATTTTTTTAAATCTGAATTTCAGGCATTGCAGACCAATTATACAAATGCAATAAAGCGTGAGATGAACGGATTGGATCAACAGATGAAAAAGCTTGGAGAAAATATTGTAAAATCATTTGCGTCTGCGGTTACAAAAAATACAAAGTATGCTACAAAAGCCGTGAAATCCTTGGCAAATAAGGTTGTAAAAGCAGTAAAGGACAAACTTGGCATTCGCAGTCCTTCAAGAGTATTTCGGGATATTGCAGTTATGTCATTTAAAGGGGCAGAGGTTGGACAAAAGAAAGAAGCACCAAAACTTTATAAACAAACCTCAAATATTGCAGAGACAATGGCGGGAAGATTTGCGAAGGTCAATCTTGGAAATAAATTTTTTGGAAAGATAGAGGCAGTATCTCGGATGAATCAAGCTGCATTTGCACAAAAAGGTGCCGTAATTGTGAAAGAAAATCTTTCCGGAATCGAAAAGGGCGAATCTATAGATTATGCAAGGCTTGGTAATATTATGGCAGATGCTCTGGCTAAATCAGGGTTGACAGTACAAATAGGAATGAGAGAATTTGGAAGAATTGTGAGGGACGTTTCATGAAGTACGACATTAGATATGAGAGTGGTAGTGTAAGAGAGGTGATTAATTTGGTAAAGAATCCTTACCGATTAATCACCAGTAATTTGTATGATTATGAATGGGAGTATGATACTGCATCCATAGGGTCAAGAAATGGCATGAGAGTAACGGAATTTTATCGTGAAAAGAAAGAATTTGATTTGGAATTAGATATTTTGGCAAGTACAGAAGAAGCATATGCAGCGGCTTGTCAAAAATTTTTAGACGTAACAGAACGAGATGTCATTAACAAGACACCCGGGCGGCTCTATGTAGGAGAGTGGTATATGTCTTGTTTTTTAATTTCAGAGGGGTTTAGCGACTGGGAGTATGGATTGACACGGGTCAACAGCGATCTAACACTTTTGTCCCCGTATCCATTTTGGTGCAAAGAAAAAGACTATGATTTTACTCAGCAGGATTTTTCAATTTCTGGAAATTGGAAGTATCCGTATAAATATCCATATCGGTATTCAAATACAAATGGAAGGTATGGAATTGATAACGACCATTTTGGCAGTTCGGATTTTGTTATGAAAATTTTTGGTCCGGTAATAAATCCACAGATTTATATCGGGCAAAATATATACATGGTAAATGCACCGTTAATTGCCGGGGAATATCTTACGATTGATAGTGCTGCGGGTACTATTGTAAAAACAAAAAATACAGGAGAAACTGAAAACTTATTTTATCAAAGGTACTTAAAGCAAAGCGTATTTACTAAAATTCCACCAGGAAAAAGTAATGTATCATGGAGTGGGAGATTCGGTTTTATGATTACGCTATTTCAAGAGAGGAGTGGTATACCATTTTGTTCATAGTTACGGACGCTAGAGGTATAGAACAGGGATATCTGAAAGCCGATTTTGATATAGACATTGGTGATCAAAATGATTTTGAAATAACAATGCCTTTAACTTCCTATCAGAGTTCACATGTGGAATTTGGCAGTCGATTTTACCCAGAGGCTACACGTCAGGGAATCGCACGAAGCGATGATGAGATGGGGAGCGAGTATGGTGGAATTATAGAGGATATGGAGCCAGACACTAAAAATAATACAATTAAGCTATTAGGATATACATGGCGTGGGCTATTAGGGCAAAAGATTATCATGAGTTCTGGGCCATATTCCGGGGATGCAAATGATATTATTAGGAAAATCATCGGAAATGCATTTGATAATCTTTACGTTGTCGATGCGATAAAGAGTGGAATTTCAGTTGAAAACTATTCTTTTGATGGCTATCCTACAATGCTAGATGGATTTCATGACATGCTCGGAGAGAAAGGAAAATTGTGCTGCCGATGTTTGGACGGGGTTGTACACTTAACCGCAGAAAAAGTAGTGGATTATTCAAATGAATATGAATATAGCCAAGATAATCGGATATCGTTCACAGTAAAAGATTATCGCAGGGGGATCAACCATTTGGTTGTAATAGGAAAAGATGTGATTGGCGAGCCGGTCGTTGTCCATGTTTATGCAGACGAATTGGGGAATATATCTACAACGCAGACATTAAAAGGTCTTGCGGAAAGAATGCAAGTGTATGAATACACGTCGTTGGAAAGCAAAGAAGCTTTGGTTGAAGCAGGAAAAAAACGGTTAAAGGAACTTATGAATTACAAAAAGCTTGAAATATCTGTAGAAGACATGGAAGCAGATGTAGGAGATATCGTTGGAGGAAGAGAAAGAATTACTGGGATTACTTTAAAGCGACCAATAAAGTCAAAAATTTTAAAGATAACGGATGGAAAATTAGAGATTGAATATCAGGTGGAAGGAGAAGAAGATGGCACTGAAAGCAATAACAATTAATACTGATACAGCTCAAGATCCTCATATTTACGCGATTGATGATGCAGAAATTTTTAACAGTATTATTGGGGGAGAAGGGGTACATAACTGGGAAGAAAATTTTGCAGCAGAAATAATTGACAACAATACAGTTCGTATTAAAAGTGGTGTTTTAAATATTCAAGGGCATTTTGCTCGTACAGGAAAAGGCGAATATACAGATATAGCAATTGAAAATGGGTCACAAACATTAAATAGAAATGATTTAATCGTAGCAGAGTTTCGGACAGATTCTGGAATTGATAATATAGGGTTTAAAGTAATCAAAGGCGAGCCTTCTGAGTCTGCAAAGGATCCGGTGTATGTTCAGGAAGATTTATTAAGCAATGGCCTTGTAAGACAACTGCCATTGTATCGTGTTGTAATTGATAAACTTGCGCTGACATCTTTGCAGCCGATGTTCTCTCCCCTTCCAACATTAGAAAATATTAAAAAGGAAGTGATACAGCTCAATGAAGATTTACTGGAAAAAGTTTATCCAGTGGGAAGTATTTATATTTCTGTGAATAATACAAATCCTGGAAACATTTTTGGTGGCACCTGGGAACGGTTTGCCAATGGACGTACCTTGGTGGGAGTTGATGAAAATGATCCAGATTTTAATATTGTTGGAAAATCTGGTGGATCAAAGAACGTAGCATTAAATATCAAACAAATTCCTACTCATAGTCATCAAGAAAGTGACTATACTTATGTCTATACAGAGGAACACCCTGCAAATAATTCTATTGTCACAACAAACCAAAACGGAAGACAGAATATTAACGCGAATATTAAAAGCAAAACATATACAAAAAATGCAGGAGGAGGAGAGGCTCACTCCAATCTACAACCCTATATCGCTATTTTTTATTGGATTAGGAGAAAGTAACATAGACAAAATAGAATGAAAATGATATACTTAAAAGTAATAGGAGGATATTATTTAATATGAAAAAAAGAAAGTTAAAAAAAATAATGCCTATTTTTTTAAGTATGGTATTGATTGCATGCTTCATTCCCAGACACAATTTATATGCAAAGAGTAAACCTACAATTTATATTATGGGTGACTCAATTGCTCATTCTTATGAAGGAAATAGGTACCAAAATGGATGGGGACAAATGCTGTACAAATATTTCAAATATCCATCGAAAAATAAAACAGTTCATGTAAAAGGTGCATCCAATTATGTAGATGTTGTAAGGTATAACATGCCGGAAATATCCATTGAAAATTGGGGAAAAAACGGAGCAAGTGTTGCAATTTATGATAAATATGGAATGTTTCAGTCAATCCAGAAGAAATTAAAAAAGGGAGATTATGTTTTTATTCAGCTTGGCCATAATGAAGTATATACTCAATGGTGGACAGGTTCTACCGTACCTGAATATCAGGCATATCTTATTGATTACATAAAAAAAATACGGAGCAAAAAAGCAATCCCGGTATTAATTACACCGCCGCCGGTGAATACATCAGGGAAATATGCACCGTATGTTCCACAATATAGAACTGCTATGATATCCGTTGGGAAAAAATATAAGGTTCCACTGTTAGATTTAGGGAAAAAATCAGCGGATTATTTTAATTTAGTTGGTAAAAAACAAGCACGTACAATGTATGTAAAAGATAATATGCATTTTACACCGAAAGGAGCTACACAATTAGCAAAGATTTTATCTGTGGAAATAAAGTATAAAAGCCAGTTAAAACCTATTTCCGGTAAGATCCGTTTAAATACTAATTCACTTTATAAAACAATCAATAAGGCTTCCAAATTAAAATCAAAAAGATATAGCAAAAAAACATGGAAATATATGCAAAGAAAATTGAAAAGTTCCAAAAAATTGCTATACAGTAATACAGTCAAACAAAAATCAATCAATAAATCAAATGCAAATTTGAAAAAGGCTATTAAAAAACTAAAAAAAGTAAAAAAGCATAAAAAATAATCTGAAAAGAGCTATTGTAAAACAGATTTATGATCTGAAAAGCAATTGCTCTTTTGTCTTTTTAAGTTAAATTTTAATTATAATCAGGATTTAACTGTGCAACAACTTATTGATAGCGTTTAAAAAGGAGAACAACATGGAAATCAGAGCAAGACCGTAAGGTCTTATTTTTATGCAATAAAATATTTTGGGAAAGGAAGAGTTATGGAAGAAAATGAAGTTGAAGTTCGCTTTGCAGAACACCGGAAAGACATTCGTTCGCTGGAAAAGCGAATGGATAAGCAGGAAACACAAAACGAAGTGATTCAGGATCTCGTGATTTCTGTCAAAGAAATGGCAATCAATATGACTCAGATGTTGGAGGAATTAAAGGCACAGGGGATCCGGTTGGACAAGCTGGAGCAGGAACCGGCGGAGAGTTGGAAATTAGTAAAAACAACCCTTCTTACGGCACTGATCAGTGTTCTGATCGGAGCGGTCGTTGGGCATTTGATTTAAGGAGGATAAGACAATGGGTAGTCAAGAGTTTTTAAACCTATGTAAGGCAAAAGTAGCAGACTATTTTAATCAGAATAAGGAAAAGACGGATGCAACATCAGAATTAACGGTAAATGATGTTTTTGTTGTTTGGTATTGCAAGACATTGCAGAATCATAAGGCACTTTTAAGTACACCGGTCAGTGATGGGATGTACTATGAGTTGACTTATAACGGCGATAGAAACGAACTGTATTTTGATGCTTATAAGAAGTGGAAAAATCAGTGTATTGAGATGTAAAGGAGGATAAAATATGTTTCAAAATAGTGTATTTAAGGTATCAGTAGATACAAAAAAATGGGCAAAGGCAGCAGGTGTGAGAGCTGTGAAGACTATGGCGCAGACTGCGGTGGCTTTATTGCCGGCAGCCGCCACGATTACCGCGGTGGATTGGAAAACCGTTGCGGGAACCGCAGCACTTGCCGGAGTGGTATCTTTGCTGACTTCCGTTGCCGGACTGCCGGAGGAAGAAGCGGTGGACTTAGAGGATTCTATGCTTCAGGATACAGAATATAACGATGTGGAGGACGTAGAGCCGGAAGCAGAAGAGGAGGGGGAAGCATAATGGCAAAATATAATGTACATGGAGGACATAACCCATCCGGGAAAGTCGCCTGCGGAGCAAAGGGATTGTTAGATGAGAGCAAAGAGGACCGGAAAATTGCAAAAGCAATCATAAAGTATTTAAAGAAAGGCGGCGCCACGGTCTATGATTGCACGGTGGAAAATGGGAAAAGTCAGAGTGACGTTCTGGTAAAGATTTGCGCCAAATGCAACGCACACAGTGTAAAACAGGATTATTCGGTCCATCTAAATTCCGGTAGGAACGACAAAAAAGGAGATAAAAAAGTAGGCGGCTTTGAAATCTGGGCATACAGCTGGGATGCTTTTAAGAAAGCAGTGGCAAACCGATGCAGGAAGAAAATGAAGGCTCTTGGGTTTACCGATCGGGGGCTTAAGACATCCAAAAGTTTGTATTATCTGAAGCACACCAAAGCTCCGGCGATGCTGTTTGAAATTTGCTTTGTGGATGATAAAGACGATTATCTGCTGTATAAATCTGTTGGGGCGGACAAGATCGGAAAAGCTTTAGCAGAAGCAATCTTAGATAAAAGTATCAAAACCGCAACAACCAGTAAGGTAGTTGGAAGCATCAAGTCAGGTGCAAAGGTAAAAATCAAAACCGGTGCTGTCTACGGCGGTGCAAGCAAAGGAAAAAAAGTGCCATCTGCATATATTGGTAAAAAGTATACGGTTACGAAAGTGCAGAAAAATAGCGGACAGAGTGAGGCGTTGATTCGGCAGCTAAACAGTTGGGTGCCGACAAAATATTTAATTGTTGTATAGTACAAGAATACGATGTAAAAGGATATAGATTGATAAACTGCAGAAGTGGATCAATATCCGGGTTTTCTTTTCAGTTGAATAAATATGCAATGATGTGAATAGCGCGATTTTTTAGCATTTGACTACTATTTGGCTACTACTATTTTAAAATGTTTTGATAAGATAACAAATGATAGAATAAACTGCAGATACAGAAAGTCCGGTTTTTAAAGGAATATCTATATTTACACAGAATAACAACAAGGTAAAAAAGTTAATGATTCTGCCTCGTAATGAAGGGGTCGCCGGTTCAAGTCCGGTTTTCGGCTTTAATAGGAAACAGCGTAAGCCTTGAATTAACAAGGGTTTACGCTGTTTCTTGTTATAATGAATATTCTGTTCTATTTAACATTCTGGAGTATCTTTAGGTTTCTTATGACAGTCATCGATAAGAGGAATTACCAGTTCTAATTTTGATTTCAAAATTACTTCAAGATTCGTAATTTTTTCTACCATAGTTTCAACAGATTTGTTGATTTCAATTAAGTCCTTATGACTGCTGCAGTTAAGAGAAATAGCTTTTTGAAGCTTTTCACCTTCTGCGTTAAGAATATGGGAAATCGATGTCTCCTCTAAAGCGATAGATTGCATAAGCGCAGTGGCGGCACAACATTTATCAATGTCAGTGCACTCGATTTTTGGCATACTCATATATCAAAACTCCTTTTCTTTTGATATAGAGTATGTAGAGGAAAATAGAGTGTTAATTTTCCTTTAAGGGATGAATTAATCATCTCTTTCTACGCGTACATAAACTACCTTTTTAATTTTTTTGTTAGCTTTTGAGCGAATGGTAATTTTGGCTCTTCCAGGGCGTTTTCCATATACTTTTCCTCGTTTTACACGGATATAACGGGAACCGGAAACTTTGTAGGTTAAGCTGCGTGTCTTGTATTTTCCGCCGACAAGTCTTGCTTCGATATCTTCCCATTCACCCTGATCAACTTCCATGCGGCTGTCATCTACAACGATTTTGGCTTTTCCATAACGTTTTACTTTAACCTTGCAGGTTTTCTTGATTTTGGTTCCAGGAATGTAGCAGGTGATATATGCAGTACCGGATCTTTTTGCGATAAATTCCATATCATCACCGGTGCGGTCATCGTCATCAAAGGCAGCTACTTTAGAGTTGCTTGTTTTCCATCTGAGGCGGTCATCATCAATGTTAGATGCATACGCACGCAGTTTAAATTTACTTCCGATTTTTACTGTACGGGAAGAGTAGTTTAATTTTCGAATTCGTGCGGATGAATTACCGGTTACTACAACTTTACAGGTCTTTTGAACCTTTGTTCCAGGAATATAGCAGGTAATATATGCAGTACCGGCACGTCTTGCCTTAAACTCCATCTCGTCGCCGGTGCGGTCATCATCATCAAAGGCAACTATGCTTGAATTACTTATTTTCCAGCGAAGATAATCGTCCTCACAATCGTCAGGGGAAGTATAAGCCTTAAGTTCGAATTCACTTCCGACTCTTACGGTTATGGAGGAACGATTAAGTTTTGTAATATTTGTTGGTCTTTCATCATCGTCGGCAAATGCAGCAGTACTAAAAACCGTGGTACATAATAAAATTGCACTGAGTATAAAAGCTAGTTTTTGTTTCATCTTTTTCATAATAAAGCTCCTTTCTGGTGATAGGTTTTTTAATCGTCAATTCTAAATTTATTTTCTAGTGCATCTTCAGCAAGGTCCAGTTTGTTTTCCAGCTGTTCAATCGAACGTTCCTTTTTCTTGTATTCATCTAAATCCATGTTTCCGGCTTCATAGGAGTCTTCAAAAGCATCTTCCAGAGAATCCAGGTCATTTTCCAGAGAATCTATCTGATTTTTCAGAGCGTAGAAGCGGTCATGATTGGTAGAAGAATCAGAACTGGTTTTAGCGTTATTGACTTTCTTTGTTATCTTGTTAATTTTGTCCTCATAGGAAGCAAGATCGTCATCGGTTTCCTTGGCTGTGCTGGAAGATATTGTTGTCTGCTTGTCATCTGTATCATCGGCATCATCAGTATCATTACTCTTCTGACTGGATGCAATTTCCTGTGTGGTTGTGGCCTCAGCTACCTTATCTTTTGTGTTGGAACAACCCGTCAGGGAAAATACGGCAGTGACAGATAAAATAAGAAATAATATTTTTTTTCTCATAAGAAACTCCTTTCTGTTGAGAGTTAATTTGTTTTTTATAGTGTCTTTATCATAATACCCAAAGATTAAAGAAAAATTAAAAAAATATGAAAAAGTAAAATTTTTATGAGAATGGTAGTTTTGACCATAGTAGATTCTTGTATTATAATGAAAATATTATGAGATTATTGGTTGTAGAAGACGAAAAAGATTTAAGAGAAATTTTAAAAAAAAGGCTGATGAAAGAAAGCTACAGTGTGGATGTATGTGGTGATGGTCTGGAGGCAATGGATTATCTTGCCATGACAGAGTATGATGGTGTGATTCTGGATATTATGCTGCCGGGAAAGGATGGGTTTTCTATTTTAAAAGAAATGCGAAGCGGCGGGATGGATACACCGGTTTTAATGTTAACAGCAAGAGGCGGAGTGGAAGACCGTGTAGCCGGGTTAGACTGTGGTGCGGATGATTATTTAGTAAAACCGTTTGCATTTCAGGAACTATTGGCGAGAATCCGTGTCATGATGCGCAGGAAGCCGCAATTTACATCAAATCGGCTTCAGGTAGATGATTTGGTTCTGGATCGGGATACCAGACAGGTTTGGAGAGGTGGAAAGGAGATCAGGCTCTCCAGCAAGGAGTTTATGGTATTAGAATATTTTATGAGAAATCCGGGAATTGTGCTTTCCAGAAATCAGATTGAACAAAGTGCCTGGGACTTTGATTTTGAAGGCGGTTCCAATGTGGTAGATGTTTATATCCGTTATCTGCGTAAAAAAATTGATGAAGGATATGAACGTAAACTTTTACATACGGTTCGCGGAGCCGGCTATGTCTTAAGGAGTGAATTATGAAAAAGTATTCCATAAAAATCA
>OBYP01000706.1_pt1 | contig 25967 bp, 26 predicted proteins | sample 1501461 | NCBI WGS metagenome assembly OBYP01 (sample SAMEA2580201, study PRJEB22360) | human gut metagenome | biome: human gut; feature: human-associated habitat; material: faeces | place: Denmark | collected 2008/2010 | reverse complement strand
GGCGGAGAGGTTGCCGGCTGTGCGTTCCTGATTGAGCTTGCGGGCTTAAAGGGCCGGGAGCATTTAAAGGATTTTAATGTATTTTCCTTAATGTCTTACGAATAATAAAAACAAAGGGGAGCTTCCCCTTTTCTTGAATGCGGGTGATACTATGGTAAGTAAGAATGTCGTGACCTTTGATGAAATGATGGTTGAGGTCAGAAAATATATCAAAAAAGAAGAAAATATCGATCTGATCACGAGAGCATATCTGTGTGCGGAGAAAAATCATACGGGGCAGTACCGCAAAAGCGGGGAGCCGTATATTATTCATGCGATACAGGTCGGCTACATACTGACGATGCTTCGTACAGGACCAAAGACGATTGCGGCAGGCTTTCTGCATGATGTGGTGGAGGACTGTGACGTTACCATTCAGGAAATGAGTGATATGTTCGGAGAGGAAGTCGCCTCTCTGGTAGAGTCGGTCACAAAAATCGGTGCCCTGAAATTCAAGGATGAAAAAGAATATCTCGCCAGCAATCATCGTAAGATATTTATTGCTATGGCAAAGGATGTTAGAGTTATACTGATCAAGCTGGCAGACCGCCTTCACAATATGCGCACACTGCAGTATATGCGCCCGGAAAAGCAGAAGAAAATAGCTTCTGAAACACTGGAGGTCTATGCGCCAATTGCACACCGTCTTGGTATTAGTGATATCAAGAACGAGCTGGAGGATCTGTGCTTTCAGTATTTGAACAAGGAAAAATATTATGAGATTGCAAAGCTGGTAGAAAAGCGCAAGACAGAGCGTGATGAGCAGGTGCAGCGCATGATTGCCGACATCAGTTCTCTGCTGGATGCCCATCATATCGGCTATCGTATTTTTGGAAGAAGCAAGCACTTGTACAGCATCTATAAGAAAATGATGACGAAAAACAAGCGGTTTGAGGAAATTCTTGACCTGCTGGCGATCCGTATTATCACGGATACCGATACGGCCTGCTATGAAACACTGGGCTATATCCATGCAAAGTACCGGCCGATTCCGGGACGCTTCAAGGACTATATCGCCATGCCGAAGGTGAATATGTACCAGTCCTTGCATACGACGATCGTTGCGGAGGATGGCAATATCTTCGAGGTGCAGATTCGTACCGAGGCGATGGATGCCGTGGCCGAGCAGGGTATTGCGGCGCACTGGCGCTATAAGGAAAACATCAATGGCGGACGCGAGGTGCATCAGAAGGAAATCGAGGAACAGCTGCACTGGTTCAAGGATTTCAGTGTCATGAGCGATGAGGTCAATGATGATGCCATGGAATACATGAATCTCTTGCAGAAGGATATTTTTGAAGCAAATGTGTATGTTATGACACCGAAGGGCAAGGTGATTGCGCTGCCCAACGGCTCCACTCCGATCGATTTTGCCTATCGCGTGCATACCGAGGTCGGACATCATACCGTAGGAGCGACCATCAACGGTGTTCTCATGCCGTTGAATACGAAGCTGAAAACCGGGGATGTTGTCAACATCCGTACCTCCAAGCAGTCGCCGGGTCCAAGTGAAGACTGGATCAAGGTCGTGAAATCGGCGCACGCCAGAAACAAAATCCGTTCCTTTTTCCAGAAGCAGGAAAGCGAACGCCGCAGCATGGATATCAAAAAGGGTGAGGAGCTGCTTGTCGAGGAGCTGAAACGGCGGAATCTGGATGCGGATACGTATACCGAGCAGAAAAAGCTGGAAAGCATTGCCGGCTCCCTAAGCTTTAATTCCTATCAGGATTTAATGTACGCAATCGGTGTGAAGCAGGTGTCGCTGCCATCGGTTATCGACCGTCTGGTGAAGCATAAGACCAGTGTTCCGCTGGATAATGAAGAGCTGGCAAAGATGTTTAACCGTCAGGAACGCAAGAAGAAGCCGTCCGCTACCGGCATCCGCATTGCCGGTATCGAGTCGATGAAAATCAGTCTTGCGGCATGCTGTGCACCGGTTCCGGGGGATGAAATTATCGGTTATATTACCAAGGGGGCAGGTGTTAAGGTACACCGTGCCGACTGCCCGAATATTATAAACGAAAAGCAGCGGCTGATTCCGGTGGAATGGGATGAGAATATCGAGCAGAAGACCTATGAGGTCAAGCTGATCGTCAAATCCACGGATCGCAATTTCCTGCTGAGTGATATTGTGACGGTCGTGTCTCAGTGCAAGGCCGGTCTGCAGCATGTGGATTCCACAGTGGAGGAGGACCGGATATCCGCGACGACGAAAATGACGGTGGTCGTAGAAAATTCCGAGCATCTGCGCAGTCTGATGGCGAATCTGCAAAAGGTGAACAGTGTGAAGTCCGTCGAACGAGTGATACAGTAAGACCTTCCTAGAAGGTCTTTTTGAAAGGGAGGATGAGGCTATGCTGCACATACGACAGGCAAGAGAAGCGGACAAGCCGGCAATCGAGGCGATGTATGGAAGAAGGGTGCGTTATAATGATGCGCACGGCATCCATCAGTGGAATCCGGATGAGGTGAGCTGGGAGGCGTTTTCCAAGCTGTACACAATCGCGGATTATTATGTAGGAACCGTAAATGAGAAGGTGGTATGCGGTTTGTTCATCGTGGATGAGGATGCCCTGTACTGGCCGGATATGGAAAAGGGGACATCACTGTATCTGCATAAAATCTGTGTGGACCCCGCGTACAGCGGAAATGGGTATGCGGATGCCATGATTCAATATTTTATTGAAAAGGGACGCAGGGAAGGCTATCCCGACGTGCGTCTGGATGTGCGCGAGCATAAGGATAAGCTTCGAAGGATGTATGAGCGAAACGGATTTCAGCTGTACAAAACAGGGCGATTTCATCCCGACTTTACAACAGCTTTATATATCTATCCGTTTGAAAAGGCCGTATAGCTTTCTATGCCGATATCATAGCAGCTGGTGTGATTGCTGAAATTTGAATTTGAAGAGGAGACTATGATGATAGCTATAATAGGTGCAAGTACGTTTTCGGTGGTAATTATCTTATCTGTTCTTTTGATATGTGGACTGCCATTGGGCGAATTAACAATGGGAGGACGATATAAGGTTTTTCCGAAAAAGCTCAGAATCGTGTTAGTGCTTCAGTTAGTACTGCAAATGTTTTTTGTAATCATAATTTTGCAAATGGGAGGGATCGTTCCTTTATGGTTTTCCCGGAATATAACAAAAATAATTTGTGTTATTATGGCGGCATATCTTTCGTTAAATACCGTTATGAATTGTATTTCAAAAAGTAAGAAAGAAAAAGTTTTTATGACACCGCTTTCGCTGATTTCAGCAATTTGCTTTTGGGTTACTGCGCTGTAAAAAACAGTGTTATTAGAATTTGCGGAGGGAAACTCATGAAGAAAGTGATAGAGATGGTAGTTTGCTGTATGCTGATCGTAACATTAGTCGGATGCAAAAACGCTGTGACAACAAATGTAAAGATTGATTATGGAACATCTGCAATCTACACAAAAGAAGATATGGATTCTGCAATAGATACAATAAAAGAAACCTTCAAATCGTTTGAGGGATGTGAGCTGTATAATCTTTCATATTCATCCGATGATGTTTGTAGGGATGAAGAAAATATTGCATGGATGAACGATTTAGAGAGAGCTAATGATAATAAGCAGATTTTTACACAATGTATTATGTTTGATAGCAGCTTTCGCTCTCCGAAAAAAGGGGACGGGGCTTGGGAACCTAACGAGGAATATACATGGTCTTGGTGGTTAGCTCGGAGTGAAGGTGGGGAATGGAAACTAATGACTTACGGATATTAAAGAGCGACTATTTCAGCTTATCTAGCAGAATTATAAGTTGCAGAGATGAAAAACACGAAAATTATCAAAGCATCAGATAGGAATTCAACACTGACAGAACAGCATTTCTTCATAACAGAGGAAGAAAAGTGTGTATGAAAAAATATGTGCAACAGGCACAAAAGAGATACCTTGTCCGTTATTGAAGAAAACGAAAATCAGGTCCCGGATAAGGGAAAGGCTTGGGCAGAGAATTGCTTACATACGCAATAGATAAATATTTCAGTGAATGATCTGGAGTAAATGAACAAAACCCTCTTGCAAAAGGGTTTTATGAATATATGGGATGTAAAATATGGAAAAGGACTGGTGTGATGAACAAGGCAATGTATACCCACTTCTAAATATGAAATTGATTGATGAATTCAGTGAAGAAGTGAGAAAAACAGGAATTCATAAAGAGGTTAAGAAATGAAGTATACGATCAGAGAATTAAGCTCAAATGAGTATAAGATGCTGGAAGATTTTTTATATGAAGCAATATTCCTTCCAGAGGGTGTGGATTCGCCATCGAGAGATATTATAAAGCAACCTGAATTGCAGCTGTACATCAGTGAGTTTGGCAAAGAAGATGATAATGCTTTCGTTGCAGAAATTGACGGAAAAGTTGTTGGTGCAGTCTGGACTCGCATAATGAATGATTACGGACATATTGATGATCGGACTCCTTCTTTTGCAATTTCCCTATACAAGGAATATCGAGGTCTTGGAATCGGAACAGAGATGATGAGACAAATGCTTCTAGTTTTACAGGAGAAAGGGTATAGAAAGGCTTCTCTTGCTGTTCAGCAAGCAAACTATGCAGTCAGAATGTATCAACGGGTTGGTTTTGAAATTGTGGATAAGAATGAAGAAGAATATATTATGGTTTGCAATTTGAAGTAATCAAATTTCTCAAAATTCATTTATCTTATTCAGATGGGTGAATAGAGCTACTATATAGCGAAAGAGGTGTGGGCTGTGAACATATTGATTCTTTATTATTCTGGTGTAGGTAACACAAAAATGGTTGCTACAAAAATATTCCATGAATTGCAAGGCTCGCATGAAGCTACTCTAGCTTCTATCGAAAATTTGTCAACGGATATAGCCATAGCTGAGTATGATAGTCTGGTGATAGGTTTCCCCACCATTCACGCTGCTCCTGCATACCCCATACTTACCTTTATCGAACAGATAAAGCAACTTGAAAACTCTATTCCGGCTTTCCTTTTTACAACCTGTGGATTATATTCAGCAAACACGTTAAGGATATTCGCAAAACTGTGTGAGAAGAAAAACATGATTACGATTCTAAGTAGAAGTTATCGCTGTGCTGCTACGGATGGGATTTTACTTGCACCCGCTATGCGTATATGGTCATGCCATGAAAAACGATTAGACAAAAAAGTGGAGAATGATGTCAGCGTTTTTATCAGGCGTTGTAACGATCCGGTAGTTGCTGATATTCCGCGTTTTAAAATATATAGTATATTGAACTACCCCAATAAATTTTTCGGACAGCGGTTTTCTCCTCCAATTTACACTCATAAACAGCATTGCGTTTTATGCGGGAAATGCGGAATACACTGCCCTGTGCAATGTATCTATAAGGACGATGAGGGATACCCGTTGTTTGATAATGAAAAATGCATACATTGTTATAGGTGCATACACCATTGTCCTAAAAAGGCGCTGTCATTGTCCAAAAAGCATCCTCCATTAAAAACACTGAACGATGGATGTAATTGGAGTAGTGGTGATAGAAAATAAATGAAAGCGTATAAAGATCACAGACATTGGATAAGTTCTTTCCATGATGAGATAGTCGTTATCGCTAGCAGAAGGAAGGAGACTGTATGAGCAGAAAAGAAGTCACAACAAAAGAAGATATCATGACGGTTATCGATATATTGGAAAATGCAGAAATAACATATTGGATTGACGGCGGCTGGGGTGTTGATATACTGGCTGGAAAGCAAACAAGAGATCATAGAGATATTGATATTAATTTTGATTCCCGATATACAGAAAAACTGTTGCATATACTTTTTGAATACGGATATGAAATAGATACGGATTGGAAACCTGTAAGAATGGAGCTGTACAGTGAAAAATACGGATATTTGGATATACACCCATTCGTTTTGCATGAGGACGGTACCGCAAAGCAGGCGTCATTGGAGGGGGACTGGTATCAGTTTGATAAAGATCTTTTTGGCAGCTCTGTTTTTGAAGGTAGAACAATTCCCTGTATATCTGTAAAGGGACAAAAGCTCTTTCATTCAGGCTATGAATTAAGAGATAAGGACAGGCATGATATTTTGATTCTTGAACGCATGACGGAATAGGATATCACACCGCAAATTGCATTTTGTATGATGTTGAAGTTTGAAGTCATCATACGGTAAATCCTTTTGATATTGTATATTCCGGAAACACATGATGCTTCTATTATGACACAAACAGAAGAAAAACCCCCTCTTGTCATCTGAGGGGTCTTTTCACTTTGAATGAAAAGCGGGCATTGCCAGGAAGATAACACCTGTCTGTAATCCTGATAACCGAAAAAATTCAGCGCTTCCTTTTTCTATACAGCATCACCTCACAGTGAAGACTGTTCCACATGCGGAAGTATTCAGTTATATAATGCCTGCATTTTTCCTTTTCTGCGGTTTTCTGCATCACATAGTCATCAAAGAATTTCCGTACCATATAGCTGGCTCTGCGCACATGAAAGCAGCTGGTCACAACAATGACGTGCTTCCATGCATGTGCATCACATAGCGTTTTTGCATACAGCAGATTCTCATAGGTGTTTTTCGCCTGACGTTCCAGAAGAAGCGCTGCGCTTGGAATGCTGCATCTGATTGCATATGCCGCCATGATATCCGCTTCCGTGTAAGTGTTTCGCACACTGCCGCCACTGATCAGAATACAGCGGACCCGCTTTTCTTTATACAATGTAATTGCCGCATCCATCCGTGTTTTCTGCACACGGGACAGACTGCCGTCCTCCTCTGCCGGACTGCCAAGGACAATCGCCACATCGTATACTCGATCACTCTGCGGCTTTGGCGGGGCAGGGAAATAATGATACAGAATAAGATTTGCTGCAACCACAAGCAGCACAAGTGTAAGCAGACCTGTCATGATGTGATGTACATGGGACTGCGCAGCTCGCTGTCCATGACTTCCTTTCGTCTGGATAACGGGAAGGCACAGGCGTATGCGGCAGTTGTCCGCAGAAAAATTTCCCGATGCTCCTTTGGAATCTGATGAAAGGCGGAAGCGATCGCGATTTCCTTTTGCTTCAGCTCACGCAAATACGCCCTTCCGGTATCATTGAATGCCAGAATCCGCAGAAAGGTACAGGGGGGAAGGCTGTCGATTTCCTGCTTATCCGTATGGGTCAGAATATGGGTAAGACTTCGCTGGATACTGCTGCGTGGATAACGCTGTGTGATGCATGCCTGTAGAAAGGAGCCATAGTCCATGTGCTTGCGGGCATTGCCTTGCAGCATATGCTCCATACCCTCATCCACCAGAAAGCGTTTCTTCAATTCCTCTGCCGGTGTGCTCAGCAGCAGCGTCTGCAAATAAGGATAATAGTCCTCCATGAAAACCCCTTCCTGCAAATCCTCTGCCATGGGTGTTGTATGGCTGATCGGCTTTTTCTCCTTAACGGCTCTGCGTATGGCAGTCGCAGAGCTGATGGCATGCAGAATGTCCTCATCATGGTAACCATTGGTGCGCTGTATGGCGATAGGCTGAATTGCGCTGTCCTTCAGTGCACGAAGATACGCCATTCCCAGAATATCATTACTGGCAACACGTCCATGCACCATTTCCAGCGTCTTAGCCATAGAAATACCGTTTTTTCTCTGCTTCTGATAGTGCTCGTAAGAGGTATCCGCCAGCCGGTGAAGCTGCTGCATGTCAGTTGTTTCACTGCCGAAGACCAGCGTATCGATGCCGGCCAGCTGTAGCAGCACCACTGCCTGCCTTGCGAAGATGTCCGAACGCTGCACAACATAGGGGTAGGGAAGCTCAATCACCAGATCGCATCCTGCCTGGATCGCCGCCTTTGCACGTGTCCATTTATCAACGATGGCGCATTCACCCCGCTGTACGAAATTTCCGGACATGACCGCAAGCAGGGCATCACAGCCGGAAACTCTGCGTGCCTGCTCGATATGATAGCGATGTCCGTTATGAAACGGATTGTATTCCGTTACAATTCCACAGCTTCGCATGGTATCACCTCCTGCTGTCTTTCAGTATACCATAGCGATTGTTGTATGACTACTGCCAGCTTCTGCTTTTGACACATTTACGGCTTTGTCAAAATGCTGCGGGCAATGCTGTTGAAATTGACACAAGTATGATACAATGCAGGTATAAGGAAGTGAGCACAATGACGACAACATTACAGGAATACAGCTTTATCAGCGATGCGGATGCTTTAGAGATATCCGTGCTGCGCTGCACGCCTGCAGGCAGGCCCCGGGCAATCATCCAGCTGGTACACGGCATGGCGGAGCACAAGGAGCGGTATATGGATTTTATGCAGTATCTTGGAGAGCTGGGATATCTGTGTGTGCTGCATGATCATCGCGGTCATGGCAAAAGTATTCGCGGGGAAGATGATCTGGGCTATATGGGCACAACGAAAGCTGCGGCACTGATAGAAGATATCCGGCAGCTGAATGCGCAGCTGCACAGGGAGTATCCGTCCTTGAAGATTTATATGTTTGGACACAGCATGGGCTCACTGGCGGTACGAGCCTATCTGAAACGCTACGATGATACCATTGATGCACTGATTGTCTGCGGCAGTCCCAGCAAAAATCCGGCTGCCGGAGCCGGAAAGCTGCTGTGCAAGCTTATGAAGTGCATGAAGGATGCACACTATCGCAGCCCGCTTATACAGAAGATGGCATTCGGTAATCATTGTGATGGCTTTGCAGAGGAGGGCAGCGACAATGTATGGCTGTGCTCGGACATGGAGGTTGTGCGTGCCTATGACCGCGATCCGCTTTGCGGGTATACCTTTACCCTCAACGGATTTGAAAACCTCTTTTCCCTGATGCAGGATGTCTATGAACGCAAAAACTGGATGCTGCGCAACAGGACACTGCCGATTCGCTTTATCGCAGGCAGTGAGGATCCCTGTATCATCCGTCGCGGGAAGTTTCAGGAGGCAGCCGGACTTCTGCGTGAAGTCGGCTACAGCGATGTCAGTGCCAGACTGTTTGACGGCATGCGTCATGAAATACTGAATGAACCGGATCATCTGCTTGTATATGAGGATGTTTCTGCATTTCTTTTAAAGGTGGAAGAAAAAAATACGTAAAATCCCGGAAATGAAAAGAAAAATGAAAAAAATACTTTTCATTCCTCCTGTTTTGTGGTTTAATATATAAGCTAGCCTATGGAAGAGAAGATGGTGTTGACTTTGTCGCAGATTTTCCTTATAATAGGATAGGTCAGACAACGAGGTGATTCTTTTGAAATGGTCCAGAATGGAACTGCTGCAGGCGAAGGATGCAACGATCGAATTTGACGAAATGATCCGATTTGAGCCCGAGGTATTTTCTAAGATGCATCAGATCAGAGGATTGCAGGATGTTACGGTATCAGGGAATGTTCATTACGAGGCTTCCAGTGAACGCGTATTTGCGGATCTGGATATTGAAGGCGTGATGATAGTACCGTGTTCTATAACCCTTGAGGATGTAGAATATGATTTCCATACAAAATCTTTAGAAGTGTTCTCCTTCGAAAAGACAGATGACGAAGATGTACACGAAGTTAAAGGTGATGTCGTAGAGTTATTGCCGGTGATCTTTCAATTGATAGTGATGGAGGTTCCCCTGAAAATTGTGAAGGAAGGACTGACACAGTATCCTAAAGGTGACGGTTGGGAAGTTGTCAAAGAGGAAGATTACATAAAAGAAAAAAGCAAAGAAATCGATCCTCGTTTAGCAAAGTTGAAAGAATTCAAATTGGAAGATTAAGTAGGAGGTGCTAACATGGCTGTTCAACAGAGACGTAATTCAAAAACAAGAAAAGCAAAACGTAGAACTCATTATAAATTAGCTGCACCGACATTAGTAAAATGTCCGGCTTGCGGTGAGTACAAGGTGCCGCACAAAATGTGTTCTTGTGGTGAATACAACGGAAAAACCATCGTAGAAAAATAGAGTAAAGGCCGTACATGCGGCTTTTTTTCTGCCTTTTGGAAAAAAGGTTGATGTTTGACCTGTTTCGTGGTATATTATGTACAGATACTTCAACCGGAGTGGGTCAAGCCCACTCCTTCATTATGTTTGTAAAGGAGAATGTTATGGATCAAATACAAAAACTGAAAGAACTGATCACTCCGCTTGTGGCAGAAGACGGTATAGAGCTGTATGATGTTGCCTGGCATACCGAAGGCAGCATGCGCATTCTGCAGGTGTCGATTATGCATAAGGACGGCAGTATGGACATTGATACCTGTGCCGCACAGTCTGAAAAAATCAGCACAATGCTGGATGAAATGGATATGATTGCCAGTGAATATTTTCTGGAGGTCTGTTCTCCCGGTGCAGAGCGGGAATTGAAAAGTGAAGAACAGATCAGGGATGCCATCGGCGAATTTGTATATGTGAAGCTAAAGAATCCAAGGGCTGGCATGGATGAGATAAAAGGAACCCTGACAGCATTTGAAAACAATACGGTTAATCTGGATTACATGGCAAAGGCCGTGAAGAAGAAGGCGGAAATCGAGATGGATAACATCGCACTTATCCGTCTGTCTGTGAAAATTTAGAAAGGATGCGAATAAGAAATGAAATTAAAAGAATTTATGGCTGCGATGCAGGCAATCGAAACCGATAGAAAGCTTTCCAAGGAAGTCGTTGTGGATGCCCTGCAGGAAGCTCTGGCAAAGGCATTCCGTAAGCATATCGAAATACCGGATGCGCTGGTACGCGTGGATGTCAACGAAAAATCCGGTGATATCAAGGTCTATCAGCAGCGTCTGATTGTTGAAAACGTAGAGGATGACGAGCTGGAAATCTCCTTGGAGGACGCAAAGCGCGTCAATCAGGAGCTGGAGCTCGGCGGTGTTGTGGCAGCGGGAGACCGTATAGCCGATCTGGGACGCGCAGCTGTTATTCTGGCAAAAAATGTCATGAAGCAGAAAATCCGCGAGGCAGAAAAGCTTGTGGTGTATGAGGAATACTGCGATAAGGTGGAGGAAATGGTCATGGGGACGATTGAATCTGTCGAGGAGAAATTCTGTGTTGTCAATATCGGTAAGACTCTTGCTCTGATGCCGAAAAATCAGCAGATTCCAAATGAGCGCTACCGTGAGGGTGAAATGATCCGTGTGGTAATCACGGAGGTAAACAAGGAAACCAAGGGTGCACAGGTACTGGTATCCCGCGGGGATGCGACACTGGTAAAGCGTCTGTTTGAAAAAGAGGTTCCGGAAATCTTCCAGGGTATTATTGAAATCAAGGCGATTGCGCGGGAAGCGGGAGAGCGTACGAAAATGGCAGTCTATTCGCACAATGAAAATATCGATCCGATCGGTGCCTGCATCGGTCCAAGAGGACAGCGCGTACAGGTTATCATCGATGAGCTGGGCGGAGAGAAAATCGATATCTTTGAATGGAGCGAGGATGTGACGGAGCTGATTAAAAATGCACTGTCTCCGGCTGAGGTTCTGGCGGTTATCCCGAGTGAGGAGCGCAAGGGCGGACTGCTCGTTGTCGTACCGGATAATCAGTTATCCCTGGCTATCGGTAAGCGTGGAAAGAACGCACGGCTGGCTGTAAAGCTGACCGGAAACAAAATCGATATCAAGGCGGAAACCGATGTGGACGCAGCAGGTATCAACTGGAAGGAAATCGCAATGAAGCAGCGCGAGGAATTCCTGGCACGTCAGCAGGAGGCCAAGCTTGCTGCACAGATGGAGCGCTTTGAAGAAAACGCACAGCCGCAGGATGCACTCAGTCTGGATGATGCAGGCGTAAGCTTCCAGGAGGCTGTCAGTGAACCGGTTGTGGAAGAAAGCAGTGAACCTGTGAAAGCCACAGCGTCACCGGCTGTTGAGGAAGCAACTGTGTCTGCCCCTGTTGAAGAGGTGGTTGAGGAAGCACAGCCGCAGGAAGAAACCGACCTGGAAAAGGCTGCCCGCATTGCCAGAGAAAAGCAGAAGCAGGAGGGTCTGAACCTGAAGGAAAAACAGGAATACCGTTCCAAATTCGAGACACTGGCAGATGCATCAGCGAAGCAGGATGATAAGGCCGCCGCAAAACCACGCTATAAGAAATATGACAAATACGAGGAAAAAGAGGAGCGCCGTAAGCCAACCTTTGACCTGAACAAGAAGGATTATGAAATGAAGCCGATCTATTCCGAGGAGGAGCTTGCGGAAATCGAACGTGAAGAGCGTGAGATTGAAGAGAGCGACTGGATTCATGATGAAATCGACTTCGATGAATATGATAAATATTACGAAGAATAAGATGTAAGGAGGTAGATGCGACATGAAAAAAATACCGATGCGTAAATGTGTGGCTACCAATGAAAGTCTTCCGAAAAAAGAGCTGATCCGTATTGTCCGTACACCGGAGGGAACAATTGAAATAGATGAAACCGGAAAACGCAACGGCCGCGGAGCTTATCTGAAACGCAGTGTAGAGGCGCTGGAGGCTGCGATGAAGAGAAAATCACTGGTATGTTCTTTGGAATGTGAAATACCTGAAGAAATCTACGATAAGCTGAAGGAGATGTTTAGCAAATGAAGGATGTGACGGGCATACTGGGACTGGCGGCACGTGCAAGAAAACCGGCTACCGGAGAAATCGTCTATACGCAGCTTCGTGCCCGTCATGTCCATCTGCTGATTCTGGCAGAGGATATCGGTGACAATGCGAAAAAGAAGCTGAACGATAAATGCAGCTTTTACAAGGTTCCCTGTGTTTACATGGATGGAGCATTGATGAATATGGCGATCGGCGATCGCAACAGAAAAGCAATCGCAATTCTTGACAAGGGATTTGCAGAGAAGATTGCAGCTTGCTTGAAAGGCTAGGTGATTATATGGCAAGACAACAGCATAGAAGAGGAAATAACATTCGGAAGGGGAATAACAACAACCGATCAAGAAACACAAACACGAATTTTACACCGAAGAAGGAACGTGTAGAAGTAAAGGAAATCACATACAACGGACCGCTGAGTGTAGGAGAGCTGGCAGAAAAGCTGAACCGCAATGCGAGTGAGGTTATCAAGCTGCTGTTCATGATGGGAACAATGGTTACCATCAACTCCACGCTGGACGATGAGACAATTGAGCTTGTCTGCATGGAATGGAATGTAGATGTGCACAAGGAAATTATTATAGAAGAAAGTGATTTTGAAGAACAGATGGAAGAGGCAGAGGATGAAGCCCTTCTGGAAAATCGTCCTCCGGTCGTTACCATCATGGGACATGTTGATCATGGTAAAACAACGTTACTGGATACCATCACACAACACAAAAATAAGAACGGCGAGCACGGTTCGCCATCCGTAAGACACATGTTACGGATGGCGAGTTTGGTGGTATTACCCAGCATATCGGTGCCTATCAGGTAAATGTAAAGGGGAAGCGGGTTACCTTCCTGGATACACCGGGACATGAGGCCTTTACCGCTATGCGCGCCCGGGGTGCCAAGGTTACCGATTTGGTTATTATCGTTGTCGCTGCCGATGACGGTGTAATGCCGCAGACCAAGGAGGCCGTTGACCATGCCAAGGCTGCAGGTGTACCGGTTATCGTTGCAGTCAACAAAATTGACAAGGCCGGTGCGAACCGTGAACGCATTGTTTCCGAAATGAGTGAGCTTGGTCTGATGCCGGAAGAATGGGGCGGAGATACGATTTACGCGGATATCTCTGCAAAATTCGGAACCGGTGTCAGTGATCTGCTGGAAACCATTCTGGTCGTATCCGAGGTATACAATTTCCGTGCCAATCCAAACAAGCTGGCAACCGGAACGGTTATCGAGGCGAAGCTGGATAAGGGGCGCGGTCCTGTTACCACGCTGCTCGTACAGGGTGGTACCCTGCATACCGGGGATGCAGTCGTTGTTGGTACGGCCTTTGGTAAGGTGCGAAAGATGACGGATGATCACGGTCGTGAAATCAAGAAGGCTCTGCCTTCCACACCGGTGGAAATTATCGGTTTGAACGATGTGCCGATTGCCGGAGATATCTTCAAGGCATTCGATCATGAAAAGAAAGCCCGTCAGATTGCGGAAACGCGTCTGAACAACAAAATCGCTTCCGAACGGAATGCGACAGGCGCTGCGATGTCTTTGGATGATCTGGCTCGTCAGATTGAAGAAGGAGAAGTACAGGAGGTCAACCTGATTATCAAGGCCGATGTACAGGGTAGTGCGGAAGCAGTTCGTACAAGCATGGAAAAAATCGACGTACAGGGCGTACGTGTCAATGTCATTCGTTCTCAGGCGGGGGCAATAACAGAATCCGATATTCTGCTGGCAAGTGCATCCCATGCCGTAATTTACGGCTTCAACGTACGTCCTAACGCGCTGGTACGTAAAAAAGCAGAAGAGGAAGGAATTGAAATCCGTCTGCACAATATTATTTATAAGGCATTGGAAGAAATGGAAAATGCCATGAAAGGTATGCTGGCTCCTGTTTATGAAGAGGTTGTCATCGGACAGGCTGAGGTGCGTCAGATTTACAAGGTCTCCAAAGTGGGAACGATTGCCGGGTGTATGGTTACCGATGGCTGTCTGCGCAAGGAATGCGGTGTTCGTCTGATTCGTGAGGGCGTGGTTATCTACACCGGTAAGCTGGGATCACTGAAACGTTTCCAGAATGATGCCAAGGAAGTAACCAGCGGCTACGAATGCGGTCTGACAATCGAGAACTTCAACGATATCAAGGTGGATGATGTTATTGAGGCGTATGAAGATCAGCAGGTTGAGCCAGAATAAACATAAGGTGATAACATGACATTAAAGGCTGAAAAAATAGCGGGAATTATTCAGAAGGAAATTTCGGAGATTATCCAGTTTTCTCTCAAGGATCCCAAAATCGGATTTATTACGATTACCGATGTTACGGTGACCAATGATTTATCCATTGCGAAGATTTATGTTTCTTTCCTGGGGCAGAAGCCAAGAGAGGAAAGCCGGTATGAAGGCACTGGATCGCAGCAGGGGCTACCTGCGCAGCGAGCTCGCCAAGCGAATGACGATCCGTAAGGTACCGGAGCTGATTTTCAAGCTGGATGACTCTTTGGAACGCGGAAATAAAATCGAGCGCATCATCAGTGAAATCAATAAGTAAATGAAAACGAAGCCGCAAGGATCAAAACTCCTGCAGCTTCGTTTTTTTGTGCAGCTGCCACTGACTGTATACAGGAAGCTGCCTGTAGGGTGCTTTGCCCATTTTTTATGCCGCATCACACTCCTGCATAGAGGGATGAACAGATACTTTAGGAGCTGTACAACACGGTGATGAATGGATACAGCTACAAAATGTAGCAATCGTGACAAGACATTGTGCTTAGATCATTTTCAGTGAAACGTAATGAGGTGGGTGATTCCAGAAGAGCTTCCATTTGGAAGAGGATGCCACATCATCAGGACAAAAAATCAATTACATGCGTATAAGCCAATGCAATTGATTCTTTCTAATTTCCTGTTTTTTCTGATGACAGCCTGTTGTGAACAGGTTATTTAAGACAGCAGTTAAAGGCATGTTATGTTTCTTTTGACTGCAGGTTCTGGTAATAGAAAATCGCAAGCTGGGTACGGTCACGCAGCTGCAGCTTTTCCAGCAGGCTGCTGAGATAGTTGCGGACTGTCCCTTCGCTGAGGAACAGCGTCTGTGCCAGCTCTTTGTTGTTGAGCCCCTTGGCAACCAGCTGAATGAAATGCAGCTCCCGCTCATTCAAATCATAGCTACACAGCGTTTCCTTTGTATGCTGCTTCAGCAAATCGGGAAGCTTGGCGATAATTTCCGTATTGAAAACATTCTGTCCCATATACACTGCCTCCAAAGCCGGAATGATGGAATCGAAGTTCTGCTTAAGGATATAGCCCTTGACTCCCAGCTTTAAGGCGCGAATGATATAGTCATCATCGGAGAATGTTGTTAGAAACAGAATGCGGGCATCCGGAAAGCTGTGTAGAATTGCTTCACTGGCATCCACGCCGTTCATCCCCTCCATACGGATATCCATCAACAGGACATCAGGGTTGGTTTCCCTGTACAGCTGCAATGCTTCCCGGCCGCTGCAGCCGATACCCGCAATGGTTTGTCCCTGTGCCTCCAATATGGTTTTTAAAGAGCTGCATACAAGTTTGTCATCATCAACAATCAGTATTCTCATGGTTTATCCTCCTTCGGCAGTGTGATATAAATTTGAAAGCCGGATGTGTGTGTGATGTTCAAATAGCCGTGCATGTCCGCTACACGCTCCTGCATGTTGCTTAAGCCGATGCCTCTGGTCTGCCAGGGGACACTGCTGTGCCTGGTGCCGTTATCACGTAGAATCAATTGATAAAAGGCCGGCTGCTCGCGTACGGTAATGCTGTATTTTGTCGCATTGGAATGCTTCATTGTATTGTTCATGCTCTCCTTTACAATGGCAAGGATATGATAGATTGTCTGCTGAGACAGGGGATGCAGCACATCGTATTCCAGCGTACCATCACAAAAGCTGTAGTCCTTGAGCAGGCGCTGCAGTGTCACCTGCAAATCCAGTGCATCATCGTGCAGGTCATGTACACTGCTTCGTACGTTATCCATTCCCTGAGAAAGGGTATCTCGTAAATTCTGAAGCGGCTCCTTCAGCTTATCTTCCTTTTGAATTGCCTGTATAGCGCCGATCTGCAACAAAGCGCTGCTAAGCAGATGTCCCACATGATCATGAATTTCTCTGGCGATACGGTTTCTTTCATCCAGAATGGCGATTCGGATTTCCTGTTCCTGCTGGACAAGAAGATGCCTGTTTTTATTGGACAGAATATCTGCTAGCTCCTTTGTCGCATCGCGCTGCCGCATGAAGGAAAGCTTAATTTCCTCATTTTCCTCCCACTGCTGCCGAAGGGATATGGCGAATATAGAAAAAATGGCAATGGCAGTGCATAAATACAGATTTTCCATACGCAGATGAAAGAGAATCGGAAGCAGATACAGGAGGATGGTATAAGAAAAATGCTGTCGTCTGATGCAGTATAGCAGCAGCGGCAGATAGTACAGAAAGCATTGCTGCTGGGTGGCGAGCAATGCAAACAGAATCATTGCATACGGCGTCCATGTTCGCCTTGTGTACAGATAGGATACAGAGGCCAGTATCACTGCTGAAAGCAGAGCCAGCAGGCGGTACAGCTGATGGTCATAAAAAAAGCTGAAGCAGCAGCCGATACATAAAAATAACAGATAATTTATAAGCTGTTTCATGGCTTCTCCTCCTGTTCTGTCTCTATTTTACCATTGTTTTGGGACAGATACAATTTGTCATGCGTGAATATGACATCTGTCATATCCGAATGTGAAGATATACACTACCGAAAATTTACCGGATTCCCTATAATATAGACAAGGACAAGGAGGGAGCATCATGATTATTGAAGTAAACAATCTGGTGAAACGATACAAGGAGCTGATTGCGCTGGATCATTTCCGGCTGGAGGTTGAGGAAGGTGAAATTCTGGGACTTCTGGGACCGAACGGAAGCGGGAAAACAACGGCAATCAATTGTATGCTGGCTCTGTTAACATATGACAAGGGAGACATCCGCATTTTCGGAAAACAGATGAAAGCGGACAGCTACGATTTGAAACAGCAAATCGGTGTGGTTCCGCAAAACGTTGCAGTTTTTCATGAGCTGAGCGTCGAGGACAACATCAATTACTTTTGCGGTCTGTATGTCAGTGATAAGGCAAAGCGTAAAACACTTGTGGATGAGGCAATACGTTTTGTTTCATTGGAGGAATTTCGTAAATTCCGACCGGGTAAGCTGAGCGGCGGTTTACTGAGAAGGTTGAATATCGCCTGTGGAATTGCACATCAGCCAAAGCTCATTTTCATGGATGAGCCGACGGTCGCAGTCGATCCACAGAGCCGTAATGCGATACTGGAAGGCATACGGCGCCTGAATGCGCAGGGGGCAACCATTGTGTATACCTCTCATTATATGGAAGAGGTTGAGGAAATTTGCAGTCGCATCATCATCATCGACAAGGGAAAAACCATTGCGGCTGGCTCCAAGGAGGAGCTGAAGGCCGGCATTATGATGAAGGAAAAGATCGAAGTGGAGCAGGTGAAGCTGCAGGAGCAGCAGGTACAGGATATTCAGGATATCGCAAATGTGTTCTCCGTACAGTACAATGCCAATGTTCTGCAGGTTAAGTTTACTGAAGGAAAACGCAATCTGGCCAATCTGCTGGATTACTTCACACAGGAGAATATCACCTATGGCAAGGTGTATTCCCAGCAGCCGACCTTAAATGATGTCTTCCTGGAAATCACAGGAAAACAGCTGCGGGATTAAGGAGGGGTGAATATGCTGCATTTACTGAAATACAGGTTTCGCCTGATGATTCGAAACAGAGTACTGCTGTTTTGGACATTGATATTTCCCATGCTGCTGACAACCTTCTTTGGAATGGTATTGAAGGATGCCTATACGGTGGATACCTTTCAGACGGTTCCAATCGCTGTCGTCGAGCAGAAGGATTTGTCACAGCTTAAAGCCGTTCTCAAGGATGTCAGGCAGGGGGATACTGCTTTGTTCAAGGTGAGCTATGTTGGTGAGGAACAGGCAAAGCAGCTGTTAAAGGAGGATAAGGTCAGCGCGGTTGTAAAGCTGCAGGACCCGATTGCAATCACTGTGAATCAAAACGGTCTGGATCAGACAATCACAAAAACCTTCTTTGATGAATACAGCCAGAAAATCCATCTGGTGGAGGAGGCGATGCAGCAATATCCCGATGGCTCCGCTGTATCTGCACTGTTCACACAGACAGCCTCTCATGTGAAGGAAGCGAACACGGATCATACAGATCTGTCCTCCGTCTTCTTCTATACAGTCCTGGCAATGAACGCCATGTTTGGCGGATACTGGGCGATCAATTCCATGTATGAGCTGCAGGCGAATCAAAGCGAACGTGCAGCACGCCTGGCAGTATCACCATTGCACAAGGGAAAGGCACTGCTTGCGGATTTTATAATTGATATAGCGATTCAAATTGTCTTTCTGCTCATCCAGTTTGCCTTTATGTATTTCATTCTGGACGTATCCTTTGGATCACAGCTTGGCTATGTCTTCCTCATGATGGTGCTGGGAGCCTTTGCCGGAAATGCTTTTGGCATTCTGATTGGCAGTATCACTAGCAAGATACCTCCGGATGGCAAGACGGGGATCATGACTTCTATCACACTGATCTGCAGTGCGCTTGCCGGTATGATGGCGGTACAGCTGAAATATTATGTACAGGAATATGCTCCGTTTTTAACCTATATCAATCCGGTGAATATGATTACGGATGGGCTGTATTCCCTGTACTACTATGGTGTAGGCGAGCGCTATTTCTTTAATCTGGCATTGCTTGCAGGATTTACGATGGTATGCTATCTGATCAGCTTCCGTGCACTCAGCAGGAAGAGCTATCACAGTCTGGGGGTGCGTTAAATGAGTGTCTTAAAGGTTTATTATAAAATTATGAAATCACATTGGCTGACGCTGATGATCTATATGTCCATCTTCTTCACCGTCTTCTTTGTGTTTGGCATGTCTGCATCTGAGCGCAGTGATATTAAGATGTATGAGGGATCAAAGCCGAATATCGCCGTTCTTGACCGGGATGGCAGCAGTCTGAGTGAAGGCCTGTTATCCTATCTCGGCACACAGGCGAATATCAAGCATAAAAATGTATCGAACAGCGATGCACAGGATGCACTATTCTATGCAGATGTGTCCGCTATCATAACGATTCCTGAGGGCTTTGAAGAGGAGTTCGCATCCGGGAAGGAAGCGGTTTCCATGAACCAGCGCCCGGATGATGTGAACGGTGTACTGCTTCAACAGACAATCAATAAATATCTGGATACCATGCATGCGTATGAAAAGCTTTATCCGAAGCAGGGAATTTCTGAGCTGCATACACGCGTACAGAAAAATCTGAATACTACAGCTGAGGTGAAAATGTCAGATTCTGAAGAGGTTGCCACCTCCTCCATGCTGCGTGGTGCATATTTCAATTATGCTTCCTATATTATGCTTGTCATCACCATACTGCTGATCGGTTTAACGATGCATTCCTTTTTCAACGCGGAGATCACCAAGCGGAATCTGATTGCTCCGGTATCACAAAATCGTATGAACCTGCAGCTGGTGTTCTGTAATCTGTCTGTAGGTATCGCGTTGTGGGGACTTATGATGCTGATGATTCTCGGGATGGTATGGGACTCCATGATGACGCTGGGTGGCTTGCTGGAAATTGTCAATGCGTTTGTATTCATGCTGATGTGTGTTTCCATGTCCTTTATGTTCTGTGTGATATCCGCAAAAAGCAAGCATCCGGACGATATGCTGAACGGCATCAGCAATATTGTCGGTTTAGGCTCCAGCTTTCTGTGCGGTGCCTTTGTACCACTGAGTATGATCGGAGAGAATATCCTCGTGATATCCCGTTTTCTGCCGAGCTACTGGTATGTGAAGCTGAATGATTCGCTGACCTCGGCAGTTCATGTAGGAGATGCGCTGCTGCAGGAAGCCTTTATGACCTATGGAATTCTGCTGCTGTTTGCTGCTGCCTTCCTATGTATCGCACTGGTGATTATGAAAAGCCGCCGTACGCAGGATGCACTGGAGGATACCAGTATGCAGCCATAATAAAAAGAGGGAATCAAAAGATTGTGATTTATCAATCCATACATGATTTCCTTTTTTTATATCCGCCAAAAGATCTATGAGGAAGGTTCATTTCATCCGCTCTGTTCTGACGTTTGCTATTTCCCAACCTTAAGCAGCCGTTCCTTTAGCTTGAAGCGGTTTCCAAAGCGGAAAAAGAAATCCATGACAAACGGTAAACCTGCCATACCGGCACCGGTCAATACAAACTGCATATAGCTCAGTCGTACCAGAGAGAAAATGCCCGGTAAAAAGACGATGCATGCAACAAAGAGTGCGGTCATGCTGGAGAAGATCAGCAGACGCTTTCTGGTAAACGGCGTACACACCCGATACAGAACGATCAGGGAGCTGGTACCTGTCAGTAATACACACATGGTGGACATAGCCGCCGGCGTCATTTGAAAAAACAAAGAGGATATATTGACATAAAGGATACTGAGTACGACACACAGCGCTCCGGGAAGGGCACGCCCCAGCACATTGATCAGAAAATTTCCCTCCACGCGGGCATGATTGGCTTCCAGTGCCAGGAAGAAGGAAGGAATACCGATTGTACAGGAGGATATCAGTGTAAGCTGAATCGGCTCAAACGGATAGCGGCTCATGAAGAAGAGGGTTAAAATGCTGAGGATGGTTGAAAATGTCGTTTTCACAAGAAACAGGGAAGCGGCACGCTGAATATTGTTGATGACTCTTCGGCCCTCGTCCACGATATGCGGCATACTCGCAAAATTGTTGTCCAGTAAAACCAGATTGGCGATATTCTTTGCTGCCTCGCTTCCCTGTGCAACAGAGATGCTGCAATCCGCTTCCTTTAAGGCCATGACATCATTGACACCGTCTCCTATCATTGCCGTGATATGCCCCTGTTCCTTTAGAGCGCGAATCATCAGCTTTTTCTGCATCGGTGAAACACGACCGAAAACGGTATAGGCCTTCACTGCTTCCGGAATATCCTCATCCTTTAAGGTGCTGGCATCCACATAGCGCTCATAATTTTTCAGATTAGCCTTATGTGCGATTTCATGAACCGTGCGTGGATCATCCCCGCTGATAACCTTGACATCAACCCCCTGCGACAGAAAGTAATCCAGGGTTTGCGGTGCCTCCAACCGGATGGGATCACTCAGCAGAATCAAAGCGATCACTGTATTGTTCTTGGCAGGCTCCTGTTCCATAGCTTCCTTGCTGTGTGCCAGTACCAGCACCCTGTTTCCAAGACTGGCCTGTTTATCAATTTCAGCCTGCAGCTCTGCATTTTCACTGCCGTTGACAAATTCATAGGCACCCATGATATAGGTTCCGCGATTTTCAAAGCTTACGGCACTCAGCTTTCTTGCACTGGAGAAGGGAAGGGTATGTAATACGCGAAATGCTTCATATTCCTGCGGTGTATGCCTGCGAATCGCCTGAGCAGTTGCATTGTCATCCTGCAGAGCATCCATCATATTTGCAAGAATCAAAAGGATTTCCTTCTCGTCTGCGTTCAGTGCCTGGATACGCTCCACCTGCATATTGCCTTCCGTTATGGTTCCTGTCTTATCCAGACACAGGGTATCCACGCGTGCCAGTGTTTCAATGCAGTACAGCTCCTGCACCAGCGTTTTGCGCTTCGCCAGATTGATGGAGCCAACCGCCAGTGCAACGCTTGTCAATAAAACAAGGCCTTCCGGTATCATTCCCAGCAATGCCGCAACCGTAGATACGATCGCCTGCGGCAGAGTGCTCTCAGTCAGAAAAAACTGCTTTGAAAACAGCAGAATGCCAACGGGAATAATGATAATACCGATGGTTTTAATTATGAAGTTAATGGAATCCCGCAGCTGTGATTTATGCTTTTTAAATGTTTTTGCATCCTTCATAATCGTAGCGGCATAATTATCCTTGCCGACATGCTGTACCTGTACCTTGGCCTGTCCGCTGACGACAAAGCTGCCGGAATACAGGGTATCGTGCATATGCTTGACGATGATATCCGATTCTCCTGTAACCAGGGATTCGTTAACCTCCAGACGTCCCTCAACAACCATAGCGTCGGCGCATACCTGAGAGCCGGTGGAAAGGCATAGAATATCATCCAGAACGATATCATCCATATGCAGTTCCATTTCTTTTCCGTTGCGCAATACCTTCAAATAGGGCTGCGTAATCAAAGACAGCTTGTCCAATACACGCTTGGCTCGAATCTCCTGAAGGATACCGATGACCAGGTTGGAAATTACAACCCCCAGAAAAAGCAGATTTTTAAAGGAGCCGATAAAAATAATCAATCCTGCCAGAATAGCATTGATCAGATTAAACAGGGTTAAAACATTGTCCCGGAATATTTCCTCATAGCTTTTGGTAATGCGCTCATCCTGTGTATTGACACAGCCTGCATCAATACGCTCCTGAACCTGAGAATCGCTGAGACCCTGTGCTGGATCAATCCATTCTCGTTTGTCGTCATTGCTGTGCATGAAATCACCTCGTATATGTATATTATAGCAAATCCTAATGACTTTGGGCCTTACGCTTTTGTAATTTTGTCGTATTTCTTTCTTAAATATTTCTAAATTCAGCATATGCTTTCGTTAGTATATGTCGAAGCAACACGGATATGAAAGAAATAAGGCAGTGAAAGCCGTTTCTGGAAGTAGCATAGCAATATGAAGCTTGTTGATTAAGCCATTTGGAACCGATTGATATAAAACGGTGAGGCGTATTCGCTTTCTCATAAAAGCATTGTGTTCGGCAGGATTATATTCGAAAACGGCCTGTATTTATTTGTATAAACGTATCACTGGTATTGACGATTTCATTTGAGTAGTAAAGCCTTCTACAAACGGAAAGCAGGATTGCATACGAATGGAGCACATGGTATACTTGTCAGGGTAAGAATTGTGGAGGTAGGTATGAGTATTGTTACGGTAGAAAATGTTTCGCACAGCTTTGGCGGAAGACAGATTCTGGAGAATGTATCCTTTCGTTTGCTGAGCGGTGAGCATGTTGGTCTTGTCGGAGCCAACGGAGAAGGGAAATCAACCTTTCTGAATATACTGACGGGAAAGCTGGTTCCGGAGGAAGGGCGTGTTGCCTGGTGCCGCAGAATCACACGAGGCTATCTGGATCAGCATACGGTTCTGGAGAAGGGAAAGTCGATTCGTCAAGTATTGCAGGATGCATTTTCCCATCTGTTTGAGCTGGAAGCGGAAATGCTGCAGAAATATGAAGAGATGGGAGATTGCAGTGAGGAGCGTATGAATGAGCTTTTGCAGGATGTCGGGGAAATTCAGGACATACTGGAGCACAGCGGTTTCTATATGATTGATGCCAGAATACAGGAGGTCGCACAGGGACTTGGATTACTGGATATCGGTCTGGAAAAGGATGTTACCATGTTGAGTGGAGGGCAGCGCTCCAAGGTGCTGTTATGCAAGCTGCTGCTGGAAAATCCGATGATTCTGATTCTGGATGAGCCGACCAACTATCTGGATGAGGGACATATTGCATGGCTGAAGAACTTTCTGATTTCCTATGAGCATGCTTTTATTCTGGTGTCGCATGATATTCCGTTCTTAAACAGCGTTGTCAACATTATTTATCATGTTGAAAACTGTGAGCTGACACGGTATGTCGGAGATTACGATTATTTTCTAGAACAGCATGCGTTAAAGAAACGCCAGCTGGAGGCGGCATATGTAAAACAGCAGAAGGAAATCGCCGATCTGGAGGATTTCATCGCCCGCAACAAGGCGCGTGTTGCAACGCGTAACATGGCTCATTCCCGCCAGAAGAAGCTGGATAAGATGGATCGTATCGAAAAGGTAAAGGAAAAAGTGAAGCCCAGCTTTTCCTTTTTATCGGACCGCGCACCGGGGCGTGTGATTTTCGATGCAAGGGAACTGGTGATCGGCTATGAGGAACCGCTGACAAAAGCAATGCATCTGGTGCTGGAGCGCAATATGCGGGTGGCGATAAAAGGTGTTAACGGTCTTGGTAAGACAACACTGCTGAAAACGCTGATGGGCAGAATTCCAGGCGTCAGCGGAAGCGTTGAGGTTGACCCGTATGCATCCATCGGCTTCTTCGAGCAGGAGGAAGCCGGAGAATCCATGAGTGCACTGGATTATTTCTGGAAAGAGTATCCGGCGATGACAAATGGCGAGGTACGTGCGGCTCTGGCAAAGTGCGGACTGACGACAGATCATATCGAATCCGGAATGTGTGTGCTTTCCGGAGGAGAACAGGCAAAGGTTCGTCTTTGCGTGCTGATGAATCGTGAGCATAACGTTTTAGTGCTGGATGAGCCTACCAACCATCTGGATGTGGATGCCAAGGAAGAGCTGAAGCGGGCATTGAAGGCCTACAAGGGAACGATCCTTCTGGTTTCCCATGACCCGGATTTCTATGGCGATATTGTGGATGAGGTTTGGAATCTGGAGGAATGGACGACAAAAATTCTGTAAAGCATTCGATGATGTGTATTCTCTGGTGCTATAATGTAAGGAAAAGAACCCGTCAGGCGGCAGGTTCTTTTTTGAATAAACGTTTAAAGACAGGAGAACTTGATCTATTCCGCAGCGGTATGCTTCAGCTTTTCCTTTAAGTCGGGATAGGCTTCACATTCCAGAATAAATATGACGGCAGCATCAATCTGCGCGTTGGACAAGGTATCCACCCATCCATCATCGATTCCATACTTATGGATAATCTGTGCTTTTAATAAGGCTTTCTTGCCTTGGTCAAGACCCTCATCCTTTCCCTGTCTTTTGGCTTCCGCAGTTTGCTCTCTCAGATTTGCCTGTACTGCACGATTCGCAAACTCCACCGATTCCGCCCAGCTGAATAACGGGCCTTCTTCACGCATTGCATTATATTTTTCCATAGCCACATTCACCATCCTTCTCTTCATGTTTAGTATAGCATCATCCGGATTATATGCAAGCACATAACAGAAGGTTTCAAATTCTGTCAGGTTTTCCATACCTCCGACCTCCTTCACACGCTGCCTGATCATCGGTAAAAACACAATTGCGCGATGCAGAGTATTGTTTGGTTCTTCCTGATTGTCTTCATCCTTTACCGTATAGTGACGAATCATGCGGCCTCCTGCTTTCGGCATCGAATTCATAAAGATAATCTGATAAAACGGCTTCAGCTTTGTGTAATCATCCCCCTGCTTCAGCTGTCTTCCGACCAGGCGGTAGCCATACTGCTGAAAACGCAGCTGTTCCT
>OBYP01000702.1_pt1 | contig 26097 bp, 19 predicted proteins | sample 1501461 | NCBI WGS metagenome assembly OBYP01 (sample SAMEA2580201, study PRJEB22360) | human gut metagenome | biome: human gut; feature: human-associated habitat; material: faeces | place: Denmark | collected 2008/2010 | reverse complement strand
GAATCTTTCCATAGGAATCATAGGCATAGCTTCTTAAGGTCTTTTCCGTTTTATTCGTACCGGAGGTTCTTTCTGCCTTCACCGTCTGAAGCCATCCATTTGCATCATACACATAGCTAAGACCGGTAATTCCATCTCTCTCTGTCGGATAAGTCACTTTAGACAGACGTCCGTCGGCATCATAGCGGTAAATAATGCTGTGATTCGTAATATCATCTTTGGTCGGCTGGCTTGTCTGGCTGATTTCAGCATAGGATGTTATATTTCCACGACTATCATAAATATACTCTGTATAACGATATGCTGTCTCGGTATTGCCTGTCACTCTGGCATCTATCCGTTCCACAAGACGATCCTTGCTGTCATAAGCATATTTGCTTCTTAGCGTACAGGTCCTGGCTTCTCCTGCTTCCCCTGCCTGATAGGTCTGTGTCTGTATCAGGCGGTTTTTCTTATCATAGCTGTATTCTTTATAAGATCCGTTCTGATATGTTTCTGACTTCTTATTTCCATTGGTATCATACGTATAAGATGTGGCAATGCTTTCTCCTTCATCGCCAAGATCTCGATGACTTTCTGTTAGCCCTGCTTCATTGGTGATCTCTTCTTTGATATGTCCGTTGGCATCGGTGGTACTGGTGGTTGTTTTTCCATCGCTTCCGATAGTGTAGGACACCGTACTGCTTATCTCTCCCTGACTGACTTTTGTCAAACGATTCTGCGCATCATAGGAATAGGAAGTCGTCACTCCATTTCCATTAGTGGTGGCTGCCTCATTTCCATTGGCATCATAGGTGGTTTTGGTGACGATGCTGTTATCATCCACAGATACTGTCTCCCCGCTGATCTTAGGATTTTGGATGGTATGAGTCTGTCTTCCCTCCTTATCATATAGATTTAGCGTCACTTTCGCATCTCCGGTCACTGCCGTTCCAAGGGTCATGGAAGCAATCTCCTTTCCATCCTCGGTAAAAGCATGATCCGTATAGATTCCGTTTTCATAAGTTCGAACAGTACGTCCTTCGGTGTCAGTCCAGGTCTTTGCTGTCACAACTCCATTGGTTGTGGTGGTTTGAATGCTGAGCTGTTTCATATCTTTCGTTCCTGTCAGTGTGTGGATTTTTGCATCTTCATAGCCGTAGGCAGTCTGTGTAGTTTTGGTAATTCCGTCTGCCGTCTCTTTTGCCTCTTTCACACGGTTTAAGCTGTCATACTGATAAGTGGTAGTAACCCCTTCACTGGTCGTCTCAGACGTTACGGTTCCATTGGCATCATAAGCCTTTGTCTCTGTGTTCACAACTCCTTCCAGAGTTCTCGTAGTCTTGATATTCCGACCCGCAAAATCATAGGTAGTTTCTGTCACTTCTCCAGTATTCTCATCGACACTTTTCATTTCCCTTCCCATGGCATCATAAATAGTTTTATTTTCCGCCTGAATCTCACCCTGGGTATTGTTTAAGGTCTCTTCCACCTGATGATCGGCTTCTTTTCGATCGGTGGTTTCTCTGGAAATCTCCACTCCTTTGTTGTCTGTGGATTTGGCATCCTCATAAGAGATTTCTTCAATGATCTCCCCATCTTCATCGTAGTCATACTCGGTTAACGTATCGCCCACATCTTCATATTCTAAGGTTGTATTCCCATCTTCATCATATGTATAGGCAGTATCTGAAATTTTCTCTCCCTCACTGTTTTTCGTCACTTCGGTTTTTGGAAGGTTAGCTTCTTTTCCGCTCCCATAAGTCGTTGTAGTGGTCTCTCCCGTTTCATCTACTTCCTTTGTGATATTTTCATTAGCATCATATGTCGTTGTAGTCGTCACCTTCGCATCGGAAGTAAACATTACTTTATCATTGTCTAACGTCTGATAGCAGACTTTCGTCTGGGTTCCTGTCTGTAACAGCGGATTCTGATAATTTTCATACTGATACGTAGTTTCGATTCCTCCGGCTGTGGTTGTCGATAACTGTTTGCCGTTCTTTTTATCATAGGTCATAGAATCTTCGGATACTTTCGTCTGATCACTTTTATGAACAGAGACGCTGGTTGTTCCATCTCCATAGACAATGCTTTGATATTCTCCGTTCGGTTTTGTAAACGCAATGGCTTTGTTTGCCTGATACTCTATGGCATAACTGTTTCCCTTTGCATCCTTGATTCCGATGAGCCATCCGTTTTCATCGTAAGTGTACGGAGTACTGATCACATCATTTCCATCTTTTGAACTTTTGGATACCTTCGTTAAATTTCCGTCTTCATCGTAGGTATAGGATACTTTGGTACTGTCCGGCAAAGTAATCCCCTGCAATAGGTCATGATCTCCATATTCCATCGTCAGAGACTGATTTTTACTGGTAGTCACCGTCTTTAACTGTCCCTGATCATTGTATTCATATAAAAGATAATTGCCATTGGCATCTTCCTGCGCCGTTAAGAATCCATTAGAATCAAACTTATAAAGATTCTGGTCTTTATCCGTTAAGGTACAAGCTACCGCAATGGTTTTTTGAGAAGTTTCTTTCTCAGTTTCCTTTTCCCCTCCCTCTCCGGTGACGGTAATGTTGTGGCTCGGCTTATATTCTGCTTCATTCTCTCCGGTTCTTGCCAGAACACTGTCACTCTCTTCATTTGGAGATACTTCTTCAAATCCTCCATTGACAGCATTGGTCAGTTTCAGGGTATAATCCTTGGTTTCTTTGGAGCTGTATATATCTCCGTCCTTCTCAAATGTCACATAGGTTCCGTCGCTATCCTGAAAAACAATGTCATTTCCTACCTGATACAGCTGTTTATGGAAGGTATCATACCAACCGTTTCCTAGCATTCCCTTTTTATCGGACTGGCTGTTGTAGGTTCTGGTCAGAGTAAGACCCATAGCCCCTACGGAAATGTCAAAATCATCTCCCGTATACATAAGGTTTCCACTAGCCTTATCAATGGTTCCACTGCCGTTTGGTGTTGAAATCTGAACAGTAGCTCGATAGTCCTTGGCTCCGAGGTACTGCTGATATTCGCTTTTTGCATCCTGACGGATCTTTCCTGCCGGGACAGCCGTCGTGCTCTCCAGCCGCTTTCCGCTTTTTGCCAATTTCACCGCACGTACCTTATAATAATAGGTCACTCCGTCTCCGGCTCTCGGATCTGCACAGTAGCACTCTTTGATTGCACTTTGAATCAGTGTTCCTTCTCCCGGAGTGAAGTCCTCCTTTGTTCCGCGGTGAACTTCATAATAAATACTTCCCGGCAGTGCTGTCTGACTTTTCTTCCATGAAACGACTGCCTTTCCATAAGATTTGTTTACAGAAACGCCTGTTGGCTGATAATCGTTTGCTTTTGCATTATCCACATAATAATACGTAACCGTAGTCTGACTGGTATTTCCAGCCTTGTCCACTGCCCTTACTTTAACGGTATAAGTTCCACCATCTTTAAAATTGGAAGAAGCAAGTGCCGCACTTCCGTTTGCTGCGTTTCCCGCTGTAAACCAGCTTCCATTTCCCACCTGATACTCTATCTTTGAAAAATTTGATTCTGTTATATTCCATTTCAAGGTCGGAGAAGCGTTGGAAGACGGATGATCTTCACTGGTTCCTGTACCATTTCCCTGATCCATCGAAACACTATTAATCTTTGGAGATGTCCGATCAATGGTAAACCATGCTCCCTTTCCATAACCGGCAATATATCCGCGATCCACTCCCCGAACTACGATTTTATAATTTCCCTCTGCCCAAGAATCACTTGAAATCGTTGCGCTTCCACTAGCTGTAGTCCCGATCTTTGTATTGGAGGAATACGGAACATAGTTACTGTTTCCTTCTGTTCCATTAACCCAGGTTGCTAGACGATATTCCACACGATCCAACGATTTTGATGAAATCCCTGTCCAAGAAAGTTTAATTGCATGTGTATTTTTTCCTACATAAGCCGGAGTTACAACAGCCGTTGCCGCAGTGGTTGGTCCGTCATAATAGGTTACACTCATCTTCGGACGATATGTAGCATTGGAATATCTGGAGCTATAAAACTGCCCGTAACTTTTCTCTTCATCGGCATTTCGCAACATAATTCCATAAGAAGTAATCTTCCCCGAAGCACACTGTCTTGCATACTGAGTCAGATTGATGGTCCGGGCTTTATGTGTGGTTCCGGTAGTCGTTGTCGTTCCATAGCTAGTACTGTATCCCGGACGGTTACTCCATGTAAGTCCCGGACGACTCCAGTTAGCATCCACCTTTCTCGCCGCAATGGTCTGCCCTTTCTGACTGTTCCCAGTCTCATAAAGTGTTAATGTCGCAGAATCTACATATTTATTTTTAATCTTTGCAGTGAAATCTTTAAATCTAAGATATGTCCGATACAGTCCCTGTTTGGCTTTTCCTGCCATAATGGTTGTGACTCCGGAATCATAAAAGTTCGTATTTTTATAACTTCCGTTTAAGACATACACATCCCAAAAATCTGTACTCCCCTTCCATGTAACCGTCGGATCAATGGTTACCGGATATTTACGATCTTTGTCTTTAAAATAGTCCTCCTCAAAAGACAAGGTGATGATATAAGTATCCTCTCCTGCCTCTTCCAGATCATAGGAAAGCTCCTCACTGTAGGCTTTGCCTCCGGCATCATTCATAGATGGAGCTTCCAGAGATGCTACAATTTCTTCAGTTTTCTGATCCAGAAATGTAATCCCTCCGTCCAGAACATTTTTCTTTGCAGTCAATCCTTTTGCATAAAATTTAAACTGCATCTGATTGCTTTCTGGAGCTTTCGTTAATGTAATACTTTCCTTTACTCCGGTATCCAGAGACTGATATAAGAAAGTACAGTTCTGATCCTCAGAGGTATAAGAAACTTTCACCGGAAGCTCCTCTTTCTGATCTTCGGCAGTTAAGACAGTTTCTTTTTGTACTGAACTTCTCTTAAGTTTCTCAATAGAAGCAAACGCATTGTCCGAATCTAATCTTTCTTCGGAATTTTCTTCCACAAGATCCACGCTTTTCAAGGCTTTCTGTACGGTCTGATCTATCTCTTCTCCTTCTTCATCCGAAGAAGACTCTTCCTTCGTCCCATAGATCGGGGCAAAGGAGATCTCATAATCTCCGTTTTCCATTAAAACCGGTGTTTTCTCTGTGAGATCTTTTGGTAGATACTGTTTTTTATCTCCCGCCTTGTTCTCATAAAGATATCCAGACAGATCGTTTCCATTATCGCTTTTTTTCTCTTTAATCTTTACTAAGCTTGGATCATAGTCTGTAAGTTTTCCATCCTCATTTTCAAACCGGACGTCCTGACCATAAAAAACGGTCTGCTTCTTTCCGTCAGCTAATTGAAATGTCGTTGAATTTTTGGTACTCTCACTAAGAACAACTTGCTTTTCCTGCGACTTTTTCACTTCCTGCCCGGCGGATATTTCTCGTAACCACTCTGCTGCCTGACTCCAATCTGTTGATGTAAAGATCATAGCACACACAAGACAGACACTTAATAACATCTTTCCATAACTTTTTCGTTTCATTATAATTCCTCCCATCTCCTTACGTTACATCAAATCCTACTTCAAATGAAACAAATCTATATGTCAACTCATTGATACAATTAGTATAACATTTCATTGTACTAAATCAAGAACAATTTGAGTTTCCGTCAGGTTGCACAATTACATGTTCACACTTTTGTAATCATTTAAAAAACTATTTTTTTCACTTGTCACTAAACCACGCATTCCCGACGTTTTCTCGTGTTACATTTTTGATATTTTATTAACACATTTTTAAGGTTTTTTTGCATTTTCAGCACTTTTTTGTGTCCCCTTTTTTCATTTTATACAATATGCATAACTATGAAAAATTTTTTTAGTTATTTTCTACAAATGTTCTCGAAACAAAAAAGAAGTTTATAATAAAAAAATCAGAAAATATCCGTCAAAAACCACAGACTTTTCCTGATTTTTTCTTTCATTATTTGGAGGTTTTTTTATAAAACGGTGCGATCTGATCAAAAGATTTTCGAAGCTGATACTGGAAGTTATTCTCTTTTACCACATTTGTTTTTTGCGTCACAAATCTATTTAACTTTTCCATATATTCTTCTTCTGTGACATTTCCCTCTGCCACATATGTCAATCCTTTTTCCCAGCTCGCCGTCAACGTTGGATTTAACAAAGACCCAATCGACGCACTCACTACGTTAACGATCATCTCCCCGGTCAGAGTCGGCGTCACGATCTGCGTTTTTTTATTCAAAGCAATATACTTGTTGGAAATCAGCTTTTTTACAATCTCCGCGCGAGTTGCGCTGGTTCCGATGCCGCTTCCCTTAATCTGTTCTCTTAAATCTTCATCCTCAATTAACTGTCCGGCATTTTCCATCGCCAGAATTAATGATCCGGAATTATAACGCTTCGGTGGTGTTGTTGTTCCGTCTTTGATCACATGTTCTTTGACGGGGAGTTCCATACCTTTTTTCAAAGATGAAATAGCTGCAATCTGCTCCGGTGTTAACGGTTCTTCTTTTTTATTTGCCGGAATACCGGTTACTTTCAGATATCCCGGGTCTTTTAATATTTTAAAATTAGCAAAGAAGGATTCTCCATTGGTTTTTGTCTCCAATTTCATTTTTAAATATACCGCCGGAGGCATAAAGATACTCAAAAATCTCCGGCAGATCACATCATAGACCTTCTGTCCCATTTGAGATATTCTGGAAAGGTTTCCTACCGCCTGTCCGGTTGGAATAATTGCATAATGATCGGTAATCTTTTTATCATCCACATACTTTGTTTTGGAAAGTCCCTGATAGCTTTTCTGATCAAGGATCTCTGTGACAAATCCCGCCAGCGGTTCATACGCAGACAATCCGCTGATATTTTTCACAATCTCTTTGCTGACTGCCGTAGACAATACTCTTGCATCCGTCCTTGGATACGTCACCAGTTTTTTTTCATACAAATCCTGTACCGTTTTTAGAGTCTCGTCAGGACTTAATTTAAACCTTTTAGAACACTCATTTTGGAGCTCAGCCAAATTATAAAGCAATGGCGGATTCTTTTTCTCCTGCCGTCTGGAAAAAGATTCTACTACAGTTTTTCCGGATGCACCGGACTCTATGTATTTTACAAAAGCCTGTGCTTCTTTTTTCTCCAAAAATCCATTATCTTTGTATAATTTAGGAGATTCAAAATAGGCAGACCCCTTAACTGCTTTCCATTCTGCCTCCACTTGAAATCCCTGACAATCGAAATGTCCCAAAACACGATAAAACGGAGTCGGTACGAAGGTACGAATCTCCCTCTCCCTCTTTACAATCATTCCAAGAACACAGGTCATCACACGTCCTACTGCAACAACAAGACTCTTCTTTTGATTTAAATAATTCCCCAGAGTCCATCCGTATTTTAAAGTTAATACTCTGGAAAAATTAATTCCCATAAGATAATCTTCTTTGGCACGCAAATATGCAGCCGATGCAAGATTATCATACTCACTTAGGTCTTTTGCTTCTTTTACGCCTCTGATAACCTCTTCCTTCGTCTGAGAATCAATCCATACTCTTTTCTTTGTCTTTTGGCTGCTCACTTTTGCCTCTTGATCTACCAGTCGGTAAATATATTCTCCCTCTCGCCCGGAGTCTGTACAAACATAAATTGTATCAATATCTTCACGGTTCAACAGAGAAGATACGATATCAAACTGTTTTTTTACGGATGGAATCGTTTCATACTTATAGTCACCCGGAATAAACGGCAATGTCTCTAAATCCCATTTTTTAAGTGACGGATCATACTGATCCGGATAAGACATCGTCACAAGATGTCCTACACACCAGGTAATCACTGCCTGATCGCCCTCCATATATCCGTTTCGATTTTTTGCATTTATATTCAATGCCGCCGCAAATTCTCTGGCAACACTTGGTTTTTCTGTAATAAATAATGATTTCAAATAGCTACCTGCCTTCCAAAAACTTTCCAAAACATTATAACACAGGACTCGTTGATGTGGTATAATGAATTCATCCAAAACATAAGAAAGGATGATTTTATGAGTTTAGAAAAAGCAACACAATTAAAGGCAGAGACTATCATTAAGAACCTTGAAAAACGTAATATTCAGGGAATCTACTGCCCTACAAAAGAAGATGCATTAACCCAGGCATTGTCCTACATAGAAAAAGGATCTGTCGTATCCTGGGGCGGTTCCATGAGCATCCAGGAAATCGGTCTGCGAGATGCTGTTGTATCCGGTGATTATCAGGTCATTGACAGATCTGTTGCAAAAAATTACGAGGAACAGCGGGAGATTTTTTCAAAGGCAGTCCTCTCTGATTACTATCTGATGAGCTCTAATGCCATTACTTTAGACGGAGAGTTAATTAACATCGATGGTACCGGAAACCGCGTTGCCTGTCTTTCCTATGGGCCAAAACATGTCATTATGATTGTCGGCATGAATAAAGTGGTAACTAATGTGCCGGACGGTGTGGCAAGAATCCGCAATATGGCAACACCTCCGAATGTATTGCGCCTCGGTCTTAAAACTCCATGTTCTATGACCGGACGGTGTGGCGACTGCTACGGAGACGGCTGTATTTGCAGTCAGATTGTTGTAACCAGACGCCAGAGTGCGGCAATGAAAGACCGAATCAAAGTAATTCTGGTCGGAGAATCTTTAGGTTATTAACTTACTTTTAAAACCATATCAGAATCTTAAGACTCTGATATGGTTTTTTCGTTGCATTTTTATCACAATCATAGTAAAATTTACTTAAATTCTTTGCTTTTCTACTTATTTTTATAACATTATTGATTTTTGGAGGTTTTTCCTATGATTGATAAATCAGGTAATACAATGCCGATTTACTCTCTTCCCCGCTGCCCTTTATCTGCAGATCAGCCCTTTCAGATGACTGAACTTCATATACGTGCCCTTCCGGGAAACCGTATTTTCCCCCACTGGCATGATGATTTTGAGCTCATCTATATCATTTCCGGAAAGATGGAATTTGATCTCCGCCAAAAAGCTTATTTAATCTCTGCCGGAGAAGGGCTGTTTCTAAATTCCGGTGAACTTCATTTTATTCATGCATACCAGTCCTATGACTGCCGTTTTGTAATTTTTCGGATTAGTCCTCTGCTGTTTGCTCAGACAAATCAAAGTCCTATTTACAAAAATTACATCCATCCAATCGTATCCAACCCTTCTTTTGGTTTCCTTCCCTTAGTACCCAAAGTACCATGGCAGAAGTATATTTTAGAAACAATGAAAAAGATGGTTCAGCTCTGCGACAAGAAAAGTTTTGGATACGAAATAAAAGTTCAACATTTTATCCATGAAATCTTCTACTATATTTTTCAAAATATCCCGGCGCAAAAAGAACTGACTCAAAGAGAACTGCGGGATCTTAAAAGGATAAAAGACGTTCTTTCTTATCTTCATGAAACCTTGCAAGAAAAACATCGGCTGTCAGATATCGCAGATTTTTGCCACCTAAGCAACAGTGAGTGCTGCCGTCTTTTTCAAAGGAATCTAAGACTCAGCCCCATGGAATATTTAAATCAGCATAGAATATATGAGAGCCTTCCTGAAATTTTAAAACATGAACTGAGTATGGGGGCAATCGCAAAAGAAGTCGGCTTTTCCGGAAGCAGTTATTTTTCTGAAATGTTTAAAAAAACCTTAGGGATCACTCCCAGAACTTTTTATAAGACCTTCTCGTAAGTACCAAAAAGGCTGCCTGCAATTTCTACAGACAGCCTTTTTGGTTAAATATTATTATGAATTCTGATCCCATTCACGAAATGCGATAAATTTTGTCTTCCACAATAGGGAAAGTGCCGGAACCAGTACCCATGCCAGTTTCGTCCTTTCCTGGGCAAAAAATCCCAGATGAAAAGCCCCTGCAAACTGCAGGATCAACACTAGCATATAGATTACAATCAGCAAATATGCAACTGCATAGGAAGGATATACTTGCTGCTCCAGCTTTTGATTGAAATAGAAACGATCTGTGCTCAATGAAACTACAGAAACTACTGCGAGAATCAAATTGATTATCTGATACTGCGCATCACTGAGTTCACTGAAATATGTAAGGATTGCAGCTAAAAACAGTAAAATCTGAACATACCACAGTAATTTTTCCTGTTTCTCATATTGATTTTCCATCTTAAAACCTCTTTCTTACCCTGTAATTCCTAATAATGAATAAAACATGGATCTCCGATCTCAGTCAACCGGTAGACAGCTTCTGCATCTGACAACGTCAGGTTAATACATCCATGAGAGCCTGCTGTCTTATAGTAAGTCGGTGACCAGCTTCCCCAGTCTCCCCGGCTGCTGTAATGGTATCCTGTTCCGGTCCACATAATTCTTGTCCAGTATCTGGTCGGAACGCTATAATCTGCTCCGGTCAATGTTTTGGTAAGTTTCTTTTCTTTAATATCATAAACACCGGTTCTTGTAATCCGATCAGGAGTTGCTTTTCCGGTAATACAATTAGTACTAAAGACAAGCTTTCCTTTTTTATAAACGTAGACCATCTGCTCTGTCAGATCAACCTCGCTGTAATTTTGTGTATCCCAGTCATTTTCTTTCTTGTTGTAGTTCATTCGATAACCTTTATGACTGTATACCGGTTTTAGAGCAGTCAGCAGGGCTTTCTGATTCTCTTCATTTGGTTTCTTCTGGTAGGCTTTTACGTCGCTTTGTGCTGGAGCCTTTTTCAGAATCTTCATGGTCTGGCTAATTACTTTATCGTAATCGATTCTCCAGCCGTAATCACCACCGCTTACCTTTATCTTTTTCCCGGAGTGAGTTTTAAAAGTACGGGCAATCCCCTGAGTTTTATATTTCAGACAGAAGTCTTCTAACCATTTTTCTACGGAAGAATGACTGATTTTTACTGTATGCTTTTTAGTATTCACTTTGATACAGTCTTTCAGAGTTTCCGGTCCCAGAGTTTCTTTTACATTGTTGCCCATATCCCATTGAATCCAATGCAGGAGATAATTATTATAAGTCTTCTGCATTTCTTCTGACTCTTTGTCATTTTCGTACAATCCCGGTTTCTGATAAACATCCGGATACGCTTTCTGATCTTTTAGATTCAGCGTGCCTTTCAGAGATTCCACCGCCTGTCCTGCCACGGTTTCAAAGACTTTTGTATTCAGAAGATTTCCTTCTACTTCCTTCTGAATCACTCCGTATTGTTTCTCTTCAGAATATACGATCGTGGCATCCTTAGGTTTTACAATAGAATACTCCTTACTTCCGGTCGTTAACACCGACTTTTTCAAAAGATTCTGCAATTTTTTCTCTGAAAATGTTACTGCTGTTACATTTGTCTTGTTTTTTCCGCTAAAGAATGATGTAATTACACTCTGGTTATGTTGTGTATGATAGGCATTCTTTACTTTCTCTTCGGAGGTAAAGGCAAGATCAATGTCCTGTCCTGTTATTGTATCCTGTCCTTTGTCGCGTCCCTTGATCTTTAATTTGTAAGATGCAATTGATTTTTTCACTTTTTCAATGGAGTCCTCATATTTCATACCTGAGACATCAACCTTATTAAAGGTACTTCCCGGATACCAGCGATCCTGATAATATGTATGAACGCCCACAGCTGTTCCGATGATGACAGCTGTGGCGATTCCTCCAATGATTCCCCCCTGTTTTTTCGTTATCCTCATGAAGTTTTGTTCCTCCAAAATGTAAAATCAGCAATCGCCGATTATTCATATAATGGATATTTATCTGTTAATCCGGTTACCAGTTTCTCTGCTTCTTCAAGCTTCTGATCTAATAAAGTCAGACGGATTGCCTTTGCAATCACTTCCATATCATCCTCTTTTAATCCTCTGGTTGTAACCGCAGGTGTTCCGAGACGAAGACCTGATGTTACGAATGGGGATTTTGGATCATTCGGTACAGTATTCTTATTACATGTAATATGAACAGAATCCAGAACTTTCTCTGCTTCTTTTCCTGTCAAATCGTATTTTTTCAGATCAAGCAGCATTAAGTGGTTATCTGTTCCGCCGGATACGATATCAAAACCTTCTTTGATTAATGCTTTTGCCAGTGCATCTGCATTTTTTACAACCTGTTCCATATATTTTTTGTAATCATCAGACAAAGCTTCTTTAAAAGATACTGCTTTTGCTGCAATCACATGCATTAATGGGCCACCCTGAATTCCCGGGAAAATTGCCTTATTAAAGTTATATTTTTCATTGACTTCGTTGCTGCAAAGAATCATTCCACCACGAGGTCCTCTTAATGTTTTATGTGTTGTGGTTGTTGTTACGTGAGCATAAGGAATCGGGCTCTGATGAAGTCCTGCTGCAACCAGACCTGCGATATGTGCCATATCAACCATTAAAACTGCATCAACTTTGTCTGCAATTTCACGGAAACGTTTAAAATCAATAGCTCTTGCATAAGCGCTGGCACCGGCGATAATCAGTTTTGGTTTGCACTCCAGGGCAATTCTCTCAACTTCATCATAATCAATGAATCCTTCATCGTTAACACCATACGGTACACATTTGTAATTCTTTCCTGACATATTTACCGGACTTCCATGAGTTAAATGTCCGCCGTGGTCAAGACTCATTCCCATATAGGTGTCTCCCAGTTCCATCACTGCAAAGAATACTGCCATATTCGCCTGAGCTCCGGAGTGAGGCTGTACGTTCGCATATTCACAACCGAATAATTCTTTTGCGCGATCTCTTGCAAGATCTTCGATTACGTCAACGTGCTCGCATCCGCCATAGTAACGTTTTCCCGGATATCCTTCTGCATATTTGTTTGTCAAATGGCTTCCCATCGCAGCCATACAACCCTTAAAAACGGGAATTAACCCAGCCATAACAGCCTTAGAAACCAGATTTTCAGAGGCGATTAACTCCAAGTTGGTTCTCTGTCTGGTCAGTTCATGCTCCATTGCTTCTGCAATTTCACTGTCATAATTCTTTACTTCATTAAAATCAAACATGTATTTCTCCTTCTCTTTCTTTTGTTTTTTACTCCTGGAATTGTTCTTTCAATGCTTCTACCGCACGTTCTACACGGCTTTCTTTAATCAGAACAGTAATCTTAATCTCAGATGTATAAATCATGTGAATGTTAATTCCCTTGTTATACAAAGCTTCAAACATCTTTGATGCCGCACCACTGTTTGACATCATTCCTGCACCGACAATAGAAACAATTCCTACCTGTGTATCACTTAAGATCTCTTCATAATCTGTATCAGGAAATGCATTTTTCAGAGTTACTACTGCATGATCTGCATCTTCTTTTGCAACGACAAAGGAAATGTCTTTATTATCTCCATGACCAATAGACTGAAGAATCAGTTCTACATTAATCTTTTCGTCTGCAATCGCTCCAAATACTTTTGCCGCAATTCCCGGCTGATTTTTAATTCCTTTGATAGCAATCAGTGCCACATCTGAGTTTGACTGAACACCACTGAATAACATTTTCTCCATTTTAATTATCCTCCTCTGCCTTGGAAAGTGCAATTCCAAGTTCTTCTAATTGTATTTCATCAACTGATCCCGGGGCATCGGTCATCAGACAGGATGCGTCTTTTACTTTCGGGAATGCAATCACGTCACGAATACTGTCTTCTCCGGTCAGCCACATGACCAGACGATCCAGACCGTACGCAAGTCCTGCATGCGGCGGAACGCCAAATCGAAATGCGTCTAACAGGAACCCAAACCGACTGTAAGCATCTTCCTTTGTAAATCCCAGCGCATCAAACATCTTTTCCTGAATATCATTCTGATGGATACGAATGGAACCACCACCTAACTCTGTTCCATTTAAGACAATATCATAGGCTTTTGCTCGAACCCCTCCCGGATTCGTATCAAGGAATTTAAGATCTTCCTCAAACGGCATCGTAAATGGATGATGCATTGCAGTATAGCGGTTTTGTTCTTCACTCCACTCAAGCAGAGGAAATTCTGTAACCCAAAGGAATTTATACTGTGATTCGTCAATCATATCATATTGTTTTGCGATATGCAGACGCAGATTTCCTAATACGTTAAATACTACCTGATCTTTATCTGCGGCAAATAACAGCAGATCTCCTGCTTTTCCTCCCATTGCCTGAATTAAATCCTGCATTTCATCTTCTGCCATAAACTTTGCAAAGGAAGATTTTACACTGCCATCACTCTTTAACTGAATATAAGCAAGTCCTTTGGCACCAAACTCTTTGGCATAATCTACAAAAGCGTCAATCTTCTTACGGCCAAGATCTCCCAGACCGGAAGCATTCAGTCCTCTTACAGAACCTCCATTTTCTAATGCTCCCTTAAATACCATAAAATCACATCCGGAAACAGTTTCGGACACATTGATTAATTCCATTCCAAAGCGCATATCCGGTTTATCAGATCCAAAGCGATCCATTGCCTCTTTGTAAGTAAGGCGCAGCATCGGAAGTTCTATTTCCACGTCTAAGACTTCTTCGAAAACTTTTTGCATCAAACGCTCATTGACGTCAATCACATCATCCACATCTACAAAAGAAAGTTCCATATCAATCTGTGTAAATTCCGGCTGACGATCTGCACGAAGGTCTTCATCACGGAAACATTTCGCAATCTGATAATAACGGTCAAATCCGGAACACATCAAAAGCTGCTTAAATAGCTGTGGAGACTGCGGAAGTCCGTAAAATTCTCCCGGATGAACACGACTTGGCACAAGATAATCTCTTGCCCCTTCCGGTGTACTCTTTCCGAGAATTGGTGTCTCGATCTCTAAAAATCCCTCATCACCAAGAAAGTTACGCACCATTCTTGTGACATCGTTTCGGATTCTTAAATTCTTCTGGAGATTCGGACGACGCAAATCCAGATAGCGGTACTTTAATCGAAGTTCATCTTTCACGGTCTGCTCTGCATCAATCGGAAATGGCGGAGTATCTGATTCTGATAAGATCCGAAGGCTATGTACCTTAATCTCAATATCTCCTGTTTTTAAATTTTCATTGATTGCGGCACTTCTCTTCTCCACAGTTCCCACTGCGGCAATGACGTACTCGCTTCTTAATGAATTTGCCTTCTCATAATCATCTCCTGACAGAGATTCCTCATCAAATACCAACTGTAAAAGACCGGAACGATCTCTTAAGTCAATAAAAATTAAACTTCCTAAATTTCTTCTTTTCTGTACCCATCCCATAACAGTAATTTCAGTTCCAATAAGTTTCTGATTCACTTCTGTACATCGATGGGATCTGGCCAAACCTGACATTGATTCTGCCATGATACTCTTTCCTCCTTCATCTTTCACTGACAGCAAAGGCAGATCCCGGACAAACCGGTTCTGCCTTCTTTTTGTAATAGCCATGAGCCAAAATCCTGCGGGCAGGATTTTCATTTATGAGTCTGTTCTCACAAGAATCTGCTCAATCTCTGCTGCATAAAGCACATGATAATCTTTCTCCGGATACCATTGAGCATCCAAAGATTCCTGAGACTCTACAAAACCAGCCGGATCCATTGGCTGCGAATATAGTTTTTTACATATTAAGACAATCTTTGCTTCTTCAAAAAACGGAATTCCATTGGCATCGGTTGGTGTCAGACGAGTCTTCGCAATTTTATCCTCATCTCTTCCTGACACACTTCCGAGATAACTTAAATCTTTTTTGAACGTATCGTCATAAAATGACAAAGTAAACGATTCTGCCTGATCAATAAATTCTTTCGTATATCTTTGAGGTCTTATCACGGTAACTGCGACATTTTTCCCCCACATAACACCAAGGCCTCCCCAGGACGCTGTCATGGTGTTTACAGTTCCTTTGCCAATGGATGCGGTAACAAGCATCCACTCTTTTCCAATTAGACGAAATACACTCTGGTCAAACTCTTCCGGAGCCACAATTGTATATTCACTCATGCGTTGTTATCTCCTTTCTTATAATCTTTACTTATTATATATGATTTTTTCTTAAATGTCACCAATAAGACCATCTATTCTGCTTTTTCTTTGAGACATTCCCCAATCTGATCCAGAGAAACTTCTGTTGTCTCACCGGTTTCCATATGTTTTACAGTACCTTTATTCTTTGTCAGCTCATCTTCCCCGATAATAATTGTATTCTTAGCATGGATTTTATTTGCATACTTCATCTGAGCCTTTACACTTCTTCCCAGATAATCGGTTTCTACAACGAATCCCTCTGCACGAAGTTTGGTAACGACTTCATATGCCTTTGCCTTGGCTTCTTGTCCGAGAATTCCCACATACAGATCCAAATCTCTTGTACATGGAAGATCTACTTTCTCCTCTTCAAGGAAGTATAAGATTCGTTCTACTCCCATACCAAATCCTACAGACGGCATTTCAATCTTTCCGTCAACCTCATGAACAAGATTGTCATAACGACCTCCGCCACAAAGTGTAAATCCGTCCTTATTCACAAACTCAAATACTGTTTTTGTATAATAATCAAGCCCACGCACGATTTCTGTGTCCACTTCATACGGAATCTGAAGACTTTCTAACAGACCCTTTAATTCCTCAAAGTGTTCCCGGCATTCATCGTCCAGATAATCAATCGTTCTCGGAGCATTTTTTACGATTTCCTTACATTCCGGTACTTTACAGTCGATGACACGCAGCGGATTCTTTTTCATTCGCTCTTTACAAGTCGGACAAAGTCTGTCTTCATATTCACTTAAATAAGCCATCAACGCCTTATTGTAGTCCTTACGGCAGTTTTCACATCCAATACTGTTAATATGCAGTTTTGCATCCTGAAGACCGATTTTTTTAATAAACGTTGACACTAAAGTAATCAGTTCTACCTCTGCCATCGGACTTTTAGAACCGACAAACTCCACACCAAACTGGTGATGCTGTCTTAAACGTCCGCTCTGGGGTTTTTCATAACGAAATGCAGGTGTCACATAAAACATTTTTATCGGCTGAGGCTCATTTGCCATTCCGTGTTCTAAATATGCACGAATTGCGCCTGCAGTTCCCTCCGGTTTTAAGGTGATACTTCTGTTTCCGCGATCCTCAAACGTATACATTTCTTTTTGTACAACATCCGTTGTCTCACCAACACCTCTCTGAAAAAGAACAGTGTGCTCAAATACCGGTGTAATAATTTCATTTATATGATATGTCGCACAAAGTTCCCGAAAAACATGTTCCAGATATGTGCGCTGATCCATTTCCTTTCCAAACCAATCCTTGGTTCCTCTCGGTGCCTGTGTAATCATGATTGTTCCTCCTCAAATTCATCCAAATTTCCTTTTTCTATCAAATTCGCCATCGCCTGTGAAAACGCCACTCTTTGAAATGCAAGAAATACTCTCATATCAAAATTCTTTACATCATCAATCATCACATCCAATGCAGTTTCCACATCAAATCCCTCTCGGTAATCTCGATTGGAAATCAATGCTCCAAAAATATCGCAGACATGCATAATCCTTCCGGCCAACGGTATCTCTTTCCCCACCAAATGATGAGGATATCCTGTTCCATCATAATGCTCATGATGATACAATACGGCATCAAGAACAACCTGCCGATATCCGCAATCCACCAAAATCGCATAACCGATTGCCGGATGCATACGCATATATCGCTTTTCGTCCACGGCAAGGATTTCTTTTTCCTTTTCATTCATATAAAAGCTCAAACGAACTTTCCCAAGATCATGCAGCAATCCTGCAATCGCAAGATCATAACAGGTCTCTTCATCGAGTTCTAATTCACGACCTACCAGATAGGCCAGATTACTAACAATAATTCCGTGGCTAATTGTCTCACGCAAATCTGCCTGAATCGGTGTCTCAATATCTGTTCTTCCATAACTGATTGCCATAACAAAACTCCTATTATCTGCTCATCTTTAATTCTTTTCTATGAATTATTTCATCAATTCGTGTAATATATTGTCTGACATCTTTCAAATTTTCGATGCGGTCTACCAGATGTTCTTCCTGACAGACAATCTTCGATGAAGTTCCTGCACCAACTGCTATAATATCATGTAATTCTTCCATAATCAAAATATTATAGAGACATTCTTTATTTTTTTTGGAAAATCCTACATTCTCCAAATTCCCCGGTATATTTTTCTGCCGATATAAATAATACGGACTCATTCCCATGTCTCTTGCACATTGATTAGCGTATGTAATCATCTTATTATCTGCACCGAAATGATACAACTCTTTTTCCTGATTTAACTTAGAAGAACGTTTTAATGCCAATGCATGTACGGTAAGACTGTCCGGGTCTAAATCAGCAATCTCTTTATAAGTGCGAATCAGTTCATCCATTCCTTCTCCCGGAAGCCCGCAGATCGTATCCATATTGATATTATCAATACCGGATTTTCTGGCGAGATAAAACTTCTCCTTTACATCTTCCACACTGTGTTTTCTTCCAATCAAACGCAATGTTTTGTCATTCATTGTCTGTGGATTGATGCTGATTCTTGTCACACCATATTCCTTTAAAATTCGCAGTTTCTCCTGGTCGAGACTATCCGGCCGGCCGGCTTCTACAGTAATCTCCCGAATCTTTGAAAATGGGAATCTTTGATTTAGCAGCTCTAAAAGACGGGAAAGATCCCTGCTGTTAAGAGATGTCGGTGTTCCGCCTCCAATATACAGTGTCTGAAGTTCTTTTTGTCCATAACACTGCTTCACAAAATCAAGCTCCCTGCACATTGCCTGCAAATAGTCTTCCACTAAATCCTTATAAGTCTCTATAGAGTAAGAAGTAAACGAACAGTAAAGACAGGTACTTGGGCAAAACGGAATTCCCACATACAGACTATATCCGCTGACATAAGGAAACGTCTGTAAAAGTTCTCTTTCTCTTTTTACAACTTCCGTACAAAGTTCCGATTTTTCCCCGGAAGTAAGATATTGCTGTTTAAACTGTTCTGTGATTTCAGATTCTGTTTTTCCATGATCAAATCCGTCAAAAGCAATTTTGGTAGGACGGATTCCTGTCAGTGTTCCCCACGGAAGCTCTTTTTTTAAGAATCCGGAAAGAATCTGATAAATTCCCCGTTTCATTTGATTCTTAAATTGTTTCTTATTCTCGTAATCACCAGAAAGCAGGACTTCATCCATACAGATCCCATTTTGATACAATTTTAGGATAACTTCCCGATCTCCATAGGAAACATCCAAAATAAAATCATAGATAGAATCGACGGATTCCGCCAATTCTATCTTCTCTCCCAGCATAAACGCCAATATTAAACTTCGTATATCATATTCATAAATTGTCTTGTTTTGAATCAAACCGATCATAAAAAGTTATTGCAGAAATGGGTTGCTTCTGCTTTCCTCCTCTATGGTCGTTGGTGGTGTATGACCGGAAAAGACTCTGGTCCATGGTGGAAGTACAAATAGTTTTGTACGGATTCCCTCAAGAAGAGCCTCTAAATTACCCGTCGGGAAGTCGGTTCTTCCAATGCTTCTCTGAAACAATGTGTCTCCGGAAATCAGCCAGCCATAATCTGCAAAGTAATAACACACTCCACCTTTTGTATGCCCCGGAACGTGAAGACATTTCATTTTTGTTCCAAGAATTTCAATCACTTCTCCGTCTTTTACCAGATGATCTGCTTTCAAAGACAGTTTTATTCCCATCATGGAAGATAAATTTAAATTAGGATCCGCCAATACATCCGCTTCATCTTCGTGGAGATAAATGTCAAGATCCGGATTTTTTTCTAAAAGATAGGGAAGTGCCATAATATGATCGAAATGTCCATGAGTCAGACAAACCGCTGTCAGCGTTAACTGTTCTTCCTCACAATGTTTCCAAATGCGGTCTCCCTCATCTCCCGGATCAAAGATGATTGCTTCTTTTGTTTCTGTATTCTTTATGATATAACCATTTGTCTGCATCTGTCCAAGACATAGCATTTCCATCTGCAATGGTCTGTCAAGCATTAATGTTTCTTTCATTCTCTCACCTATCCTGCTGTTCTCTCAATATCAATCACGCCTTCAATGTTTCGAATCTTTGCAATGATGCGATTGAGCTGCTCTACTCCGGTAATGTCAAAAGACATACTAAGAGTTGCTCTTCCTTTTTTATTATTAGATACATTAATCGTAATAATATCAATGTCAAGTTCCAGAAAGATTCTGGATACATCTGCCAAAAGACCCTTTCGATTATTGGCATAGATATTAATCTCCGTTGTGTACGTCTGGCTCGTATCCTCTTCACCGACCTGCCACTCTGCCTCAATTAATCTGGCACGGTCTGATTCCGGCATACTAAGGAGATTCACACAGTCTGTCCTGTGAATAGAAATTCCGCGTCCCCTTGTAATAAAGCCGACGATTTCATCTCCCGGCACCGGATTACAACATTTCGAAAAACGAACTGCCACATCGTCCGCTCCGCGAACAACAATCCCGCCTTTTGATTTTTCATCCTGTTTCTTTTCCTGCGAAGCTGCTTCATGGGTCTTTTTAAGAATCTGCTCATCCGTTAGCTGCTGTTTTTTTAATTTGCGGTCTTCTTCCAGCATCTTATTGATAACCTGACCCTCTTTTAGTCCGCCATGTCCTACTGCCGCACAGACAGAATCCCAATCTTTAAATCCATATTTTAATTGAACTTTTTTAATATATTCCGCCTTCATAAGTTCCGGAAGACGAATACTCTTACTCTTGCAGTACTTTTCTAACAGTTCCTTACCGCGAACGATATTTTCTTCTTTAAACTGGTGTTTAAACCACTGGTTAATCTTGCTTCTTGCCTGAGCAGACTTAACGATATTTAACCAATCCCGGCTCGGCCCTTTGGAATTCTGAGAAGTAATAATCTCTACGCGGTCCCCGTTTTGCAGATGATATTCAAACGGAACCTGTCTTCCGTTTACTCTTGCTCCAATCATCTTGTTGCCGACAGCACTGTGAATTGCATAGGCAAAATCGATCGGCGTAGATCCATTGGCAAGATTCTTTACATCTCCATTCGGTGTAAAACAATAAACCTGCTCTGCAAATAAATCCAAATTTGTTTTTAAAAGGCTTAAAAACTCCTTATTGTCGTCCATATCCCGCTGCCATTCCAACACTTCCCGAAGCCAGCTTAGTTTTTCTTCTTCTTTATTAACTCCCTTTGTATTCTTATCTTCTTTATATTTCCAATGGGCAGCAATACCATATTCTGCCACTCGATGCATTTCAAATGTTCTAATTTGAATCTCAAAAGGATGTCCCTCCGGCCCGATTAAGGTTGTATGCAGAGACTGATACATATTTGGTTTCGGCATCGCAATATAATCTTTAAATCTTCCCGGGATTGGTTTATACATCTCATGAATAATTCCAAGAGCAGCGTAACAATCTTTTACCGTATCTACTTTAATCCGCACAGCGAACAAATCATAAATCTGATCTATGGTCTTATTCTGGTTTACCATCTTCTTGTAAATGCTGAACATATGCTTTACCCGTCCATCAATCTCCGCCTTGATGCCGGCTCGGTCAATATGTCCCCTGACTTCTTCTACAATCTCTTTAATAAATATTTCCCGTTCTTCCTTGGCAGAATCCAAAGATCTCTCCAGATCTTTATAGACTTCCGGTTTTAAATATCGAAGAGACAAATCATCCAATTCAACTTTAATTTTTGAAATTCCAAGACGGTGCGCAATCGGAGCGTAAATATCCATGGTTTCTCTGGATTTTTCCTTTTGTTTCTCCGGACGCATAAACTGCATTGTCCTCATGTTATGCAGACGGTCTGCCAGTTTAATGAGAATTACACGGATGTCTTTTGCCATAGCCAGAAACATTTTTCTCAAATTTTCTGCCTGAACCTCAATCTTGTCTTTGGAATAGCTTAACTGTCCCAGTTTCGTTACTCCGTCTACCAGACAGGCAACTTCTTCTCCAAATTCCCTGACAAGATCTTCATGTGTTGCCTCTGTATCCTCCACAACATCGTGAAGCAGCCCTGCCATGATCGTTTCTTTATCCAGTTCCAACTCCGCCAGTATAATTGCAACACAAATAGGATGAATGATATATGGTTCGCCCGACTTTCGCTTTTGGCCGTCATGCGCCTGGTAAGCGACCTTGTAAGCCTTCTTTACGGCTTCCACATCTTCTTCATCATAGATATTTTGCATTGTAGTAATCAGCTGTTGCCTTAATTCCTCCGGTGGAGTAAAGCTTTCCGGACTGCTGATATCCTTTTTCACACGATTCATGTTTGTTCTGCTTTCCTGTTTCATGGATACCTCTTGCTTCTAATCTTATTTTTTCAACTTGGATTCACAATAAATACAACGATATACCTGATTCTCTTTATCAACCAGCCTAAATACATGGTCAATCTCTTGTTCTTCAGATGTGATACATCTCGGATTCTTGCACCTTGCAATGTTGGTAATCGTCTCAGGCAGTTCTACCTTATGTTTTGACTTTACGCCACCATTTTCAATAACGCAAACTGTAACATCCGGATCAATATATCCTAAAACATCAAAATTCACCTCAAAACTATCGGAAATTTTGATAATATCCTTCTTTCCCATCTTATTGCTCTTTACATTTTTAATGATTGCGACACTGCAGTCCAGATGATCAAGACCAAGACTTTTATAAATGTCCATTCCTTTGCCTGCTGTAATATGATCCAGAACAATTCCATTCTTAATACTATCAATATTCATCTGCGCTCACCCCCAGTAATTGCATAATCAGAGCCATTCTTACATGCTTTCCGTTTAAAGCCTGACGGAAATAGCAAGCCCTCGGATCGTCATCTACTTTTATGGAAATCTCATTGACACGCGGCAGCGGATGAAGAATCGAAAGATCTTTTTTGGCGTCCTTGAGCTTGTCCGTATCAAGAATATAGCTGTCTTTCAGTCTCACATAATCTGCCTCGTTAAAAAAACGCTCTCTCTGCACACGAGTCATATAAATAACATCCAGCTCCGGCATGACATCTTCCATCTTTTCCACTTGCCGGAAAGAAATTCCTTTCTTCTCGAAAACATCTTTTTTCAAATATTCCGGGATCTGAAGTTCTTCCGGGGAAATCATAACATATTGAATATTCTCGTATCTGGATAATGCCTTAATCAGAGAGTGCACAGTCCGTCCAAACTTCAGATCCCCGCAGAATCCGATCGTAAAATCATGCAGACGCCCTTTTTCTCTTCGAATGGTCAGCAAATCTGTTAATGTCTGTGTCGGATGATTATGCCCTCCGTCTCCTGCGTTAATAATCGGAATATCAACATATTTGGATGCCACCATCGGAGCACCCTCTTTCGGATGGCGCATAGCGATAATATCTGCATAACATGCAACTGTTCTTGCTGTATCCGCAACACTCTCTCCCTTTGCTGCAGAAGATGAATTCGCTGAAGAAAAACCAAGAACATTTCCTCCAAGCTCCATCATTGCAGCCTCAAAACTCAGCCTTGTTCTGGTACTTGGCTCAAAAAATAAGGTTGCAAGCTTTTTATGTCGGCAAACATCCTGATATTTCTCGGGATGGTTTGAAATATCATCCGCAAGATCCAGCAACCCATCAATGTCTTCTACACTCAGATCCATCGGATCTATTAAATGTCTCATAACAATCTTCCTCCTAATTGCTTATCCTTTCTTCAATTCTACATTTTTCGACAGTTAGTGTCAATTCTTTACTTCTGATTTTAAACGAAGAAATCCTTTTTCTACCATAAAGGCAGGGCGATAAGACATCTTAGCTTTCCGAAGCCCCTCTTCTCCCAAATCTTCTTCTCGATTTACATATTGAAAGCCTTCCATCTCATGAAGCACAAATTGCTGATTAATCATCGGATATGCTCCCTGAATTTCCGGAAAAGCTTTTTCTATATGAACTACAAAAGTATCAGGATTTAATGCAGGTTCACCGATAGAAAATCCCACAATCTTTCCATCTGCTCTTAAAACTCCGCCTACGAGTCCCAACTCTTTATAATAAATCAGGCTGTTTTTGGAAACACAGATTTCCTCATGTTTATCAAGGTCCTCCGGATCGCAGTTTGAAAGTTTCCACTCCATGAGCATTGCCAGCGTTTCTAACTGATTTTCATCAGAAAGTTTCTCATAGGACCAATCATGGTTTTCGCGAAAACGATTGATATGATTCCGTTTTCCATGAAGTTTTTTCCCGCTTAGCGTAGCAAGCTTTTCCCTCTCGTAGACATAATCTGCCTCATCTCTGTCATATTCAATCTCATAAATGTCTCCAAACATCTTTTGAAATTCCTCTTCCATTTCATGAGTCACTCCATGTAAAACGAAAGGTTTCCCCTGTTCTTTGCACTCTTTCATTAAAAGTTCTAAAACCTTTTTCTTATCTCCTTTCCCCATCGGAAAAGAAAACGAACCGCCTTCCTCGTCTGTGTATGCAACAAAGAGGTCTTCAATGATTGCATACTTCATTGCATAAAATTGATTCCACAAAATAATATTTGCCGTATTAAAATCACAGCTTCTCGTAGAATCTTTCAGATAATAATCCAGTTCTTCTTTGTCATCTAATGTTGGTGTCTTAAACTCCATCTTAACATACTCCTTATTTATGATAGGGCTGACAATTTAAAATGCGGTATGCCCGGTAAATCTGCTCCAGCAATATTACCGCTGTTAAAGATCCGTTTTGGGAAAAAGATGATACATGAAATTTTTCTATATCGGAAATATCCAAATCTCCAATATAAAAATGAAGTTTGGACTCACCTGTCACAGACAGATCATTAATCATCTCCGCAAATTCTGTACTCTTTTTGCTATCCTCTCCCGGAATTACATAAAAATGTTTTCCAGATTCTGACAGTAGTTTTTCCAATTTCTTTTGATTCTTTTGATAAAACACAGAAACGTTTGCATAAGCACCCAGGCGTTTTAAATATTCTTCCATCGCCTGCTGGTACATTTTCGGATCTTGCGTTTTTTTCTGAAAAAGATAGATCTCAAATCTCATCATAACCCTAGTTATCCTTTAAAAATTCTTTTAATTTATCATCTGCCCGAACAGCTCTCTCATACTTCCTATTCACTCTTCTGATAAGAGATTTGACTTCCTGGCTGTTTTGACTTTGTTTTCTGGCATCTGCCATTTCTTTTGTATCATGTTTTTCATTATTATAGATGAGGAAAGAGTTGCCGTTCTTTGCCACATAATAGGTTGTCATACCAGGTGCAGGCGTCTTAATATTCTTGATCTTCATCTGATATGTAACATAGACAAGATAAGAATCTTTATCAGCTCCCTGCTGTGTCAAATAATCAAGATCTTCGTATCTTGTCACATATTTGCGCATACTCCGGTATTTTTTCACTAATTCCTGTCGGTCCTCTACCATCGTTTTCAGCTTTGCCAGATCATGTTTTTGCATATATGTGTAATATGTTTTTACATAATTTTGCGCAGCCTGTGCACGAGCCGTTTCCTCCTCTGTTGTACTCTTGTCCGAATCTGAAGCCTCCTGTATAATCTCTGATGAATTTTCCTGATCTTTTGTACTTTGATTTTCTTTAAAAATCTTTTCATTTGTAAGCTTTGCCGTATACATCTGGTCAAGTTTCACATAAGCAAAAAAACAAGCTCCGAGAAACAAAATCCAGCTTAGTATCATCACAATAACCGTCGATTTTCTAAGCATCAATGCCACTCCTCCAATTTCTCACTTCTCATAGAATCAAAGATTCCTTCTATTATACATTATCAGGCGGAGATCGTAAAGTCCGAAGAATTATGAATTTATTCAAGCTAAGTATGTCCAATTCATCATTAATTTGTAAAAAATTTTAATAAATACCATTGTCACTTAAAATACTATCACAAAGGGGATTATTTATGGAGGATAGAAAAAAACCAGGGATCGCTCCCCGGTTATGATTGTTTATTATTTCGTTCCTTTATCAATTTTGTTCAAATCTTTTCTTATATTGCTCATCATTTTCTTTCAAAATATTATACTGTTGTTCTGCTAATGTTACGTGGTCTATAATTTTTATTAATATTTTAGGAATTGTTTCAGATAAGTCTTTTAAATCTTCTTGAC
>OBYP01000699.1_pt1 | contig 26116 bp, 27 predicted proteins | sample 1501461 | NCBI WGS metagenome assembly OBYP01 (sample SAMEA2580201, study PRJEB22360) | human gut metagenome | biome: human gut; feature: human-associated habitat; material: faeces | place: Denmark | collected 2008/2010 | reverse complement strand
CCATTTTTTTGAATCCGGAGTTCTCTTTTTAATGCGTTTAAAATCGCTCCGCCCTCTTTTTTCCCACATCGCTCCCCTGTACAGGCAATTATTTCATGTACTGTATTTTCCTCTTTGAGAGTTGGATACATTCTTATCAAACATTTTAGATAATTGGGAGAAACACCTGTTACCTGTTCCACACGTTCTTTTAATTCCAAGGATATAAATCCATGAGCATCTTGCAGCTCTCGTAAAAGAGCTACAACCATCTCCTGGCTTCCTTTATCCGGCTGTTGACTATAATATGAAAAAATCTCTTCTATTTCATCACTTTTATTCTGCATGTCCATCAATAAATAACACCCCCAATGTTCCAGGACCACAATGACTAGAAATAACACCGCCAGCTCTTGTGATAACAATTTCCTGAAAAATATTTAAGTTTTTTAAATAATCATATATTTGCTGAATCGTTTCCGCATCACATCCGGAATGTGTAATAAATACACGTTCTTTCTTTGCATGCCGCAAATCCATTTCCATTTCTTTCACATATTCCAAAAGAACTTTATTCATTTTGCCTCGATACTTATTTTTAGGTAACATTTTTCCGTTTTCCACGACAATTTTAGGATGTAACTTTAAAACACCGCCTGCCATTGCCGCAAGGCCGCTGCACCTTCCACCTCGATGAAGATAAGTAAGCGTATCTACAACAAAACTTGCACGCACAAATGGTCTCAGTCGTTCAATATATTCTACAATTTCTTTTGCGCTTTTCCCTTTGTTTGCCATAATTGCCGCTTCTATTACAAGAAGCCCAATACCTGTAGACAAATTTTCTGAATCAATCACAAAAACAGTCTCTTCTGCTTCCAAATCGCTTGCTGCCAAACGAAATACATTTGCAGAAGTAGACATCTCTCCGGAAATTGCAAAACAAATAACTTCTTGCCTTTTCTCAACATAAGGCTGTAACAAATCAACCGCCCTATCCATTGCCGGAGCAGAAGTTTTCGGTGTCATTTTATGCTCTTCTGACCAGTTATAAATCTCATCCGGTGTAATATTGATGCCATCTTCACACTCTGTATCTCCCAACAAAATATGAAGCGGCAAAATAGAAATTTCATATTTGTCCAATAGCTCCTGAGACAAATCACATGTACTATCTGAAATAATTTTAACCATTTTCAATCTTCCTCCACTATTTGTGATAAGGTGCACCTTCAATGATCCGATAGCCACGATACACCTGTTCTAATAAAATCACCCGCATCAATTGATGTGGAAACGTCATCTTTGAAAAACTCAATGCATAATCGGAACGTCTCAATACTTCTTCTCCCAAACCAATGGAACCTCCAATTATAAAAATCAAATGACTTTTCCCTTGTATTCCCAAGGTTTCCATCTTTTTTGCAAATGCGACCGAATCCAGCATAGTTCCACCGATTTCTAAAGTAAATACATAGGCATCGTCTTTCACATAACGTAAAATACGCTCCCCTTCTTTTTGACGAATTTGACGTTCCACATTTTCACTTGCTTGATCCGGTGTCTTTTCGTCTGCCACTTCCACGATTTCGAGTTTACAATATTTGCTCAAACGTTTGCTGTACTCTGCAATTGCATCTTTCAAATACTTTTCTTTTATTTTACCGACTGTAATTAATGTAATCTTCATTTACTCCCCTTTTCCTTAAAACGTAATTGTTGTTCCCGTACACAAATATTGGACTTTTTCACCAAATTCACGTTTTAAAATATCAAAAGCCGGACGTCCTGTGCAGTGTCCTGTATAAATATAGGAGACTCCCCGTTGAAACAACGATGCTCCTATGTCTATTACTTCCTCTTCTGTAACAGACAAAGAATCTACCCCGTGAATTCCTTTCAAATGGAAACCTCCCACAACAGCATAAACCTGTTCGTTAGGAAATGCGTGATGTACTTCATCTACAATATTGACAATTCCTCCGTGAGAACAACTATTGAATACAATCAACCCTTTTTGAGATTCTATTACAATACTTTGTTCATGCGCAAAATCATCAACCACATACCCCTCTCCCTGTTTGCGATACATATGTGCACGTTTTCCATATTCCTCCAATCCTTTTGTACTATGCGGTACAATCCAAACTCCATCATCTACCTGACATTTTTTTGTCACATATACAAAACGGTCAGAATATCTTTGTAACAAATCTTTCGGAAGCCCTATATATTTTTGCACACCATCTACATTTTTGTAACAAAGTTCTTTAGAAATCTCCTGTAAGTAAACTTTTGCGCTCTTGTTTTTCTCAAAGAACGCCTCAAAGCCTCCTGAATGATCATAGTGTCCATGCGATAAAAATGCCGCATCTACATTTTCCAATTTCGTTTTCAAAACTTCTGCATTATCCATAAAAATATCGGAAGAACCAGTGTCAAGCAAATAGCACTTCTCATTATATGCTATATATATCGACAATCCATGCTCACATTTTAAGTACTCCGGAGCCGTATTTTCAATCAAAACAGTTATTTTCATAGAAACACTCCTACCCAATATAAAAATCCATAATCAACATCGTAAGAAACCCGATAATCAATGAATACGTTGCCATACGTTCATATCCATGACTATGCGTTTCCGGAATCATCTCATCACTCACAACATAAAGCATCGTTCCTCCGGCAAACGCCAAAGCAAAAGGTAAAATTACTGTTGCAATAGAAACGGCTCCAAATCCGATCATCGTTCCGACAATCTCCACCACGCCTGTAAAACAGGCAATAAAAAAGACTCTTTTCCTGGCAACACCTGCCATAATCAAAGGCGATACAATTACCATTCCTTCCGGAATGTTTTGTAAAGCAATACCCAGCGCAACTGTAATTGCATTGCTGATATTTTCACTTCCAAATCCAACACCGGCCGCAATCCCTTCCGGAAGATTATGGATTGCAATTGCCATGACAAACAACATCACTTTGTTCAAATTACTTTGTCTGTCTGCATGCGTTTCATGATCTACTCCTGTGATATGATGCAGATGTGGAGTCAGCTTATCTGCCAAATTCAAAAAAATGGCGCCTGCAAGAATACCGACTGCTGTCACCCACACATTTCCTTCTTCAAGGGATGGGATAATCAGTCCTAAAATTGCAGCTGAGAGCATAATTCCTGCCGCAAATCCAAGAATCGCATCGTTAAATTTGTGTGGTACTTTCCGAAAAAAGAAACCGATGATAACACCAACGATAGTCGCACCACCTACGCCAAAAGCCGAAACAAGTGCCAATTTCATAAAATAAAACCTCCTGATAAAATCTATCCGTAGGAGGTATTATAACATATTTTTTACAATTTGGGGACGTAGTAAAATTGAATTTTACTACGTCCCCAAATGAAGTTTATTTATCTTTTAAGTACTCATGAATACCTCGTGCCCCTGCTTTTCCTGCTCCCATAGCAAGAATAACTGTCGCAGCACCTGTTACGGCATCACCGCCGGCATAAACGCCTTCTTTTGTTGTTTTCCCAAATTCTTCATCGGCAACAATACATTTCCATCTGTTTACTTCTAATCCTTCTGTAGTAGAAGAAATCAATGGATTCGGAGAAGTTCCAAGTGACATGATGACTGTATCCAGTTCCATCTCAAACTCAGAGCCTTCAATTACAACCGGACGTCTTCTTCCAGAAGCATCTGGCTCTCCCAGTTCCATCTTCACACATTTCATACCTTTTACATAGCCATTTTCGTCCACAAGAATTTCTGTAGGGTTTGTCAATAGATCAAACACAATTCCTTCTTCCTTTGCGTGATGGACTTCTTCCACTCTGGCAGGAAGTTCTTCTTCACTTCTTCTGTAAACAATATGTACATCTGCACCAAGACGTACTGCTGTTCTTGCTGCATCCATCGCAACATTACCGCCGCCGATGACAGCTACTTTCGTGCCTGCAACGATTGGTGTGTCATAAGAATCATCAAATGCTTTCATCAGATTACTTCTTGTCAGATACTCATTTGCAGAAAATACGCCGTTCGCATTTTCCCCTGGAATTCCCATAAATTTCGGAAGTCCAGCTCCGGATCCGATAAATACTGCCTCGAATCCTTCTTCTTCAATCAGCTGATCAATTGTCGTAGATTTACCGATCACAACGTTTGTCTCAAATTTTACGCCGAGTTCTTTTACTTTTTCGATCTCTTTTGCCACAACTTTATGTTTTGGAAGACGAAATTCCGGAATACCATACACAAGAACGCCTCCAAGTTCATGTAATGCTTCAAACACAGTTACCTCGTAACCAAGTTTCGCAAGGTCTCCGGCACAAGTAAGTCCTGCAGGACCGGAACCAATCACAGCTACTCTATGACCATTTGTTTTTTCTGCTTTTTCCGGTTTGATGTCATGCTCCAGTGCATAATCTGCGACAAATCGCTCCAATTTACCGATGGAAACAGGCTCTCCTTTAATTCCACGGATACACTGACCTTCACACTGAGATTCCTGTGGGCATACACGTCCGCAAACTGCCGGAAGCGCAGAGGATTTTCCAATTACTTTATAGGCTTCTTCGATATTTCCTTCTTTTACTTCTTTGATAAATGCTGGAATATTGATAGAGACTGGACAGCCCTGAATACATTTTGCATTTTTACAATTAATACATCTTGTCGCTTCTTCTATCGCTTCTTCCTGATTGTATCCAAGACACACTTCCTCAAAATTCGTTGCACGTACCTTCGGATCCTGTTCTCTTACAGGTACTTTTTTTAATACATCAGCCATTAGTTGTCACCTCCACAATTTCCGCATCCGCCGTGATGTGTATTGCCTTCCTGAAGTTTTAACATCGCACGGCCTTCTTCTGTTTTATACATCTGTTGTCTTTTCATTGCCTGATCAAAATCAACTAAGTGTCCATCAAATTCCGGTCCATCTACGCATGCAAATTTGATCTCATCTCCAACCTGAAGTCTGCATGCCCCGCACATACCGGTTCCATCTACCATGATTGGATTCATACTTACAATAGTTGGAATCTCCAATTTTTTTGTTAAAAGACAGACAAATTTCATCATGATCATCGGACCGATTGCCACGCAGACATCATACTTTTTGCCTTCCTCTTTCACTAACTGCTCAATCTTTGTTGTAACCATTCCGGCATGTCCATAAGAACCGTCATCTGTACAAGGATAATAGTTCCCAGCAACTGCTTTCATCTCATCTTCCAGAATCAACATGTCTTTTGTCTTAGAACCAACGATAACATCCGCTTCAATTCCATGCTCATGGAGCCATTTTACCTGCGGATATACAGGAGCTGCACCAACACCACCGGCAACAAACAACATCTTCTTGCCCTTTAAACTTTCTATATCTTCATGAACGAACTCCGAAGCACATCCAAGAGGTCCTGTGAAATCGCGGAAACTGTCTCCTGCTTTTAATTCTGCCATCTTTTCTGTAGATGCACCAACTGTTTGGAATACAATGGTAATCGTTCCTGCTTCTCTATTATAATCACAAATCGTGAGAGGGATTCTTTCACCTTTCTCATCCATCTTTACAATTACAAACTGTCCCGGTTCGCAATGCTTTGCTACCCTTTTTGCTTCTACATCCATGAGAAAAATTTTATCTGCTAACTTTTCTGCTTTTTGTATCTTATACATTTTACGCCTCCCATTTTCTTTTATACTTCACTATGATAAAGCAAAACTTTGAAAATTTCAAGCGGTATTCTCAATTTTGCTTCACACTCTATTATATTAGATAAAAAGCGAGTGCACAATACACCCGCTTTTTGTAAATTTATGTATATTACTTCTAGAAGTCCACTTCTGTTCCGTAGTAAACGCATGTAAATAGTCTTTCCATAGTAGCCGGATCAATTGCACGTGGATTAGAACCTGTACAGGCATCGCCAACTGCAAGCTCTGCAATAGATGCAATTTTTTCTTTGAATTCGTCTTCTTTGATACCGAATTCTTTCAAAGTAGCCGGAATTCCAAGGATCATGTTAAAGTCGTCAATTTTCTTACATAAGCTGTTGATAAGTGCTTTCTCGGAAGCTCCTTCCAATCCTACTCTGCGAGCGATTTCTGCATAGCGTTTTGCTGCAACAGGATCCTTCGCATTGTATTTAATTACATATGGCAGATACATGGCATTTGCAAGACCATGTGTAATGTGTCCTGTTGAGAATGCTGCACCTGTTTTGTGTGCCATAGAATGTACAATACCAAGTAATGCATTGGAGAATGCCATACCTGCAAGACATTGTGCATCATGCATATGTGCTCTTGCATCCATGTTGCCTTTGTAAGAAGCTGGCAGATAATCAAACACCATCTCGATTGCCTGAATTGCAAGTGGGTCTGTATATGCACAGTTCAGTGTAGAAACATATGCTTCAATTGCATGTGTAAGTGCATCCATACCTGTGTAAGCTACTTGATGAGCAGGAAGCCCTTCTACTAATTCTGAGTCAACGATTGCAACATCTGGTGTGATATTAAAGTCAGCTAATGGATATTTGATTCCTTTCGCGTAATCTGTGATAACAGAAAATGCAGTTACTTCTGTTGCTGTTCCTGATGTAGAAGGAATTGCTGCAAATTTTGCTTTCTGTCTTAATTCCGGGAAGTTAAATGGGATACATAAATCTTCGAATGTTACATCTGGATATTCATAAAAAGCCCACATTGCCTTTGCAGCATCGATTGGTGATCCACCGCCCATTGCTACAATCCAATCTGGTTCAAAAGCACGCATTGCTTCTGCACCTTTCATAACAGTCTCCACAGATGGATCTGGCTCGACACCTTCAAACAGCTGTACTTCCATTCCAGCCTCTTTCAGATAATTCACTGCTTTATCTAAGAATCCTTGACGTTTCATGGAGCCGCCGCCAACTACAAGAATCGCCTTTTTCCCTTTCAGATTCTTTAATTCTTCTAAACATCCTTTTCCGTGATAAATATCTCTTGGTAAACAAAATCTACTCATTTCAATCTCTCCTTTTGCATATGTATTGTTAACCTTTTAACAGTATTCTAACTCTGTTAATTATTTAACGCAACAGATTTAGAGAAAAAAATTGTATTTATTTTAGTACAAATTATCTATCAAAATTACTTTCGAACAGCTTCTATACAATTGTTCATAAGCATGGCAATCGTCATTGGTCCAACCCCACCCGGAACCGGTGTGATTGCACTCACTTTCTCAATCACATCATCAAAATCTACATCTCCGCAAAGTTTATTTTCTGCATTGCGGTGGATACCTACATCAATCACAACAGCCCCCTCTTTTACATAGTCAGATGTAATGAACTTTGGTTTTCCGATTGCCGCAATAAGAATATCTGCACGTCCTGTAATTTCTTTCAAGTCCCTTGTTCTAGAGTGGGTAATCGTAACCGTTCCATTTTCACGGAGTAACAGCAATGCCATCGGTTTTCCTACAATATTACTTCTTCCGACAACCACACATTCTTTTCCTTCAATTTCAATTTCGGAACGTTTTAAAAGTTCGATAATTCCTGCCGGAGTGCAAGGAAGAAAACCATTTCTTCCAATGCACATATTTCCCACACTTTCCGGGTGGAACCCATCCACATCTTTTTCCGGAGCGATCGCCTGAATCACAGCATCCTCACGAATATGAGCAGGCAGTGGAAGCTGAACTAAAATTCCGTTTACTTTTTCATCTTCATTCAATTTCTGAACAAGTGAAAGCAGTTCTTCTTCTGTCACAGTCTCATCCAGCTCATATGATAAAGACTCTATTCCGATAAACGCACATGCCTTTTTTTTATTATTTACATAGACAGATGATGCCGGATCTTTTCCAACTTGCACAACTGCAAGACATGGAACAATTCCTTCTTGTTTTAATTTTGCCACTTCTTCTTTTAATTCTTCTTTAATTTGTGTTGATATCAGTTTTCCGTCAATTAATTTTGCCATTCAATCTCTCCCTAAAATAATCCTGTAATAGTTCCTTCCTCATTCACATCAATGCCATTTGCCGCCGGCACCTTCGGAAGCCCAGGCATCGTCATCACTGCACCTGTAAGTGCGACTACAAAGCCTGCTCCCGCATTGACATACACTTCACGGATATGGATCTTAAAGTGTTCCGGTCTTCCCAGAAGTGTCGCATCGTCAGAGAGGGAATACTGATTTTTTGCCATACAGATTGGAAGCTCTCCATATCCAAGCTCCGTAATCTTAGCAAGTTGTTTTTCCGCTGCCGGAGTATATTCCACACCGTCTGCGCCATAGATTTCTTTTGAAATCGTCTCGATCTTCTCTTTCAGAGAAAGGCTGTTTTCGTACAATGTATGGAAATGGCTCTCTTTTGTCTCCAATGTATTCAAAACTTTTTCTGCTAATGCGATACCGCCTTCGCCACCTTTTTCCCATACTTCTGAAAGTGCAAATTCGCAGTTTCTTTCTTCGCAAAATTGTCTGATAAACTCATTTTCTGCATCGGTATCTGTCACAAATGAATTTAGTGTCACAACAACCGGAACACCAAATTTTTGAACATTTTCAATATGTTTTTCCAGGTTCACAATACCTTTTTTCAATGCTTCCAGATTCTCTTCATTCAGGTCTTTCTTAGCAACTCCACCGTTGTATTTCAAGGCCCGCACAGTTGCGACAATCACTACCGCATCCGGTTTCAGGTTCCCCATTCTGCACTTAATATCCATGAATTTTTCTGCACCAAGGTCAGCGCCAAACCCTGCTTCTGTAATTGCAATATCGCTTAATTTTAATGCCATTTTTGTTGCGCGGATACTGTTACATCCGTGTGCGATATTTGCAAATGGACCGCCGTGTACTAATGCCGGTGTATGCTCTAATGTCTGAATCAGATTTGGCTTGATGGCGTCCTTTAGCAGAGCTGTCATCGCACCTGTCGCCTGTAAGTCATCGGCAGTCACCGGCTCTCCCGCAAAGTTATATGCAACAACAATCTTTCCAAGGCGACGTTTCAAATCTTTGATGTCATCAGCCAGGCAGAGAATTGCCATAATCTCAGATGCAACCGTGATGACAAAATGATCCTCACGAACCATACCGTCCATCTTATTCCCAAGGCCAACTACAATATTGCGAAGCACACGATCATTCATATCAAGACAGCGTTTCCATACAACCTGTCTCGGATCAATCTGAAGCACATTTCCTTGTTGGATATGGTTGTCCAAAAGAGCCGCTAAAAGATTGTTTGCCGAAGTGATTGCATGAAAATCTCCTGTGAAATGAAGATTCAAATCTTCCATCGGTACAACCTGTGCGTATCCGCCGCCTGCAGCACCACCTTTGATGCCGAAACAAGGTCCCAGCGAAGGCTCACGCAACGCAATCAATGCTTTTTTATTCAACTTTGCCATAGCTTGTCCAAGTCCCACAGAGGTTGTAGTCTTCCCCTCCCCTGCAGGAGTTGGGTTGATTGCAGTTACAAGTACAAGTTTCCCATCCGGTCGGTCTTTTACTGCCTCCCACAATTCATCAGAAAGCTTGGCTTTGTATTTTCCATACAATTCCAAATCATCCTCCTGAATCCCAATACTTGCAGCCACCTCTTTGATTGGTTTCATCACTGCCTCCTGTGCAATCTGAATGTCTGTTTTCATCTTTCTTCCTCCTTTGAATTATACATGTTCTTCAATATATTGCTCAAATTGTTCCATTGACATCAATACTTTTCTTGGCTTCGTGCCTTCTTCTTCTCCTACAACACCTGCCTCTGCCAACTGATCCATAATTCTTGCTGCACGGTTAAAGCCAATTTTAAATACGCGCTGCAGCATTCCAATGGATGCCTTATCTTTTTCAATAATAAATTTCCCTGCATCTACAAAATAGGCATCCCGGTCATCCGCACCGCTGTTTCCGGAAACCGTGCCTCCCGCAGCGACACTGGCACTATTTACATGGTTTGTAATCTCCTCATTATACTGAACACTTTCACTGTTCTTTACCAAAAAGTCTACAACAGCCTGCACCTCTTTATCTGACACAAATGCTCCCTGTACACGCGCCGGTTTTTGATATCCTGCCGGATAGAAAAGCATATCACCCTTTCCAAGCAGCTTTTCTGCACCGTTCATGTCAATGATCGTTCTGGAATCTACACCTGACGAAACAGAAAATGCGATTCTCGACGGCATATTTGCCTTGATCAGACCGGTGATGACATTGACGGATGGTCTCTGTGTGGCAAGAACAAGATGAATTCCGGCGGCTCTTGCAAGCTGTGCAAGGCGACAGATAGATTCTTCTACTTCTCCCGGTGCGACCATCATAAGATCCGCAAGCTCGTCCACGATAATAACGATCTGAGGTAATTTTTCTGGTTTTCCTTCTTCCTCAATCGCTTCGACTGTCTCAACTTTTGCATTGTATCCTTTCAAATCACGCACATTGTACTGTGCAAACAGATCATACCGTTTCATCATCTCAGCGACCGCCCAGTTCAGGGCACCTGCCGCTTTTTTGGGATCTGTCACAACCGGAATCATCAGATGCGGAATTCCATTATAGACACTTAACTCAACGACCTTAGGGTCAATCATAATTAACTTCACATCTTTTGGATCGGCTTTATATAAAATACTCATTATCAGCGTATTGATACAGACAGATTTACCAGAACCTGTCGCCCCCGCAATCAATACATGCGGCATCTTCATAATATCTGCCACGACAACTTTTCCTGCAATATCACGTCCCGCTGCAAACGCAATCTTCGATTCATGGTTTTGAAATTCGTCCGTCTCTAAAAGATCTCGGAGCATAACAGCCGTATTCTCTTTGTTCGGGACTTCGATTCCAACAGCTGCCTTTCCTGGGATTGGTGCCTCGATACGAATATCCGCAGCTGCAAGGTTCAATTTGATATCATCTGCAAGACCGACAATCTTGCTGACTTTTACCCCCTGCTCCGGCTGAAGTTCATAGCGGGTCACCGATGGACCGCAGCTTACATTAGTCACAGTTACATTGACATTAAAATTTTGAAGCGTCTGCTGAAGTTTCATTGCAGTCTGACGTAAATGAGCATCGGAATCTCCTCCGCTTTTCTTTCCATGTTTCAGCAAAGATAGTGGCGGAAATACATATTCTTTTGCCCGTTTTTCCTCGCTCTTTTTAATCTCTTGTTCCACGTTTGCTGTCGCCGTCTCAACTTGCTTTTTACTTTCTTTTGTCTTTCGTTTCTCAGGAACAGGTTCCGGAATCGGAGCCTCTTCTTCCATAATCGGCTGTGCCCGATTGATCGTAATATCGTCCGGAACAATATTTTTTGAAACTTCAGCTTCTCTCCCATCATATGACGGTATTTCTTCCGCAAATAAATCCGGTACATCTTCCGGAGGTGTAATCTCTCTCATCTCCGGTGACTTTTTCACAAGTGTTGTGTCAAACGATACCCCTGAGACCGTATTATCTTTTCGCTTGCGTTCTTTCTCAGCTGCTTTTTGTTCCCTCTCCTGTGCTCTTTTTTCGCGTCTCAATTCTGCCTGCTCTTTTCGTTTCTTTGCATCCTGCTTTGCGGAAGAATAGGCTTTTTCACTGCCTTTTTTCACCCCGCGTATAAATGACTTCTCTGTAATGATGACAAGACAAATGATGCAGAGAATGATTACAATCACATATGTACCGATGACACCGATTGCAGGACAGAGCGCAGAAACGACAATTCCTCCCAAAAGACCACCACCGTCTTTATGCATACTGGAAATTTTATAATAAGAGAACAATCTTGTGCCTGCTGTATATTCATTCATGATCAACTGAAACAATGTGCAGACCATCAGTGTGAATCCCGCTCCTGCTGCGGTCTTTATGTACGCGATAGAATTCCCTTTATTTGAAATTACAAAAGCAATTCCTATAAACAACAGAATCGGTATGATATATGCGATTGTCCCAAAAAGTCCAAATAATACGGAAGAAACGGCATCGCCTACAAAGCCCCCAATCCCAAAATTGCTTATCAATAGTAAAATACCGGCAGCCAAAGCTGATAAAATGATAATCTCATCTTTCAAAAAACTTTGGCTGTCCTGCTTCTTTTTCGTTTGTTTTTTGTTTCTTTTTCTGCTAGTATTCTTCCTTGCTGCCATGAAACTCCCCCTTGTATCTTAAACATACTATAATATAGTATATCATCAATAAAATCTCATGTCATCATCTATTTTTATTGATCTTTTTTTTCTATCATCTCATGTAATTTCGTCAAAGCATCGCTCATCCCGCCAACGGCATCAATCAGTCCCTCTTTTACGGCCTCTTCTCCTTCTAAAAGCGTGCCGACATCTTTGACAAGTTGTGTAGAATCAAGCATCAGCTCTTCAATACGTTCCTGGGTCATATGAGAGTGTCCTGCCAGAAAGCGTATAATACGATCCTGAGTTCGTTCCATATTCCGATAGCTTTGAATCACTCCGATAAACATCCCATTTGAACGGACCGGATGAATGATCATCGTCCCACTGGGAACAATAAAAGAATAATCGGCTGAAACAGCAAGCGGCCCTCCGATGGAATGACTTCCGCCAAGAACCAAAGACACAGTCGGCTTGCTGAGTGATGCAATCATCTCTGCAATCGCAAGTCCCGCCTCCACATCACCTCCAAGTGTATTTAATAAAATGAGGAGTCCTTCGATTTCTTCATTATCCTCCACTTCAGCAAGTTTTGGCAGCAGATGTTCGTATTTCGTCGCTTTTGTGTTGCCGGACACCGCCTCATGCCCCTCAATCTCTCCGATAATTGTCAGTAACTGAATATTGTGCTTTCTGTTATTGTGTGTCAGTTCAATACTTCCGGTTTCGTTAATCTCTTCTCTTTTTTCTTCCTCCATACGCCTGCTCCTTTTCATTGTTTTCTTTTAGTATGCAGCAGTTTGAAAGAAATATACAAAAATCTCTTCACAAAATAAGGCGAGAGCATTTCCTGCTTCCCGCCTTATATCTTTTCATCTAAATTGTGGCCAACGCCTGTTCTAAATCTGCAATGATATCATCTGCGTTCTCGATTCCGACACTGAAACGAATCAAATCCGGCTGTACTCCGGCCTCTAATAATTCCTGCTCATTCATCTGGCGGTGTGTGTGACTTGCCGGGTGCAGCACAGAAGTGCGCGCATCTGCAACGTGTGTTACGATTGCGGCAAGTTTCAATTGATCCATCATTTTTACAGACGCATCCCGTCCACCTTTCAAGCCAAAGGAGATAACACCACAAGTGCCGTTTGGCATATATTTTTGAGCCAGCGCATGATATTTGTTATCCGGAAGCCCTGCGTAATTCACCCACGCAACTTTTTCGTGATTCACAAGATATTCCGCAACCTTTTGTGCATTTTCACAATGTCTCTGCACACGCAAATGCAGTGTCTCTAGACCAAGGTTCAATAAGAACGCATTCTGCGGAGACTGAACAGAACCCAAATCTCTCATCAGCTGCACTGTCGCTTTTGTGATGTAAGCACCTTTACCAAATTTTTCAGTATATACGATACCGTGATAAGTCTCATCCGGAGTCGTCAAACCTTTGAATTTATCACCATATGCTTCCCAGTCAAAATTTCCACTATCCACAATACAGCCGCCGACACATGCCGCATGTCCGTCCATGTATTTCGTCGTAGAATGTGTCACAATATCAGCTCCCCACTCAAACGGACGACAGTTGATTGGTGTCGCAAATGTATTGTCTACGATTAGAGGCACTCCATGTTCATGAGCAACTTTTGCAAATTTCTCAATATCCAGAATCACCAATGCCGGATTGGCGATCGTCTCTCCGAATACTGCTTTTGTATTCTCCTGAAACGCAGCATGCAACTCTTCTTCACTTGCATCTGCATCCACAAACGTAGCTTCGATTCCCATCTTTCTCAATGTGTGAGCATATAAGTTATATGTACCGCCGTAAATTGCTGCAGCGCACACAATATGGTCTCCTGCTTCTGCAATATTCATAATAGCATAGAAATTTGCTGCCTGGCCGGAAGATGTCAGCATAGCTGCCACACCGCCCTCCAGATCACAAATCTTCGAAGCGACTGTGTCGTTTGTCGGATTTTGGAGTCTTGTATAAAAATATCCATTATCTTCAAGATCAAACAGTCTTCCCATCTGCTCACTTGTCTCATATTTGAATGTCGTGCTCTGATAAATCGGAAGCACTCTTGGCTCTCCTTTTTTCGGCTGCCATCCTGACTGGATACATTTTGTTTCAATTTTGTAGTTACTGCTCATAAACATTCCTCCTCATATAACTTACTGTCTATTCTTCCCAGTTATGGTAAACCTCTTGTACATCGTCATCTTCTTCTAACAGATCAAGTGTTTTCTGAATATTTTTCAGATCTGTCTCGTCTGTTAGCTGTACCCATGTCTGTGGAATCATAGTTACTTCTGCGCTCGCCATAGGAATGCCGGCTTCCTCCAAAGTCAGACGCACCTCACTGAAAGAATCTGGATCTGTCAGAATCTCAAAGCTGTCCTCTTCCTCTACAAAATCTTCTGCCCCCGCATCTAGTGCTATCATCATCAAATCATCTGCATCCATCTCGCACTCTTCTTTTGCAACGATAATCTGTCCTTTTTTGTCAAACATGAATGACACACATCCAGGTGTTCCGACATTACCACTTCCTTTTGTAAATGCATTTCTCACATTGGAAGCAGTACGGTTCTTATTGTCCGTCAGTGCATCTACAATAATTGCAGTACCGTTTGGTCCATATCCTTCATATGTAACATGTTCATAGTTGGAAGCATCCGCATCTCCGGCTGCTTTTTTAATACTTCTCTCGATGTTGTCATTCGGCATATTGTTTGCCTTTGCTTTTGCAATTACATCACGCAGTCTGCTGTTGTTGGCCGGATCCGGACCGCCTCCCTCTTTTACTGCAACGGCAAGTTCTCTACCGATCTTCGTGAAAATCTTTCCTCTGACCGCATCATTTTTTTCCTTTTTATGTTTAATATTCGCAAATTTTGAATGTCCTGACATTTTTATTCCTCTCCTTGTTTTCTTTTAAAAATCACTTGTCTATTCTAGCACTCTTTTTTTTATTTGTACAGTTTTTATAATATTATTTTCCATGGACAGCACTTGAAAATCATAACCTCCATAGGATACAACACAATTTTCTTCCTCTGTCGGAATTCTTTCTAAATGAAAGATAAGGAATCCATTAAGTGTCTCATAGTCCTCTTCCTCAAATTGAATTTCAAGCAGTTCTTCCAAATCTTCAACTTCTGTCATTCCATCTGCAAGATAGCTTCCATCTGTCTCCTGCCTGATCAGTTCTTCTTCCTCGTCGTATTCATCCTGAATGTTTCCGACAATTTCTTCTATGATATCTTCCATTGTCACAAGTCCTGCAGTCTGACCATACTCATCAATGACAATCGCCATATGATATTTCCCTTCCTGCATCTTTTTCAGCAGTTTATCAATACTTCTCGTCTCCGGTATAAAGCTTACTGGTCTTATGTATTCCTTCAGCTGTTTAATCGGAATATGACGAAGCTGTTCGTTAAAGTAGCATTTCATTGCATCCCGCAGATGAATCGTTCCGATGATAGAATCAATATCTTCTTCATAGACCGGAAATCTGGATTTATTCTGCTCTAATATAAACGTCAACGCATTTTCAAGCGTCTCTTCGCCATCCAACGCAACCATATGTTTACGGTGCGTCATAATACTTTTCGCATCCTTTTCCCCATATGCGAAAATATTTCGTATCATCTGAGCTTCACTGCTCAGGAACACACCCTGCCGATACCCCTCATCGACCATATCCATCACAGCCTCCGCCGCATCTTCTCCCTCTTCCATCTCTCCTGAAAATATTTTTCTCATTCGCGATAATAGATTACCCTCATCTTCCATTTCTTTTTTCTCCTTTTATTATGTATGAAGCTCCAAGCTGATTCTCAACGCTTCATCAACTTTTGTCATCAGTTTTTTGTCCACGTGACAAACCATGTCTTTTAGCCTCTGCTTGTCAATCGTGCGAATCTGTTCCAACAGCACCACTGAATTTTTTACAATCTGATATTTTCCTGCATCAATTTCAACATGTGTCGGCAACTTTGCCTTGTTCATTCTTGATGTAATCGCAGCACAGATCACAGTCGGGCTGTGTCTGTTCCCAATGTCATTTTGTATGATCAAAACAGGTCGTATTCCACCTTGTTCTGAACCGACTACCGGACTTAAGTCCGCATAAAATATATCACCACGTCTAATCTGCACTCTATTCACACTCCGATTTTTTAAGATAAAATTAGTATTTCCATCTTTTTCGGATGTATTCCAGTTAGAACCTGAATTCTCGTTTATGCAAAATAGTCCACCTGCTCTGCTATTTTCCCATCCCGCACATATACACGCGGAATACGTTTTCCAAGGTCGCACACAAATTCATAATTAAATCGCCCGGAAAGTTCGCTCAGCACTTCCACCGGCAAAATCTCATTTCCGTCTTTTCCAATCATTGTGACTTTATCGCCAAAGCTTACGCCTTCAATCTGTGTCACATCCACCATAAACTGATCCATGCAGACCCGCCCAAGAATAGGTGCTTTCTTTCCACGGATCAACACGTATCCTTTATTTGATAAGCTTCTTGGATATCCATCTGCATATCCGACCGGAATTGTTGCAATCTTCATTTTCTCTTTGGCCACGAACGTGCCTCCGTAGCTCACAGGAGTCCCACTCTCTATCTCCTTTACAAATGCCACATGACTTTTTAATGCCAATGCTGGTTTTAATTTTACGTTTGTCTTGTCTACCTCTTCCGATGGATAGAGTCCATATGTAGAAATTCCCGCTCTTACAATATCGAAATTCGCCTCCGGGACATCAATGATGCCTGCACTGTTGGAGCAGTGCTCATATGTAAACCGGACATTTTTTTCTTTCAGGCGTTCCGTCATCCATACAAATTCCTGTATCTGTTTTTTCGTAAAGCTTTTATCTTTCTCATCTGCTTTGGTAAAATGTGTAAAAATTCCTTCCATATTGACATTTGGCATCTTGCTGATCCGCTTGATTGTCTCTGCTGATTGTTCATTGATTCCAAATCCCAGCCGCGACATTCCGGTATCCAGTTTGATGTGCATATAAGCTGTTTTCCCCTCTCTTGCCGCCATTCGAGAGATTGACTCTGCCATCTCTTCTGTGTAAATATTCATTCGAATCTCATGCTTTAACATCTCCATGTACTGATCTGGGAACACACATCCAAGCACCAGAATCGGTTTTTGAATCCCTTCTGTGCGAAGCACAACTGCCTCGTCTAAAGTCGCTACCGCAAAGCCCCATATGTAGTTCCAACGTTCCATCATCTCCGCAATCTGAACGGCTCCATGCCCATATCCATCCGCTTTTATGACCGCCATTACTTTCGTCTCAGGTCTGATGTTTTGTTTCATCTGTTCCATATTATATGCAATTGCATCCAAATCAATCTTTGCATATACTCTGCTATAAGTCTTCATCTGTTCTGTCGCCTCTCTTATATATTCTTTAATACACTGCTGATTTCCGCAACCAAATCACTTGCCAGTACACTGTATGCTCCCTTTTTGTCCCGGGCCATATCACCTGCAAGACCATGGAGGAACACCCCAAGACATGCAGATGTATATGGTTCACACTGTTGTGCCAGAATCCCCACAATAACTCCCGCCAGCACATCTCCGGAGCCTGCCTTTGCCATCGCCGCATTCCCGGACAAATTCAAATATGTATTTCGATGTTCTTTCGCAACAAGCGTTCTCGCATCTTTTAGCACGCAGACAACCTTATATCGTTCCACAAACGCATGCAGCTTTTCCATTCGCTGTTCTATCAGTTCTCTTACACTGCACTGCAGCATTCTGGACATCTCTTTCATATGTGGTGTCAAAACAATCAGAGCATTCGTTTCTTCAATCCATTCCATATGTTTTGACAGGATATTGATACCGTCTGCATCCACCACACAAGGAACCAGCGCACGTTTCAACGTATATTGCATCACTCGTTCTGCTGTGTCACTTTTCCCAAGTCCGCATCCAATTCCAATCAAATCTGCCCATTGAATCAATTTTTCTAATTGCTCAGAATCAAACGTGTCATATGTTGTAATAATCGCTTCCGGTAAAAGCTGTTGTAATATCACACGGTTTTCTTCGTGTGTATAAATCTGCACAAGTCCTGCCCCCACTGCATAAGCGGCTTTTGCACTTAAATAAGCAGCTCCTGACATCCCTTTGCTGCCTGCAATCATCAACACTTTTCCATAGCTTCCCTTATGTGAATTTTTCTTCCTTTTTGGAAATCCCAGAAATAGGTCTTGTTTTTCATAGCCAAATGTAACTGTTCCTTCTGAGAATGTTTCCGAGGAAATGCCGATGTCACCTGTGAGAATCTTTCCTGCACACACATTTCCCTCCTGTAAAAACAGACCTCTCTTTGGAAAGGCAATTGCAACTGTCAGATCTGCACAAAAAGCAATCCCCATCCGGGCTCCGGTCGTATCATGAATTCCCGATGGCAGATCAACCGCCACCTTCTTGCCGGCCATCTGATTGACAGAACAAAGAACCTCCCTGTAATGGCCTGTAACTTCACGTTTCAATCCGGTTCCAAAGAGTGCATCTATAATTACACTATATTCCTCTGTACCCAGATTGGTTATCACCGGAATTTCATAATGTGCTGCAATTTTTGCCTGCTGTGCATTTTCCTCGCTTCGTTTTTGAGAATTCCCGGCAAAAAAAATAGTCACATCATGCCCCTTTAAGTGTAACAGGCGGGCAATTGCATATCCATCTCCACCATTGTTGCCGCTCCCACAGATTACAAGCACCTTGCGAAAATCCAGTTGTTCTTCTTCCATGCATCTTACCACTTCCAGTGCCGCACGTTCCATCAAAACCATAGACGGAACTCCGATTTCTTCAATCGTATACAGATCCGCTCTTCGCATCTGTTCGCCGGTTGGCAAATATATCATTTTTGTTCACCTTCTATTCTTGAAAAAAACGTGTAAAGGAAACCTGCCTGCTGCATGCCTCCACTACACGTCTCTTTTATCTTATTTCCCGCAAAAGCAGGAAATTATTCTTCCGTCGTATGCTCCACATGATAACGATTGACATTATAAGAAAGTCTCATCAAACTTTCTGAAAGATGTACATTCTCAACAATCACATCCTCCGGAAGTTCTAAATCTGTATGCGCAAAGTTCCAAATAGCTTTGATACCGCTTTCCACAAGCATGTCTGCAACTTCAATTGCTTTTGTCTTTGGAATAGTGAGCACTGCAATCTCGATATTATTTTCTTTGATAAAGTCGCTTAACTCATCCATCATCCGGATCTCAATACCTCGAATTGTAACGCCCTCAAGTCTTGGGTTCACATCAAAAATTCCTTTTAAGACAAATCCGCTTCGCTCAAAAGTAGCATAATTGGCAAGTGCCTGTCCTAAATTACCTGCTCCGAGTATAATCATATTATGATTGACATCCAGACCTAAAATCTTTCCAATCTCTGTATATAAATACTTTACATTATATCCATAACCTTGTTGTCCAAAGCCACCAAAATTATTCAAATCCTGTCTGATCTGGGAAGCTGTTACATTCATCCTTTTACTTAATTCATTAGAAGAAATACGCTCCACACTATTTTCCAATAACTCACCTAAGTAACGATAATAGCGGGGTAATCTTCTGATAACTGCCTGGGAGATTTGTCTTTCTTCCATTTTTTCTTCACCTTCCTCTGTTTTCCTGTCCATTCTAAGAATCATTATATAGAATCACCGCATCAAAGTCAAACTTTTAGTTGTATAATAATTAATTTATTTATGTTTATCCTTATCCTTTTTCCTTATAAAACGCTATTATTCACTATTTCTCATTTTATGTTAGTTTATCCTATTTTAGGCAATTTGGTACTTTTTTGGTACTGTTTGATCCTCAAAAAAAGTAGCTATCCACCAACGTCACTTGGTAATGATATTGGCTTCCTGCTACCTCTTTCTAAAATATATTTGCTATTTTTTCCATTTCCTGTGCTTTAGTATCTGGTAGGACATGACTGTACAGATCCATTGTCATAGCAAGAGAGCTATGCCCTAATATGGTTTTTAATACCTGTGGCTTCATTCCTGCTTCTATCGCCCTAGTTGCAAAGGTATGACGGAATGTATGCTGCACGACATGCGGAAATTCTTTCCCAGATTCTCTTATTTTTTTCACAATACGATTTATTTCTGACTGAACCCTTAAACTATTCAATGGTTCTCCATATTCATCGCAAAACAAAAATCTATCAATATTTTCAACTTGCAAGTATATACTTCTCTTTTGTTTCTCTAAGATTTCCAACGTACCATCTAAGAGTGGTATATCCCGTATAGAACATTTACTTTTAGGAGTATCTGTAAAATAACCATATTTTCCTTGTTGCGTTTTCTTAACAATCTGTTCTGGCCTTTTATCAAAAGTAATACTGTCATATTTTAATGTTCGTTTTACATGAATCACTTTCTGCTTTTTATCAATATCTGAATACTTAAGCCCTCTTATTTCTCCTGTTCTCATACCAGTACGCAACATCACTGCAAAAAGATTGTACAAAAAGCTATCTTTTGCATACTCCATAAACAATGCCTGTTGTTCACAGCTAAGTGCTTTCTGTTCTTTTCTGTCAATGGCTTCTTGCTCTCGTTCTGCGCTTCTTGGTATATCGGTCAATTCTACGGGATTTCTTTCTATCATACTATTTTTCACTGCCCTACGCATACAGCTATTTAAAATAGCCCTCACAAGTTTAATTGTTGAATAAGAATACCCTTTTTCTGATATATTGTTAAATAATTTCTGTACACGTTCTGCCCTTATGTCTGCTATTTTATTATTTCCCATTTCATTTTTGATCATTGCTTCATAAGTCTTTCTGTATCTGATGTATGTTCCTATTTTCACTTGATTCTTTTTGTATTCCTCTAGCCATACATCAAACCATTCATCAAGTGTAATTCTTTTCTTTTCAACAAATAATCCATGTTCTAGCTTATATCTTAGCTCTGTCATCGCCTTCTGCGTCTCTGTGATCGTTTTACCATGTACAAGATATCTTTCTCCTTTGTACATAAAACGTCCCTCAAAATCATCATAACGTTGTCTGATTCCATTTGGTAACTTCCTACCTCTTTTGTCAACTGCCATATTTGCTCCTTTCTCTGCTGATTGGTAGCAGTTAGATATTGCAAATAGACTACATGACAGGTATAATCATTGTAGCCCTTTGCATTGGTGTGTATTGGGTTATGCTTATTTTCGCCCTGTAGTGTTGCCGCACTATGGGGCTTTTCTCTTTTTAGGGTGTCTTGAATGTCTTGATACTTCCAATAATTCAAAAGTCCTTTACTATCACTCTCTAAAAAGTTAGGTTTTGTTAGGTTTTATCTCTCCTTTCCTACTGCCACCGGTTTCCGGGTTGGTAGCACCATTCCCGGAAAGGCAGTTATTTATTCAGAATATTGCAATATGTACATATCTCCGTGTATGTTAAACCGTCCTATTTCTTCGTTTTTAGCTGGTAAATCGTGCCGATCAGATACAAGTGACCCCCGCACAGACATTTCTTCCGTTCTGCTGTAGCTTGGTATTTTCTTCCGCAGCAGAAACATTTCTTGTATGTATTAATTGGTTTCATGCGCTATACCTGCCTTTCTACATTCATCTATATTCTGATATGTCACTGCCAGGAAAAACGTCTCTCTAGTAAGATACAACAATGTATAATCTCCAATGCCATAACCGTTCCACCCTGCAGGATTCATTCTTTTTGCAAATTCAACTGCTGCTTTACTTGTAAGATTTTTTGCTATTTCTTCCACAATAATATCTGTATTCTTAATTAAACAACAGTTCCGGTTGAACAGACTATTTGCAGTGTCTTTATCCATCATCTCACTACACCTGCCTTTCTTTTCATACTCCCGTACAACTTACGCCGTATTCTAAGAATATAATTTAAACAACGCAGGGATCTGTATACGCTTTTGCTAATTTCAAAAGCATGTATCATAAAATCCTTTCTAATCTCATCCGTGAATGAAAGATAATTTTCAACAATCACCTTATAAAATTCATAATTTACATTGTCTTCATTCAACACGATCCAGTCTCTATCATGGTAATAGAAAAATGCCACATCCTTTGCCGGTCCTAGTTTTGTTATCCATTCCGGGATATCTTCGTTATTGCAAGAACCTATAAAATATTCTGTGTTTAAGAATTTAATTCTCATAGATTTCTTGCTCTGCATCTGCTCTGTTTCCATTTTCTCCATTGGTATCAATCCTTCCTATTGCGAAAGGGCAGCAGGCATGGTATACTCTACTCAACCCTTTCTTGGTAGTTAGTGGTTACTTCCCCTGTCAGCGTTGGTAGCACTGACAAGGGATTTTTCTTTATACAGTTACTATTTCCTGTACTTGGGAACGTCCGAAGAATCTCGCTTTGTATGTTGCTCCGTCTCCTTTACTTCCCCAAATCAATTCTGTGCCGAATAATGCTTTGCTTCCGTGGATTACTTCACAGCCTAACTTTTTCCAACCGCTCCATGTATTTGTTTCCTCTGTGATTCCTGCTGCCGCTTTCGCTTTTTCAATCCGCTTTTCATTTACTTGCTCAGCCTTTGCAGAGAGCCATGCTCGATGCAGACATTCTGCAAATGTAAGACCGCCATGTTTTCTGTAATTCTTCCATGCTCTTAACATGATTGCTTTCAAATTATATTTCATATCTTTATCTCCTTTGCTTTTGGTTCATTAAGATTTGCAACCCTCAAATCATCTTCTTGGCTATTGCTCGCTCTTCCAGTCCGCTCACAAGTATATGAATTTAAGTATCGAGTGCTTTCGGCTTTCTCGGTTGCTGTTCTCTTAACTTATGAGCTTATTATACACTTTATACCGTGTCTAGTCTATTGGCGTTATATACAAACATACACGGTTTAAAGTGTTTTGTTTTTGGCTATAATGTACATTGCAAGCCGTGTATTTTCAGTGTATAATTAATGTATAATAAAGGAGAACCTTATACTGTTTTATTCAATGGTTCTCAGAAAGGCGAAACTATGGGAAAAATTGTATATACTAAGTTGTTAACTCTACTTGAACAAAAAGGATTGACCACTTACAGAATCCGTAAAGAAAAAATTATTTCTGAAAGCACCCTGCAAAATATCAGAGAGGGAAAACGAATAACTACAGATTCCATTGCAGCTTTGTGTGAAGCATTAAGTTGTCAACCTGGAGATTTATTGGAGTACGTACCTGATGAAGAATGATTTTGCAATTAATATACCTGAATATAACCTAATCGGTATATGCACTTTAATTGATAATACCGGAAATATGTATATCGGAAGTTCAAAACATATAATCAAAAGAATTAAGCAACATAACCAAGCAATAACAGCAAATTCATAACAACAGTTTTCAAACTAAAACGTATCCCTTTAGATGTTCCAAAAGAAAAATATGAAAAAAATCAAAGCCGCTGCCAATGTAGCAGGCGAGAAAGTCAATGAATATATTAAAAAGGCTATAGATAAGATTATAGAAAGAGATATATCAGATAATGGATAATATTTTATATCACTCAGAAAAAAAATTGATTAAACATATCAGAAAATTACGACCAACTTTGCCAAATGGCTTTTATGATTATAGTATCATATACGAATCTTTCCAAATGGAAACAGCAGAATATTTAGAAACTTTAAACTCATTGCATAACAAGGGCTTTATTTGTTTTGCAGATAAAGAAAAAACCGCATTTCGAATTCTGCCTCCGGGCAAGTACTATTATGAGTACAGACTTAAAACAATGTCTCGTTATTTTGCCGAACACTGGATTGAATTCCTATCATTGGTTATTTCTATTATTGCATTAACAGTTTCTATTATTGCCTAAAATAACTGATTTTACAAAACGAAAATGGCAAGATTTCATTGCATCCTACTGTTAGATATGCTATATTCAAGCCACAAAGAGAACAACCGCTAAAGTGGTTGACCAATAATGAAATGTGAATTTCCACCCTTGTCCGCCAAGACTTTGAGGGTGGTTTTTCTATGCACTAATGACTAATCAAGTAAATGAAGGTCAGTAGCAATAGAATGAACATACCAAATTGCATCAAATCCTTGAAGTCAAACGTATCACAATTAAATCATCCAATCAATGTCCTGCTGCCACTTTGCAAATCTTCTAGTAAATTTTACTCCTTTTCCCTTTTAGAAAGCTCATAAAAACGCCCAACTGCAATACAAACAGTACTGCTTATCTTTAATATAGCCTCTATAAAATCTGTAAACAATAGTTGATTTTTTGTAAAATCTGCAACTTCGCTATCCCAAAATCCCTTTTCTATTGCTTCTGATATATTCCTCCCATCACTTACCACTTGCTTTAATGCCATAAATAGGTAATCCAATTTTTGATCTATGTAAAACAAATCCGCACTATAAAAACCTTCCATAAATACATTTTTCAGAATCAACTCCCATATCAAAACAACAAATAGAATATAATAACCAAAAATTTCTATTTTCCTTGCTTTTTCACAGCTCAATTTATAGTAGTTTTTTGATATCAGAAAGATTCCTCCTATTCCTGCAGCAATCACTAGTAATATAACTATCATCGGTATATATGCTCTCATTTATCTCCACACTATTATTCCTTTCTTTAACATACTGCATAAATTATACCATCACTTATCAACACTATTCAATTATCAAAGTACCACATTTCTTACATATTTTCATCTAAAAATCAATTTTACCCCTTTACCCTAATATTTCCTCACTGAATGAATAAAAAATGAAAATTAGTCCATTTCATTCCCTATAGTAGCAGTGTCAAAATTATTTCGGTTAAGTCTACTTACCATTTCTTTTTTCTGTTCTTCTGTAAACTGTTTCGGTGGATTAATTCTAATCCAACCAACTGGAATCTTTGCCACGATACTACCGTCTACATTCTTCCGGTCTGCTCTTGGCCAACTTCATTACCCTTGTAATCGTTCGCCCTTGCGTGAGGCTGAGAGTTGCTGTTTTCCACCTCTAAGCCATTCAATCACGTTTTCATTGTCATGATGATCTGGCAAGACAATTTCTCTTGTATCACAATCCACGACCTGTGCCAGTCTTTCCAGTGAGGATACTTCCAAATACTCATTTTCAAATATCCAGTCCAATGTCTGAACTGTAATACCTGTCATTCTCTCAATATCTGCCTTCTCAATATTCTGTTGTTTCATCATCTCTGTATATTTGCTTACGTTCAATCTCATCTCTGTATCTCTCCTTTTCTGTTGTTGTAATGGCTGCAATCCTTTTAGGGGCTCAATTTGTAACCATGCCTTTTTAGGGGCTCCGAAATCTCTGAATGCTCTCTTTTTAGGGTGTCTGAAATGTGGTGATACTCTTTTAGGGGATTACAAATATAACCATGCTCTTTTTAGGGTTGCCGAAATTGCCGAATGTTATGTTTTGTTAGGTCTCCATTTCAAGTTTTTTCGTGTTATATAAATCTAAATGTCGGGTTTTATGTTAGCAAATATTAGCATTTCTTAGCATTTTCAACGTCAACATCTCCCCTTGCATTTTAGTTATTCGTGTTTGTTTTTACAGTTTTGATTTATTGGGTAGCGTTACTGTAATTCTCTTAACCTGGATTTTTCTAAACCAGTATTACCCATACCCTAGCATCTCCTTGATTCTTGCGTTTTCTGCCAGCACCTGATCCGCCTCTCTCATAATCCGCTCATGTTCCTTTTCCCATTCCATTTTCCTCAATGCCTCACGCTCAACCTCACTCATCCACGTTCTTTGGAAATTCTCCACGCCCACATGCCGATAGCTATGTGCTGACAGATATTGCTCGAAGTACGGCTTAAATCTCCGGCATCTATGTGGCATCCTGAGCGTTCTCATTGCCTTGCTTTCCAAATTCTGCACCGCACCTGCAGCAATACCAAGAGCCTCTCCTG
>OBYP01000698.1_pt1 | contig 26119 bp, 24 predicted proteins | sample 1501461 | NCBI WGS metagenome assembly OBYP01 (sample SAMEA2580201, study PRJEB22360) | human gut metagenome | biome: human gut; feature: human-associated habitat; material: faeces | place: Denmark | collected 2008/2010 | reverse complement strand
GTTCAGGATTCAGAGGCGAATACTTTGTGCTCTTTTGCATCTGTTCCGATTCTGGTATGACCGGAACAGATATAAGAGTTGGAAGTTACAGATAGCTGCTTAATCAGCAGACACTAATTAAGGTTTTTTCAATTTCAGTAGCAAGTATAGATTTTTCAATCTTCTCAAATGACAGATGTGAAATAAATTTATCGAAATCATAAACAGACCAATTCCAAGAAGGATTGTTTTTCTTGATATTTGAAATCACGCCAGCCCAATAGGTGCGTGATTTTTCGTCTAACTTAGATGCAAATATCTTACTTAGATGGCCTTTTGCAACAGGAAAATCATAAACAAGCTTAAAAAATCTATTTTGATCCAGCAAATATGCTTCAAGAAAATTTTTGAGCACATCAGTTAAAAAGCTGGCATCCTGTTTGTTGACAGAATATTTCAACTGTATATGAGTAATATCATTACTACCATTTTTCTGCATGATACAATCAATATCTTCAATCCCCTCAAGCTGGAAAAAATTGCTTGGATTTGATGACGAAAGAATTAAATAACACGAATACAAAAATTGATATGAATACCCCCTGAGTGCAATTTGTCCACCATCCCTAGAAATACTTAATTCCTGAATATTTGCTTTTGGAGCTGTAACCTTTTTGTTTTTCTTCTTTGTGCTTTTTCCCATATTTCTCCTTTCGTTCTCTTATTACATCTACACGTGCTCTAATCTGTACTTATCAAATTTTCCAATTCAGAATATCGAAAGATTCTATTTCTATTAGGAAGTTTAATGGCATTCATCAATTCCATTTTCTTGTAATGAATAAAACATTTTAGATACTATAATAAAAAATCCCGCTGCTTTAATAATACCATCTTCTTAACCCATTTTCTATATAATCTCTTCCAAACAGCGAAAAGCTCCCGAAGGAGCTTTCCATTACCTTAAATATACACTAATTCTTTTAACACAATCTCTTCCGCTGCATTCCGGATGTTATTTACAGCTCCAACCCACACCATCTGGTCACGAGCTTTCAATTCTTCCGCAATGCCCTGTCTCTCCATCATCTGACGTACCAGAATAACCATTCTCTCCTGTGCTTCATCGTCCACAAGATTCAGATGTTCCACCAGTCTGTCTTCCAACATATACAGTGAATACATTGCCGGACGATACTCTTTCAGATATGTTTTCCGCATCATTCCATATTTCCCATAATGCGGTTCTTCATCTGTACTGACAAGATTCGGATAGTAAATTCCGTCTGCGCCAAGTGTGTAGGTTCCACCCATTTTTTCAAATGTGCTTTTCATGTGTTATTCCTCCTTGAAATCAGCGATGTCCTTAGATCATCGCATAATATTTCAGGGCAGCCTTGATAGCATCTTCTTTCTCTTTCGGACATTGTGGAACTCTTGCATTTTCTGATTTTGGAAGATTATAGTTTTCTCCCACTTCAATTCCACATTTGCGTTTTACCTGAGAAATATATAAACTTGAAACCTTCAAGCCAAATTCTTTCAACACATAATCTTTGATTTCCTGATAGGTCGCTTTCGTCTCTGCACTAGTTGCATCCAGCTCATCTAAGTCTAAGTCGATCTCTATCGTGTCATCCGGTTTTTGTTGGGACAAAAGAACTACCGTCTCCACATGCACCGTCTGACAAAATTGATCCACCGCCACACTCTTCACAACCTCATATCCTCTTGCCTGTATCATCTCCAGATCCCGTGCCAGACTGGTCACTTTACAGGAAATGTACACAATCTTGTCCACTCCGTAATCCAGGATTTTCGGCAGAGCCTTTGGATGAATCCCGTCTCTTGGCGGATCCAGAACGATCACATCCGGTTTTTCCTCAATCTCATCCAACACTTTAAATACGTCCCCGGCAATAAATTTACAGTTGGAAAGTCCGTTGTGTGCAGCATTTTCTTTGGCTGCCTCCACAGCTTCCTCAATAATCTCAACACCGATCACCTGTTTTGCCACCGGTGCCAGCACCTGCGCGATCGTCCCTGTTCCGCTGAACAGATCGAACACTGTCATATCATTAATATTCCCGATATAATCACGGACTGTACTGTAAAGCACTTCCGCCCCTCTTGAATTTGGTTGAAAGAAAGAAAACGGCGTGATCTTGAATTCCAGATTCAACAGCTTCTCATAAAAATAGTCCTGTCCATAAATAATCCTGGTCTCATCACTCTGAACCACATCAGAAAGAGAATCATTTAAAATATGAAGAAATCCCACGATTTTCCCTTCCAGTTCCAAATTAAGGAGTGCCTCTTTTAATGGAGACATATCGTGTTCTTCCTGTGTAGTTGTAACCAGATTGACCAGGATTTCTCCTGTGCGGTCACCTCTTCGAAGCAGCAAATGACGCAGATAGCCTGTATGCTGCATTTTCTTATAATAGCTGACATTTCGCTCCTTAAAATATTCCAGCACACAATTTAAGATTTTTGTCATGTCATCATGTACCAGCTTGCAGTCTGACGCTGTCAGCACATCATACGTGCTGCCTTTTTTATGCAGTCCCAATGTCAGAGGCCCGTCCTTATACTCGTCGCCGAACGAGAACTCCATCTTATTGCGGTATGCAAATTCTTTCGGACTTGCCTTCACTCCTTCAAAAAGATATTCACCGTTCACTGCTTCATTCAGAATGTTTTTCACCTGTTCTGCCTTCATATCCATTTGTGCTTCATAAGACATGGTCTGGTACATACACCCTCCGCATGCCGGGAAAATGCTGCACACTGGTTTTCTTGTTTCCAGCGGAGATTTCTCCAGCACTTCCAACAGGCGCCCCTCTGCATTTCCTCGCTTAAACTTATTCACACAGAATTTTACCTTCTGTCCCGGAATCCCGTTCTTTACGATCACAGATTTGCCTTCTTCTGCAACTGTGACAACTCCTTTATTGGGAAACTCCACTTTTTCTATCGTTCCTTCTAATACTTGTCCTTTTTTCATTCTCTTTTATCCTTATCTTTTCTTTGTTTTTGTAATACTTCCTGACGAAAAAAGAGACAGGGTGCAGTGTATTCCGACCACATCCTGTCTTCTGTTCTCTTTTCGTTCTGATTAAACCTGATCTTCCTCACTGAAATAATCATCGAAATCATCATCAAAATCTTCTTCGAAATCTTCCAGATAATCCGGTGTAAAGAAGCAATATACCGCATATGCGATCGCTGCCACTGCTGCAACAGCACCTACAATCGCCAATACCCAGATGACTGTCTTTTTCACTTTTTCATCATCTTTCTTTTTCAGTAATTCATTCAGTTTTGACTCTGCGATCAATTCCTCAACTTTACTCATATATTCACGTCCTTTCTCCTTGCCGCCGTACAGGTTTGCTTTTCATTATTATAACACTATCATTTTCAGATTACTACTGATTTATGCCAAATTCACATAATTTCTATAATTTTACCAAACGGGCAAATCCGGCAAACATTTTTTTCACTCCGACGGTGTCAAACTCTACCGTCACCTCAAAATCTCTGCCGCCTTCCGTAATCTGTGTCACGATTCCTTCTCCAAATTTCATGTGCCGGACACGGTCACCCACACCATAATCCAGCCCCTTTTCTTTGCTGACTGCAAACTGTTTTGGCGCAGCCGCAGAAAATGCCTTTGCCTTAAAAGTCTGTTTTGCCTGCGTATACGCAGTCTGTTTCGGAATCTCCTGTCTTTCTTCAAACATTTTCGAAGAACGGTTGCCATTGTCAAGCAGTTCCAATGGAATTTCTTTCATAAACCGGGATACTTTATTGTACTGTGTCTCTCCCCGCACCATCCGCCGCATAGCGCTGGTCATGGTCAGTTTCTGCTCGGCTCTTGTAATTCCCACATAACAGAGACGCCGCTCTTCTTCCATATCCTCCCTGTCATCTGATGTAACTGTCATATAACTTGGAAACAGTCCGTCTTCCATTCCTGCCAGATACACATGTGGAAATTCCAGACCTTTTGCACTGTGCAGTGTCATTAAAACTACATAATCCTGTTCCTCATCCAGACTATCAATGTCTGCCACCAATGCGACTTCCTCCAAAAATCCGCTAAGCGTCGGTTTTTCGTCCTGATCCAGACGGGACTCTTCATAAACCGCAACCTTGCTTCGAAGCTCGTCGATATTTTCAATTCTCGTCTCTGCCTCTTCTTTTCCTTCTGCTTCCAGACTCTCTATGTATCCAGTCTTATCGATCACTTCCTGCAAAAGATCCGACAGACTTAAAGTTTCTGCCACTCCCTTAAAGTACTCGATCAATGCCACAAATCCTTCCAGCTTTGCAGCACCTCTTGCCACCCCCGGTATCAGATCCAGCCCTAAAAGAGCATCATAGAATCCGATTCCTCTGGACGCCGCTGACTCCTGAATTCGATTGATCGTAGTCAGGCCAATGCCTCGCTTCGGTACATTGATGATCCTTCTGACTGCCAGATCATCTTTTCCATTGTCGATGGTCTTCAGATATGCAAGCACATCCTTGATTTCTCTTCTCGCATAGAAATTCACACCGCCGACAATCTTATATGGAATATTCTGTGCCACAAACCGTTCCTCAAACAGGCGGGACTGCGCGTTAGTCCGGTATAAAATCGCATGATCATTGTAAGATGCCCCGTTTCTTACTTCCCTTTCAATGTCATCTGCAATATATTCTGCTTCATCATATCCGGTATCAAACTGGCAGAACTTAATCTTCTCTCCTTCGCCGTTGTCTGTCCAAAGCTGCTTGTCCTTTCTGCCCACATTGTTGCTGATCACTGCATTCGCAGCATCCAGGATATTGCCTGTAGAACGATAATTCTGCTCCAGTTTGATGACTGTCGCATCGGGAAATTCCTGTTCAAAATTCAAAATATTTTTAATATTCGCTCCCCGAAATTTATAAATGGACTGATCATCATCACCGACCACACAGAGATTTCTGTATTTGCCCGCCAGCAGACTCACCAGCTGAAACTGTACGGTATTTGTATCCTGATACTCATCCACCATAATATAACGAAACCGCTCCTGGTAATTCTCCAACACATCCGGCTGAGTCTCAAACAACTGCACAGTCTTCACGAGCAGGTCATCAAAATCCAGTGCATTATTGGCATGCATCTGCTTTTCATACTCCTGATATACCTTAGCGATCTTCTCTTTTCCAAAATCTCCCTGCGCATTCAATGCATACTCCTGCGCGGAAATCATCTCATTTTTAGCTGCCGAAATCGCCGCTAAAAGATTTCTCTCCTTATATACCTTCGTATCGATCTGCACCTGTTTACAGACATCTTTCATCAATGTCTTCTGATCATCCGTATCGTAGATTGTAAAATTCGTATCATACCCAAGGCGGTCAATATGTCTTCTCAAAATCCGTACACAAGTCGAATGAAACGTGCTCACCCAGATACTCTCTGATCCAAATCCTACCAGATTATCCACACGCTCCCGCATCTCCCCGGCCGCCTTGTTCGTAAACGTGATCGCCAGGATATTCCATGGATTCACACCCTTTTCTTCTATTAAATATGCAATCCTGTGCGTCAGCACTCTCGTCTTCCCCGATCCCGCTCCCGCAAGGATCAAAAGCGGACCATCTGTGCAGTAGACCGCCTCCCTCTGCTGTTCGTTCAGTGTATCATAAATGCTCATAATTGATCTCCTTTAATTGTCATGACTCTATTATCGAACATAGTTTCGTTCAAGTCAACTATATTATGGAAACAGATAAAAAATCTCCGCCATTTCCTTACAAAACAGCGGAGATTTTAATGACTGTATTCACTTCATAACATCTCTGATCTTATGAGGAATCATCACTACTTCTGCCGGGATATCGTTATCTTTATAACTATCATCGATACATTCGTCCCAATATTCCAGATGCCTGATATCGATATAGCTTTCTGAATCGTACACCTCTGTACCACCTTCTCCCTGTACAGAGTACCAATACAGAAATTCTGTTCCGTTGACCACTTCCCGGTGAATCGATTCTACAAACATTTTTTCATTCTCTAAGGTAAGAAGTGTATCTTCCATATGTTCATTCAGAAAGGCCATCCATTCATCTACTTTCCCGGATTTTCCTTCTTTTACCTTAAATCGACTGAGTTCTGCTTTCAACATCTGAAATCCTCCCGTTTTTCTTTTAGTTTACTCTCGTTATGATCATATATCAATAATAAATACTGCTTGACTATCTGGTTTTCATTACTATATAATAAGTACATCGAGGTGATTATATGACAATTGATACAAATGATATTTTAAACAGCATACTGGAAAGTCTGTCCCGGATCAACTACATTCATCCCGAGGATATTCCGAATATCGACTTATATATGGATCAGGTGACCACATTTATGGATACTCAGCTTTCTTCAACCAAGCGCTACGCAGATGACAAGATTCTGACCAAGACCATGATCAACAATTACGCGAAGAACAATCTGCTTCCGCCGCCTGTTAAAAAGAAATATTCCAAGGATCATCTGCTCCTTCTGATTTTTATTTACTATTTTAAAAGTATTCTTTCCATCAAGGATATCGAGACACTGTTAAAGCCGATGACAGATGCCGGCTTTGGTCAGGATTCTGACAAGGATGCTTACAGCCTTGCCGATATGTACCAGCAGATCTGCACCATGTGCAAAGGCCAGCTTGAACCGCTCAAAGAAAATATCGCTTCTGCCTGGGAGACTGCCGGAGAGACATTTTCTGAGATTCCCGATACCAGCAAAGATACTTTTCAGATTCTGGCATTTATCTGCAGCCTGAGTTTTGACGTATACGTAAAAAAAATGATGATTGAAAAACTGATCGATACGTTTTCCAGCGAAGATTCTTCCCATAAGAAATAAAAATACCCGGCTATACTGGCCGGGCATTTTTATTTCTTCACATCTTTTATTTTTCCATCCGCTCAAACACCATATCGTATCCGTCATTTCCATAATTCAATGACCGGTTCACACGACTGATCGTTGCTGTGGATGCGCCTGTCTTCTCTGCAATCTCCAGATATGTCTTCTGCTCTCTTAACATCTTTGCCACTTCAAATCTCTGGGAAAGTGAGAGCAATTCATTGATGGTACAAATATCTTCAAAGAATGTATAACACTCCTCTTTGTCCTTCAGACTCAAGATTGCATCAAACAGGTAATCTACTGCTTCTGTTCTGATTTTTTTACTCATCTCTTACCTCTCCTTTGTCAGTCAGGTCACTACTTTTACATTTTATCACACTAAATTTTTAAAGTCCACTTTTTTATAGAGATTTTAGAGATTCAGACAATTTTCAATTTTTTAAAGAAATATTACGATTCTTTATAATTATTCAAAAATTCCTTTAATTTATTAAAATCTGTTGTCACCACCAGCTCTTCCGGGAACTTGCAAAATTCCAAAACTTCCTTTATATAGCTGAAATTTCCAGCATCCACGTCAATGTGTGCATCACTTCCCGTTGTCACACAAACTTCATATTGTTTGCATAATTCTAACATTTGCAGCACATTTTCCCTGGTATTTTTTCTGAATCCATCCGGTCTTAAGGAACTGTTATTGATCTCCAAAAGCGTCTTTGTCTCCTTTGCAGTTTGAACCAACACTTCGTAATCTACCGGAAATCTGCCGTCATCCGGATGCCCGATAATATCAACATACGGCTTTTTCATAACTGCCGTATAAGCTTTCGTATTTTCTTCTCTGGTATGATCAAGTCCATAACATGGAGAATGAATCGATGCGATCACAATGTCCAGATTTCGGCAGAGAGATTCTGAAAGATCCAGATCTCCGTTCGGATTCATAATGTTGAGCTCCGTTCCAAGAAGCAGTTTCACACCATGCATTTCGCGCGGGATCACATTAAAATTCCGGAAATAAATCTCCTGACAAGATCCCGGCATTTGAGGTGCATGTTCTGTCAAAGATAATACTTCCAGTCCATTTTTTGATGCTGCATATGCCATTTCTTTCAAAGAACTGTATGCATGTCCGCTTGCAATTGTATGTGCGTGTGTATCTGCGATCAATCTCATAATTTATCCACTCCATTTCTTTTGATTTTTTATTCAGTATACCACATTTTGTTCTGAATACAATTTTTCATCATGGATACACTAAATCCGAGGTGATAATTTTGGATAAAGAAAAACAAAAAGAAATGAAAAAAAATCAAGAACTGATTGACCATTATGATTATTTAAAAAATGCCGCTTCCTCCACAGACTGCACCGGACTGATCCCGGCGCTGCCCGAATCCGAGGACGAGCTTGATGCCTACAATGATGTTTATCAATATCAGACTCCACTCGTCAAACCAAAATCATAGGGGGATCACACCCGGTTACTGTTCAGTAACACACCCGCTCTCCAATCACGATAATTTGACAAAAAACGTTGTTCTTCGTCAAACAAAATGCTATAATGTCTTTATCGTAGGTAAAACGAGTCACAACAAGTGATACAAAGGAGAGATATAAATAATGAAATGCCCAAAATGTGGAAAGGATGTCATTTTACAGAAAAAGCAAGTAGGGGTTGATGAAAATGGCAATCCGGTTTTAAACGAATACGCAATCTGCAAAGACTGCAAAAAACAATGGAATCTTGACAAACAACGTGCAAAAAAATCGGCTCCTAAACCGGCTGCTTCTGTAGCAAAACATACAGAAGCAGCTCCAAAGCAGGAGGCGCCAAAAGCACCTGTAGAAAAAACAGAAGAAACAAAAGCAACAGAACAAAAGAAAATCGCTGAGCACACAGACGAGCAAAAACATCCTGTACAGAAAAAGAAGCGTCCAGCTTCCGAAAGACCTGTTTCTGAGCATTCCGAAAGACCGAAAAAGAAACGTCCGGTCTCTGATCATTCTGAAGAAGCGCCTCGGAAAAAACGTCTTGCTTCCGAAGCTTCTGATGCTGTACCTAAGAAAAAACGCCCGGCTCCTGCAGATTCAAAAACAAGAGTGATTTCTGTTCCGGAAGAATTCAAACAGGAACCTTCCGAAGAAGGGCAGCGTTACGGTAATATTCCTTCTGAAAAAGTACGTGCAAAACGTGAACGTGCAGTGAAAAAAAGTTACGAGGATATGCTTGCATCTGATCCGGACAGAAAGTCTGTACACAAACGCAAGCCGGCGCCGAAGCCAGTAGAAGAACCGGAAGAAATCGAAGACGAGGAAGAATATGAGGATGATTACATCACTCCAAGATTCCGGGTACTCCGTGTGATTTTCGGACTTCTTTCTATCGTAGCGTTTGGTTTCTTTACATACAAAGGAGTGATCAGCGGACTGGACAGCATTACCTCCGGAAGTAATTCCAACATTGGTACTTTCTATGTCATCATGGCACTTTGCATGCTGATCTCCGGACTGCTTCTTCTCATTCTTCAGAAGAGCAATACGATTTTTGCATTCCTGCTCCCGATGCTCTTTTATATCGGATGCAGCGTGATCGGTTTCCTGAAACATGGTGATGACAAGATGCTCTTATACAGTGCGATCGCATGTGTTGTACTTGCAGTGATCTTCCTGATCCTGACGATCTTGTCCAGACGTGACACTGAGGAAGACGAAGACTTTGATGATTATGATGATCCATTCGAAGAGGATCACGATAACTACTAATTTTAAATTATAATTTTATGCCGGTCTGATTTCATTCAGACCGGTTTTTTTCACGCTTCTTTTTTTCCGGCATATACTTTTAGTAACATCTTTAAAAACTATGGAGTGCTTATGAAAAAAAGAATTCTCACATTTCTTCTTGCCGCATCCATGATCCTGCTTACGGGATGCCACTCTTCAAACAACAGTACCCCGACCGGCGGCAATCCGGATTCTTCCAAAGAGGAATTGACAAAACTCACCTTAAATGAAGTTGCACACTCGATTTTCTATGCCCCTATGTATGTTGCCATTGAAAAAGATTATTTCCGGCAAGAGGGCATTGAACTGGAGCTCGTCACGGGATTTGGAGCCGACAAAACGATGACTGCTGTACTTTCTGGTGAAGCAGATATCGGATTTATGGGATCGGAAGCTTCCATTTACACGTATAACGAAGGCGCTTCTGACTTTGTTGTAAACTTTGCCCAGCTCACCCAGCGCGCAGGCAATTTTCTTGTTGCCAGAGAAGAGATGCCCGATTTTGAGTGGACAGATTTAAAAGGAAGCACTGTACTTGGCGGACGAAAAGGTGGTATGCCGGAAATGGTTTTTGAATATATTCTCAAACAGCATAACATCGATCCTCAAAAAGACTTGACAATCGTTCAAAATATTGATTTTGGTTCCACTGCAGCAGCCTTTTCAGAAGGGCAGGCTGACTATACTGTAGAATTCGAACCCGGAGCCACTTCGCTGGAAACCGGTAAAAAGGGGTACGTCGTCGCATCTCTCGGAACCGACAGCGGATACGTCCCATACACCGCATTTAGTGCACGGAAAAGTTATATCCATGAGCACCCGGATACCATCCAGGGATTTGTAAATGCTCTGCAGAAAGGAATGGGCTATGTACAAACACACACACCACAAGAAATCGCCCGCGTCATTGCACCTCAATTCCCGGAAACAGACCTTTCCACAATCACCACCATCGTATCCCGATATTATGAACAGGATTCCTGGAAAGAAAACCTAATCTTTGAACGTGACAGTTTTGAACTGCTTCAGGATATTCTGGAAAGTGCAGGCGAATTAAAATCCCGCGCGCCTTATGAAAAGCTGGTCACAACTGATTTTGCAGAAAGTGCCGGACAAAATTAGTGCTTCACAATTTCTTTTGGTTTTATTAACATTAGATTCAAATTTATATCACATTTTTTACACAATTTCTTTTTATACTATAATTGTTCAAAAGAACAGAACACTTTTTCATAAACTTTTTCCCCCTTTGAGTCACAGAAATGTGGCTCTTTCCTTTTGTCCTTTTATTCTTGCATCTTCTCTGATGCAGTGTTACTCTATAGTTAATAACTTTTCAGGAGGGAACACCATGATTGATAAGAAACTCATCCCTGTCAAAGGATTAAAAAAAGAACCCTTTTCAGGTTCTCATTTTGGAATGCGCTATTATTTTTGTGCTGACGATACAAAAGAAAACTTTCTCGTATTTGTATATCCGGAGCCATGGTCATTTGAAAAGACACCAGACGAACAAAAAACACAGAATACATTTCCCATAACCGAGGATGGAATGGATGCTGCGATTTCCTGGCTTTTGGAGCAGTACGATGCACGCAGGGATTTCTGGAACTCTGTTTCCAAAAACACGATGCATCTCGTCAATCAGACTTCCTAATTCTAAAAAATCTATAAGCTCCTTTTTATACTTTCATTACATTTAATTAAGATATTTTTTCACTTCTTGTCACATCTCATTCACAATTCACTGGTATTCTATATCTATCAACAAAAACAGAAGACGATGGCTGCACATGCAGCGCATCTGTGGTCATTGGACTTCGCCCAGATATTTATTTTTGACATTACCTAATTTTAGATAAATTTTCCCTTTTCTCAAGGCTGCACAGGATGAAAGTCCTGATGCAGCCCCTTTTCATATTACCGGATATATCCTTCCCGGTATGCCTTCTGTTTATTTGCCTCATACAGCTCTGCAAATACAGTCTCATAATAAGGTCTTACAAAAAATAATCCTGCCAGTCCAAATGAAATCTTTTCTAAAATAAACCAGCCGATAAATGAAAGATCCAATACGAATACATCCATTTTCTGCCCCATCATCATGCGGCGGCTGATCTGAAATGCCTCTTCTCTTGGCATCGTCGGATTCTCTGCCAGAATATATGGAATCATCCGATATTCATAGTGCTTGATAATCCCCGGCACAACAAGCAAAAGTGTCCAAAGTGCAGTATACAGATCTTTCAAAAAGATGGTCAATGCGATGTTTCCGTAATTTCCATTCTGAAATCCGAAAAAGATAGTTCCCGCAGACGGATTCTCTCTCCTGTTCTGAATAAAGAAACGAATGCCGCCTACATAGACCACGTTTCCCACAACAATCTTGATCAGAAGCAGTGCCAATGCAATAAACAACGAAAAAACGGACCATAATACTCCAAACCAGTATCCCAACCCATCAAACAGACTTGACAACCAGCCCTGATATCCATAAGCAGGAAGAATATCGGTGTAATCTCTGATCTTCAACATGATCTCTTTTTTCGGTCCATCCGGCTCCATCATCAGCACAAGTGTCAAAATCAATGCCATGCCTACGCACATCCAGTAATTTTTATAAAAATTCATCTTTGCATTGTTTTTCAGCTGTCCTCTTGTCCAGTTCGGCATCTTTTTTCCTCCATTTCCGGCTCACTGTTTTGTTCTGTGACCTGTTTTTTATTATACTTCTGAATGAAAGGAAAATCTACCGAATCCTTTGATATTCCGGAAAATACTTTTCAAAGCTCTTCTGCAGGCAGTCCCTTGTTTCTTCTTCCATCTGGCGATAGCGCTTCATCAGGGACTTTCCTTTTTCTGTCACTGTACATTTTCCCCCGCTTTTTCCGCCGTGCCTGCGCTCCAGCAACTCATACCCCAGTTCTTTTTCTGCCCGGTTGATGATCTTCCAGCCTTTGCTGTAGGACATTCCCATTTCCCCGCAGGCATCCTTCATGGACTCCGTCACCAGAATGTGCTCCATCAAAATGACCAGTCCCGGTCCAAATACCAGATCTTCCTGATATATTTTAATTTTTAATGTCGGATGAAACATCTCCACATCCTCCTATTCTTCTAAAAGTAAAATTCGTTTCGGGTCCACCTGTACCCACTGCGGGATCTGTGTCTGTTCCCGCTCCATCTTCATCCACATATTTTCTTTCGGATTTTCTCTGTTTCGAAATAAAATCGTCCACTCAAACGGCGCGCGTACCTCGCGGTCCACAGCCACCGGAATTTTATTCTCACTATCATGTGACGAAGCATCCGCCGGATGAAAATCATGCGCCCGAATTCCTACATGGGTGATTTTTTCTGAAACTTTCCGGTCTACCGTCAGTTCCACGCCCCAGTCCATTGCATACACTTTATGCATTCCACGTTTTTTTACTCTCGAAATATTTTTACATCCTGTCAGCCTCGCTGCAATAACACGCTCAGGCTGTTCAAACAGTTCTTTCGTATCTTTTGAAACCAGAATTTCGCCCTGCCCCATCACCATCGTTCTGTCACACAACTTGTATATTTCATCCCGGTCATGACTTACAATGATTGTCGTTTTTCCAAACTCCCGGAGATGCTGTTTCAACTCAAACTGGAGTTCTTCTTTTAAGTAACTGTCCAGTGCAGAAAACGGCTCGTCCAAAAGGAGCAGTTCCGGTTCACAAGCCAGTATCCTCGCCAGGGCCACTCTCTGCTGCTGTCCTCCAGAAAGACGGGCGGGATAGCCGGATGCCAGCTCTGACAGATGAAATTTTTCCATCATTTCCATTGCCCGCTCTCTTTTCGCCGCCTTTTTTCCCTGAATCCCTGCTTCAATATTTTGAAACACTGTCATATTGGGAAATAAGGCATAACTCTGAAACAAATATCCCACACTGCGTTTTCTGGGCGGCAGATTTACTTTATGACCTCTGTGAAACAATTCCCGTTTTCCCAGGCAGATTTTTCCCGAATCGGGTGTCTCGATTCCGGCAATCGCTTTGAATGTCATACTTTTTCCGCAGCCTGAGGCTCCCAGAATCCCGATACATCCGCCTTCTGCCTGAAATTGTATATGCAGGGAAAAGTTCTTGAGTTTTTTCTCAAAATCCACTTCTAATACGTTCATCTGTACTACCTCCGGCTAAATTTCTGAAATCCGTGCGTGACTGCATTCATTCCTGTCACTACCAGGAATGAAATGATCACCAGAATCCACACATACTGATACGCTTCTTCCATATTTCCGGCTGACACCGCGGAATAGACTGCAAGCGGAAGCGTTCTGGTCTCTCCTGCAATATTTCCTGCGATCATGGCGGTTGCTCCAAACTCTCCTAATCCTCTTGCAAATGCAAGGATTCCGCCTGACAAAATTCCGGACATAGCGTTTGGAAACCATACTTTCCAGAAAATGCACCATTCGGACATCCCAAGCGTCCTGCCTGCATAAAGGAGGTTTTCATCTACCTGCTGCAGCGCTCCTCTTGCCGAACGGTACATCAAAGGGAACGAAATCGCCACTGCTGCCAATACTGTTGCCTGCCATGAAAATGCAATCTTTGTTCCGAAAAATTCCAGAAAAAATCTTCCCACCGGGCGTTTTACCCCAAAGATGTACAACAGGAAAAATCCTGCCACCGTAGGCGGCAGGACAAGAGGAAGCGTCAGAATACCGTCACAGACCAGCTGCAGCTTTCTGCTGCGGATACGCTCCACGCCATATGCGGCTGCCAGTCCCAGAAAAAAAGTGATCACAATGGACACAGAAGCCGTTTTCATAGAAACAATGATCGGTGAAATCTCCATGTGCTCTCCTTCCCCAGTTACTCTGCATTCTTCTGAAAACCGTAGGATTCAAATACTTTCAGTGCCTCTTCGGACTGTAAAAACTCTACAAATTTTTCCGCTGCATCTTTATGCTTCGATGCGCTTACCACGCCGACCGGATAAATTGCAGGCTCTGCCAGACTGTCTTTCGGTGCTTCTGCCACTACTTTCACCTTATCTGTAGTCGCTGCATCTGTCGCATACACGATTCCGGCGTCTGCACTGCCCTCTTCTACCCATTTTAAAACTTCTGTAACATTGGTTCCGAGACTTGCCTTTGCAGACACTGTATCCCAGATTCCCAGATTGGTCAGCACTTCTTTCGAATACTGTCCTACCGGAACACTTTCCGGATCTCCGATTGCGATCACATTTGCTTTGGTAATATCCTCAAAGTTCTGCAGATCCAGCGTAGAATCTGCTGCTGTGATCAGTACGATCTGATTCTGAAGAAGATCTACCACAGAGTCCTTCTCCACCAATCCCTGCTCCGTCAGCGCATTCATCTGCTTCGTCGCCGCTGACATAAAGACATCTGCCTCAATCCCCTCTTCGATCTGTGTCTGTAATTTTCCCGAACTGTCATAGGTGCCTTTTACGGTAATATTCGGATTTTCCTTTTCAAACATAGGAAGCAGTTCTTCTTCATAAGAATATTCCAGACTCGCTGCAGCAGCCACCAGTAATTCTGCCGGTTTTTCCTCCTGCTTTGTTTCTTTTGTCTGTTCTTCTGTTTTTACTTCTCCGCATCCTGCAAGCAGGGAACCTGTCAATGCTGCCAGTGCCAGAATACTCCAGATTTTTCTTCGTTTCATCTCATACCTCCTCGTTTTGTGTTTTTCTTTTATTATACATCAAGTTATTTTCAAAAACAACTTGATGTGTAAATCGTGCAGGCGTTGAATCTCCTGAGAAATCAGCGCCTGCTCATTTCTTCTTTATTTCTTTTTCTTTTCATACGGTGTTCCATGAAGCGGCAGCTTCGTCTGGAACTCACCAGTCAGTTTATAATAGGCTCCCGTGATCGCCGGAGCTGTCGGGATTGATGTGATCTCTCCAATTCCGATTGCACCGTATCCCGGTTCTACTCCTGTTTTCTCGATGATCATGGACTCAATATGCGGCACCTTATCTGCCCGGAACAATCCCAGTGTTCCAAATCTGGAAACCGGACGCCCTTCCTTGATCTCATACTGTTCTGTCAGTGCATATCCCATTCCCATGACAACACCGCCCTCAATCTGGCCTTCCACACTGATTGGATTTACGGCTTTCCCCACATCATGGGCTGCCACCATTTTCTGAATCGTTCCATCTTCATTCAAAATACAGACCTGTGTTGCATATCCATATGCCACATGAGAAACCGGATTCGGAACATCACTGCCCATTTTATCCGTCTTTGCAAGATATTCTCCGTAGTATTCCTTTCCTTCCAGTTCCTGAAGTGAATGTGTCTTTAAATCTTCACACAATTTTTCACAGGCCCGTTTTGCCGCTTCTCCTGTGATCAATGTCTGTCTGGAACCGGATGTCGTTCCGGAATCCGGAGAATTGGATGTGTTTGCAGGACAGTACCAAATCTGCTCCACCGGAATCTGAGCGGTCTGCGAAACCACCTGTGTCAGGACTGTTCCAAGTCCCTGACCGATACAGGAAGCTCCCGCATGAATCTGTACCATTTTATTCTGCACCAGCAGACGGCATCTTCCCCAGTCCGGCAGCCCCACGCCTACACCGGCATTTTTCATCGCACAGGCGATTCCTGCATACGGCGCCTGTTCATAAATCTCTTTGACAGCCTCCAGTGTCTCTGCAATTCCTGTAGAGGCATCTGCGATCTGTCCGTTTGGAAGCACCTGTCCGGGCCGCACCGCATTCCGATATCGGATCTCCCATGGAGAGATTCCCACCATCTCCGCCAGCAGATCCAGATTCCGTTCTGCTCCAAAACAGGTCTGTGTCACGCCGAATCCGCGAAATGCTCCAGCCGGCGGATTGTTGGTATACACGGCTTTTCCGTCAATGTCAATGGTCTGGAAATTGTAAGGCCCTGCCGCATGGGTACAGGCTCTTTGCAGAACCGGTCCGCCCAGAGATGCATACGCACCTGTATCCGATACAACTACAGCTTTCATTGCAGTCAGATATCCGTTCTCATCACATGCTGTGGTAATATCCATCCACATCGGATGCCGTTTGGGATGCACGGTGATACTTTCCTGTCTGGACAGCTTTACTTTAACCGGACGCTTTGTCAGGTATGCCACCAGTGCGGCATGATGCTGTACACTGACATCCTCTTTTCCACCAAATCCGCCGCCTACCAGCTTGTTTTCCACAATCACTTTTTCCGGCGGAAGTCCAAGCATCATACTGCATTCGTGCTGGGTATCGTAGGTTCCCTGATCCGAAGAATAGATAAATACTCCGTCATCAAACGGCATGGCCACTGCACACTCCAGCTCCAAAAAGGCATGTTCCGTCCACGGAGTTTCATAATGTCTGGTCACTTTATATTTCGAGTTGGCGATCACTTCTTCTGCATTTCCTCTGACCAGATGCTCATGGGCGAGTACATTTCCATCCGGCTGGATTCCCGGATGAATGCGGGGTGCGTCCTCTTTTAATGCTTCAAACGGATCCAGCACCGGTTGCAGCACTTCGTAATCCACCTTTACCAATGCCTTTGCACGTTCCAGAATCTCCGGTGTCTCTGCTGCGATCAGACAAATGGCATCTCCCAGATAATGTGTCACATGTCCGACCGGGATCATTGTATCCCAGTCCGGTTTCAGATGTCCCACCTTCACAGAACCCGGAATATCATCCGCCGTATATACTCCGATCACACCTTCTAATTCCAATACCTTCTCTGTATGGATCGCCAGCACTTTTGCTCTTGGATATTCGGAGCGCACCGCACTGGCATAGATCATATCATCCAGATACACATCATCCGGATACTGCCCGGTTCCAAGAACTTTCTCCTTTGCATCCACACGCAGGATCGGTGCCCCGACAGAGACCACGCCGCTGTTCTCTTTGGCCGGAAGATCTTCCCGAAACATCTTTGCTGAGAGCAGGATCGCCTCGATGATCTTTTGATATCCGGTACAGCGGCAGATATTATTCCGAATGGTTGCCGCCGCCTCAACACGGCTCGGATCCGGATTCTGATCCAGAAGCCCCTTGGCGCACATCACCATGCCCGGAATGCAGAATCCGCACTGCACCGCGCCGACCTTTGCAAATGCATATGCATAAACTTCTTTCTCCCGTTCACTCAGCCCTTCCACTGTGACTACAGATTTTCCCTGCAGCTTGGAAAGCATTGGAATACATGCCTTTGTGGCTTTTCCATCCACCAGCACCGTGCAGGTTCCGCACGCGCCCTGGCTGCATCCGTCCTTTACTGAAGTAAGCCTTAAATCATCCCGAAGAAACCGCATCAGCTTCGTATCCTGCTCCACCTCATAATCTTTTCCATTTACATGAACCATCAGCATATGAAAACCTCCTTTGGGGTACTCCCCGTTTTATTCCGTCATGTCTTCTCTCCTGTCAATGTCTTTTAATTCTTCCGGCGCACACTCCACGATCCGGATCTTCTCTTCATATTGCTTCATCAGCTGTCTGCCGCCCGTATCCCCGGTCAGATGCATAAGCTCCTGAAAATACGTGCTTCCCCACAATACCGGATTTCCGCGCATTCCATCATATCCGGCACAGACAATGCTGTTTTTATGAAGGCATCCCTCGTTTAAAATCTTCTGGATTGTAGCAGCCTGGATTCCCGGCTGATCGCAGACCAGAAACAACACACCCTCCAGGTCTGGATTTTGTGAGAGCAGTTCCTGCAGCGCCAAACTGACAGAATGTGAAATTCCCTGTTCCGGCTGTCTGTTCTCTACAATATGGATCCCCAGGCGCTGCGCTTCTTCTGCCAGTGCTTCTCTTGCGGTCACGACCACCCTGGAAAGTCCCGAAAATGCTTCCAGCTTCTCAAGTGCATGCCGATAAAGAGGGATTCCCTGAAATTTTTCCGACAACTTGTCACTTCCAAACCGTTTTGCTTCCCCTGCTGCCAGAAGTGCCACTCCATAATTTCCATAGATCTGTCCAAACAGAGATACCGCTTCCAGCACACCGCCTCCGACTGCCCTTGCTTTGTCCGAGATTGTAACACAATGCTCTGGTTCACATCTGGCATCAATGTCTCCGATCTTCAATCCTTCTGTGACCTGTACATCCTTCTGGAGCATTCCGCGGACAATTCCGCTCATCTTTGCATAGACCGGCTGCTTCCCGGTCCTGGCAACAAGCTGGCCTTTTTCTACGGTATCTCCGATTTCTGCCACAGGCTCCATGATTCCATCTGCACTGGCACGGATCAGACGCTCGGTTGTAAAGCCGCCTATATTTCCCGGAACTCCGGTATTTGGGATTGCTTCTTTTTCCCAGATCACATTTCCCAGTGTATGTCCTCTTTTTGTCTCGATGACACAGTGACAGTCTTTTCCTGCGTAAAATCCCGGTCCTACACCGATGACAAACGGCGCGTCCGTGATCCGGGTTCCCAGATTCTTCTTTGCCAGGATTGCATCCACTACTACATCTGGATGAAACGACCCGATAATATCTGCTTCTGGATCCACCAGTACCGGAATCTCTCCTCTTTGTAAGATCCTGTCTGCTTCTGCAGCATCCTTTACCAGCACCCCTTTTAAATCTTCCACCTCTGCCTCGTTTTCGTAAACTGCTCTGGAGAGCGCCACGCTTCGCCGCACGGTCAGCGGAACCGCAATCTCTGTCATCACAATCTGATGTCCTGCATGGTATAAGCGAGAGGCAATTCCTGTTGCCAGATCTCCTGCTCCTTTGATTACAATCTTCATTCTTCTTCCTGCCTTCCTTCTGCTGTCACTGTCACATCTGCAAACCCGCGTTTTTCCAATTCCCGGCAGATTTCCTGCGCAAACTGTCTTCTTCGCGTGGTGTCTGCTTTATTTAAAATCACCTGATACCGCATGGTTTCTTTGACATTCTTTTTCCCGCCGCGGCTTTCAAGTGCCAGCCGCGCAATATCCACTGCTGATATCGGGTCTGTTATCTTCTTCTCCAAAATTTCTGCTGCCAGCCCGGGACGAAAACACGCCTCCCGAAAGGACTTTCCCACTGCGTCCAGACCGTAAACTGCCAGCACCCGTGTACTTTTTTGATAGATGACCGGCTCCCACGACTCCGGTACTTTGCAGGGAAGCCTTCTGGCTCCGTCTGCCTCGATCAAAAACAAATCCGGACCATACTTTCTCACCTCATCCAGAAGCGCTTCTGAAACACCTCTGACCTTTTCCGGATTATCATCCTGTTCTCCAAACCACACCTGATGAGTCTGCCCCCATCTTTGTGTAATGCGCTCTGCATCCGCACCGAGTAAAAAATGCGGTTCTTTTTTCATCCGTGTGGTCGTGGTCACTGCCACATTTTTCTGTCTTTTTTCCATTTCATCCGTAAGCCTGCGGATCGTAGTTGTTTTTCCTCCTGCTCCCACTACAGAGATCACTTCTTTTGCTGTCTCTGTAATCTGCAGTCCATCTAAGAGGGACTTCTTGATCTGTAGATTTCCGCTTTCCCATTTCCATATACTTGTCATGTCTGTTTGCTGTCTCTTTCTTTTTTTAGGGCTTCTTCATCAGAAGCCCCTTTCACTTTACCGAAATCCCACAGATCCTGCAACCTTTGATTTTACCGAATCAAATAAGAGTAATCCCTGCACACAGTTTCAATCATGCGTCCCAGTCCATCCGGAAGAGCTGCCGGTTTCTCCGGTTCCCAGATAAAGGTCTTCCCAAAGAAGCGTACCTTACAGCGTCGGGTCTCTTGATCCAGAACTGCAAATCCCTGATTCTTACTGTTTTCCATATCTGCTTCTGTTTCGAAAAGTGTGAATTTATCCAGATATGGAGCGCTGGAATATGGACAGAAACTCTTACAGTTGCCGCACTCATTACACAGATAATCTACATGGATGATCTGGTGTTTTTCCATCCCCGGTACCTGAATGGCAATATTTGCACGGTTTGGACAGACTTCTACGCAGTTTTCACAGATTGTCGAGCATCCCAGGCATCTGCCTGCCTCTTTTGTCTCTTTCTGTTCCTCTTTTAATACCCCTCTCTTGGCATAGACCTTTTCTTCCTCTGCCAGTTTATCAAAATCACACGCCAACACTTCTCCTGCAATTGCCTCAGCCACTTTTCGTCCGTCCCGGATCGCCTCTACAACTGTTGCCGGTCCATACAGACCATCGCCTGCTGCATAGACATTGTCATCACTGGTTTTTAATGTCTTTTCATCGACATATAATCTTCCCTTTTCCGATACTGCCAGACCGTTTGCCTGATACCAGTCTGTCGGCACTTTTTCTCCAACTGCAGCGATCACCGTATCTGCCGGAACCCAAACTGTCTCCCCGGTCTCTGTCACTCCTCTTCTGCCCGATACATCATAATCGGAAAGCTGCATCACTTTGCAGAGAAGCTGGCCGTTTTCCAGTTTTACAGGAGACAATAACTCTTTGAATTCCACTCCATCTTCCAGGGCCATCACCAGTTCTTCTTCATCCGCCGGCATATACCGTCTCGTTCTTCTGTAAATCAGATAAACATGCTCCACGCCTGCGTTTCGTTTTGCCGCTCTTGCAGTATCCATGGCTGTGTTTCCGCCTCCGATAACAACCACATGTTTTCCAAGTGAAACCTTACCGTCTGTCTGTTTAAATTCTGCCAGAAATTCCAGTGCATTTTTCGGCATTCCGCTTTCCAGCTTTAAGCTTCCCTGAACCGGAGCTCCCACTGCCAGTACGATCTTTGTATATCCCTGCTTTTTCAGTTCTTCCAAAGATTCCAACTTTGTATTGCAGTGGATGTCCACCTGCATCTTTCTTAAGATTTCCGCATCTTTTTCAATGGCATCCTCCGAAATACGAAATGGCGGAATCACGTGACGTACTACGCCTCCTAAAGATTCTTTTGCCTCAAATAGCGTAACTTCCATACCACCTTTTCTGAGGAAGTATGCAGCCGCCATTCCTGCCGGGCCGCCTCCGATGACTGCCGCTTTTCCTGCTTTTGTCACTGCCGGCACCGGAAGTTTTTCAAGCAGCGCCTCATATCCATTTTCTGCCGCTTTTAATTTCATCTCCCGGATATGAACAGGTGTCTCATAAAAGTTTCTGGTACATTTGCTCATACAGTTATGTGCACAGATCGTTCCTGTAATAAACGGAAGCGGGTTCTTCTCTGTGATCACTTCCATTGCTTCCTCATACTTTTCTTCTCCCACAAGCTGCAGATACGTTGTGATATCCTGATGGATCGGGCATCCCTCTTTACACGGCGCCACGAAACAATCCATGAGCGGAACTTCTTTTTTCATCTTTCTTGACGGCAAAGGCTTCATTGCCTTCACATGATGCGGGTCTTTCACCGCCTCTTCTGCAAGTTTTCCTGCAGATTCTGCGTCCACTTTTTCAAACGGAGCATTCTCCTTGTCCAGAAGCTTTGCCATCTGCGTCAGTCTCTGATAACCGCCCGGTTTCAAAAGAGTCGTTGCCACAGTAACCGGCCAGATGCCTGCATCCACAATTCTTTCTATATTATAGTAATCCGCTCCTCCGGAATAGGAAATACGAAGCCTTCCGTCAAATTCTTTTGCCAGTTTTGCTGCCAGTGAAATGGACAACGGATACAAGGATTTTCCTGACATATACATCTCTTCGCTTGGAAGCTCATTCTGTTTCACATCCACAGGGAACGTATTGGTGATCTTCACACCAAACTCCAGATTTCTCTCTTTCGCCGTATTCATCAGGCGTGTCAGCATCGGAACTGCATCTTCATACTGCAGGTCATCCTTAAAGTGGAAGTCTCCAAACTGTATGTAATCATATCCCATCTCATCCATGGTCTTTCTCGCAAACTCATATCCAAGCAGTGTCGGATTGCATTTTACAAAGGTATGGAATCCTTTTTCCGTAAGCAGATACATGGCGATCCGTTCAATCTCCTGCGGAGGACATCCATGCAGTGTGGAAAGTGTCACGGAATTGCAGATTTCCGGCGGGATCTGCTCGATATCTTCTGTTGTCACGTGCTCAAACCAATCCGCATGTTCCAGTAAATATGCCTTGCAGTGCTTGAAAATCTCTGTATCTTCTGCGTGTTTCATGGAATTCAGGAAGGTATCCACCTTCGGGGACTGGATGCCTGCCAGATCATATCCCACACTGACATTAAACTGAAATCCATTCATATCTCCAAGTCCAAACTCTTTGGCGATCACTTTCAATAAGAACCAGGCTTTGATATACTCTTCCATTGCCTGCGGTACTGTCAGCTCTGTGGACCACTCGCAGTTATATCCTTCATCATCCGCCTTGATACACGGACGGTTGATGCATGCCGCCAGCTCTTCTCCATCCATGATCTGTACGGTCTTCAATTCAAAGAAACGACTGCCGGCATAGTAGGCTGCCACAATATTCTGTGTCATCTGCGTATGCGGACCGGCTGCCGGTCCAATCGGCGTCTCCAGAGTACGCCCGAACATCGTCCGGTTATGTGTTCCATCTGCCCGGTACGCATGATGCTGTCCGAACACGGTTCCTCTTTTTTTCTTTTCCTGTAATACCCATTCTACCAACTGTTCAAATGACATCGGTGTCATAACTTCACTCATCCTCATGCCCTCCTTATGCGTTGATCCTCTCAGCCAGCTCTTTTGCCGCCTGTCTGCAGTCTGCCATCACTTTTGCTTCATCTATAGATACAAGTTCTCTGTCTTTCATCAATACTTTTCCATTCGCCACTGTGGTTACTACCTGTTTTCCAGTCATACCGAATAAAATGTGGCTGTTTGCATTGTCCCCGTTCATCGGTGTCAGCGGATCATAATCCACAACAATCACATCTGCAGCAGCTCCTTCTTTCAATACACCAAGCTTCTGCGGGAAATAACGCTCTGCAATTTTGACATTTCCGTCAAAAAGCATCTGCGGAACCTCTCCCCATGCGGCATTCGGATCACACAGATGATGCTTGTGCAGTACGTTTGCCACTTTGTAAGACTCTGTCATATCATGAGTATATCCGTCTGTTCCAAGTCCGGTCAGGATCCCTCTGTGCACCAGTTCCATCGTCGGCGGACATCCGCAGGCATTGCCCATGTTGGATTCCGGATTGTGTACCACCATTGTGTTCGTCTCTTTGATCAGATCCATCTCATGGCCGTTGATATAAATGCAATGTCCAAGCAGTGTCTTTTCTCCCAGGATTCCCCAGTCCATCAGACGATCCACGATCCGCTTCCCATAATGTTTCAGACAATCATGCAGATCTTCGATCCCTTCTGCCACATGGATATGATATCCCACGCCGTCTGGCTTGTTCGCTGCAGCCAGCTCCATCGTCTCATCAGAAATCGTAAACTGTGCATGCATTCCCATCATGCCCGCGATCATGCCGGTATCCTCTTTTCGTGCATGACGGATAAACTCTGCATTTTCCATAACGGAATCTCTTGCCTTATCCTTCCCGTCACGATCCGAGATCTCATAGCATAAACAGGAGCGGACTCCGGTTTCTTTCGCAGCCCTTTCAATCTCATATAAAGAACCACGGATGGAACCAAAGCTTGCATGATGGTCAAATACCGTTGTCACACCATTTTTGATCGAATCAATATATGTAGCCATGGCGCTTAAATATGTATCATGCAAGGTCAGATTGCGGTCAATCGTCCACCACATCCCATCCAGAATATCTAAAAATCCTTTTGGGTCATATCCTTTGACGGACAGTCCTCTTGCGAATGCACTGTAAATATGTTCGTGTGCATTGATAAAGGCCGGCATGATCACCTTGCCCTTTGCATCCAAAAACTCCGCATCCGGATACGCCGCCTTCACTTCCGAAAGCGTACCAGCCTTCACGATTTTTGTCCCGTCAATCACCACTGCCCCGCATTCCAGATATGGATTGTCCGCATCTCTTGTGATCATCCTGCCGTTTCCTAAAATAAGCATATCAACCTCTCCTTTTCTTTTTGAAAGTCTTCTATTTTTGTACATATCTCCCAGAACTTCTTTTGCTGTTTATAGAATACCATCAAAACTGCACAAACGCAACACGATTCTAAAATTTTTTTAGGTATTCTAAAACTTTTTTAGAGAAACTATTGATTTTATGGATTTTTATGATATTATGAGTTTAGAAGCAGTTGTTTTTGACAGATTTTACCAATGTTTTTCACAAAGGGAGGGATGACTATGGATCATACACTCAAGCTTCTAAAGCAAATGGCGCATGGTATTGCAAAACAGTTCGGAACTTCCTGTGAAGTTGTCATTCATGATCTGAACAAGGACCTGGAGACCTCCATCGTCCACATTGAAAACGGACAGGTGACACACCGCAAGTCCGGAGACGGACCTTCCGGGATCGTACTGGAGACCTTGCACAAAAACGCTGCCAAAGTACAAGATAAGCTTTCTTATCTCACACGCACGGAGGACGGCCGGATTTTGAAATCCAGTACCCTTTACATAAGGGATGCCGATGAAAAGATTTCTTATATCTTTTCCATCAACTATGACATTACAGCACTTCTTACGATAGACAGTGCACTGGGGTCGCTTCTTCACACCGAACCGGAAACAGATACTTACACAGTCAGCAAGCCTCACTCGCCGCAGACGATCACACGCAATGTAGAAGAGCTGTTAAACGATCTGATGCAGCAGGGCGTGGCACTGGTCGGAAAACCGGTGGCTTTAATGACCAAGGAAGATAAGATTCAGGTGGTCCGCTATCTGAATGATGCCGGTGCGTTTCTGATCACAAAATCAGGAGATAAGGTTGCAAATCTTCTCAATATTTCTAAATTTACACTTTACAGTTATATGGATGCAGGAAAATAGCAGATCATAAGGAGGTTTTACACATGGAGACAATCAAATGGGCAGTCAATCATATGCCGAAGACCGAGGATGCCAACCTTCCGGTCATGGCACTTTCCGAGGTGGAAAAAGCCCGCACGTTCCACGAAAGTTTTCCGCAATACAGTGTCACACCACTCGTAAAACTGAACCACATGGCCGAAAAATTAGGACTTGGTTCACTTTACATCAAGGATGAATCCTATCGATTCGGACTCAATGCTTTTAAAGTCCTTGGCGGATCCTTTGCCATGGCACGTTACATCGCACAGCAGACAGGGAAAGATGTCAGCGAGCTTCCCTACAACATCCTCACTTCTGAAGCGCTCAAAAAAGAGTTCGGTCAGGCCACCTTCTTTACTGCAACCGATGGAAACCATGGACGCGGAGTTGCCTGGGCTGCCAACAAGCTCGGACAAAAGGCAGTTGTCCTGATGCCTAAAGGAAGTACACAGACACGGTTAAACAACATCCGAAAAGAAGGCGCCACTGCTACGATCGAAGAATGCAACTACGATGAATGCGTGCGCATGGCTGCCGATATGGCTGCCACAAAAGGAAAAGGGGGCATACGCGCGGCAGCAGCT